>Ga0065711_1006263_pt1 | contig 17876 bp, 4 predicted proteins | sample Hoacrofraction12_FD_59098 | JGI IMG/M metagenome (GOLD analysis project Ga0065711, IMG submission 59098) | Hoatzin crop microbial communities from Cojedes, Venezuela - Epithelial fraction 12 v2 (version 2) | ecosystem: Host-associated > Birds > Digestive system > Esophagus > Crop | place...
CAGCGCAGCCTCTCACCTGCGGCGCCTTCACTTACCCACGTGGAAAAAGTTGCGTAGGGAGGTCTTTCCCTAACTGTTGTGTGTCAAGCGATCTGCACTAATTTAATCTAATTAGCTACACGCAATACAAGGCAATAGGTCTGGAATACAAGCATACCAGTCATTGTATTGAATAACAGCAATATTAAGATAAAGACAAAGTTTTAAATGCCCAGATAAATTTTTTTTTTAAAAAAAGAGATGGTATTTCAACAGTTTTACACTATCTTTTAGAAACATCATTAAAAGACAATTTCAGTTTTTCCTTGCCAATTTGGAACTTCAAAGAAAATATAATAGCAGCAGTGAAATAAAGGTTTTGATACCAGTAAGAGTTTTGCCTTCACGGATGTGTAATTTAAACTGCCAGACTTTTGGAACATTTATGATACAAAACATAGTCAGTCAGTAATAGTCGTGTCCCTCAAGACATCTACTAATTTGTTTTATTGCCTTTTTATTTTTGTCCCCTTTCATTTTCTGAAATATAATCATAGTTCAGTGACTTCCTCTGCAAGGAATCCAGCAACAAAGCTTTTGCTTTAATGATGTACAACAAATGAATCACAATTCCTTAATTACCCTGTCCCTTTATTGTTGCCTCATTTGAATTCATGGGTTCCCCCAAAAAATTCAATTATATTTGCAATTTCTTCACAAAAATTACACAGATAAAGAACTGAAAGCATAATGGTCCCTACACTTTCTGAAAAATAAAGCAAAAATAAAAAATAATCATGAGTTACTGCAAAATATAAAGTATGTTTTCAGACATCAAAGCTTTCTGCACCCTCAGAGGAAGAAGAAATGGCACTGAAGAGCTACAGTTTTTCCTGCCATGTGATGCTACCTGGTGCACAAGAGCAACCTTCCCCACTGGAGTAAGACCAAAGGTGCCATTACAAAAGAATCACAAGATGAGACTGGAATTACAGTAGGTTTTCTTTGTTCCCATTGAAAACTTGATAATGGCTAACAATATACTCCATAGTGAGAGGAATCAACACCCTGGACATAGAACTGCCGCACGAACAGCAAGAGACCTGTGACTGCAGGGCCTCATTATTGGCTGAAAAGCCATCTTGAAGTAGTTTCTTGGTATTTGCATGGAAGGAAACACTTTTAAAGGCATTTTTATTGTTTTTCTTATTGTCTCTTGCTCTCACAATGATGAGAACAGTAATGAAATTCCCCTGTGCTGTACCTCAAAAACTGCCTTTTCTGCTGAAGGACACGCTCCTGCCTGATAGCTTTGATCTTGTTTGTGAATCTTTTCGGTTCAGAGCATGTCCCACGCCTCATTTACTTTGGTATTCTCATGAAATCCCAAGATAAAAGTCCAGCTTCTGTCATACCATCCAAAACACTTCCTGCAAGCCTCGAGAGACAGTTTCCAAGCATTTCTAATGGATCTAGTATCCCGGGGCCATTCGGGACTGAGCAGACATGCAGTCCCTCTCCTAATCTCAGAGTGAATCACCCAAAAGAGGGGCTGAACAGGCTGGGCACAACCCGAAAAGCCTGTCAAAGGTCTGAGGAGGGAGAGCCTGGTTCTCGAGCACAAGCAAACACCACATAGCAAGCTCCCTCCATCCTTTCAAAAGGTAAAATGGTACACACTGGTATGTACCTGTTCTTGCTTTGAGATAATCATCTTCAGTTTCAACCAGTCCGTTTTCATATTTCACATTTTCGGTTTGCATGCCCAGAAGTAATTTGCACATAAAAACTGGGCAAACAGATGTTGCCTCATGTGATCAGAGCACACAAATGCTGTTTGTGCATATAAATTACATTTTCCTACCCCTAGAAAACTGACACACTAAAAAGAAAATGATTTATCTCTAGGCAATTCAAGAGACATCAAGAATAAATATTTAATCATGCAACTAACTTTAAAAATAAGGGGATCTTACCAAGTTTATCACATTGAATAGAATCCTTACCTGAAATAGTACCATGCTACTTTAACTGAATGCTAATGTTCAATTCCTAGATTAAGACCACTTGAAAATTTAGCTAAGGAGCTAAGGCCATATCCTGATCTTACTGATGCTCTTGTAAATCCAACTATACCAAAAGACTTCATCTAGATTTTCACCCAAGAAATGGTAATTTTGACCCATACTTGTGTCAGTTTTGTTGTAAGATATGCCTTGGAGGGTTGTCTCTGTCTCATTTGTTTATCTCTTTATTTTTTACGGGAACATTTAAAGTCCCACCAGTCCAAATTTCAGGGTATTCTCTTTCTGTTGGGACAGACTATACACACACTGATACAATTATTTGCCATAAGCTCTATGCAAATCCGAATCTTTCCTTTATGAAAGCTGAGGAAATGTTGTGCTTCCAAAGCAAACACCCTAGATTTAATTTTGCAGAAGCAATTAGTTTTAAACTTGAGAACAAGAGAACTTTATTCTTCTCCTAAGAGACAGTGATGCTCTTATAAATATATACACAGGCATTTAGATATTATATATTCACTAGAATAACAGTAACTAATGCATAATAGTTTGCACTTTGCTCTCATTTTTCCCATGGCTTTGGCTTTCAAGCCCCATGGGGCCAGACTGTACTCCAAAGGCCAGAAGGAAAGCAGCAGAACTGCACTGTGCTGAAACCACGAACACTGCCCAGTTTCTCATTCTACAAACCCATCATTACACCCAGCTCCGGCAGCTTCACACAGAGCCAAAATTCAAAGCTATAAACCAAATTTTGGGAGACTTTTGCATAAAATTCTCAGATTTATTACTATGGCTTTTTAACTTTCAAGTTCCTGGTAAGAAAAGATATGATGACACACAGACTTCCAAGCAAATGTCAAAGTGGCAGAATTCAAAGAGGAGCAGGCAGGATCTGAGAGAGCCAGACCCCCTGCCCAAGCAGCTTTAAATGGGTGACAAAAGTAGCTTAGAACTTACTGAAGAAGTGCAGTAGGAGCCTGTCCCATGCTGACGCAGCAGCAGTGACTTCAGGTTCACCTCCCTTCAGCAACTGTACAAGCACTGCCAGTCCAGTAGGCTAACCCCTTATTGTATGATAATTATTGTCCATTCTGGACAAAGCAAAATGATCTGCCATTGCATCTTTGAGAAAATATCAATGTCGCATTCAAATACATCTTAGTAACTTTAGTCTCATTTTCAGCTTTCCAAAAATGTAGCTATTTCTCAAAGGGCTGGATCCCCATGGTCCTCAATCTCAATGGCAGCAGCTCAGGACCCTGTCTACCCCCGTGTTTCCCGGCACTGTGGAGGATCACCAGCTCCCACTGTGAGCAAGTTCACAGGGAAGGACAAGAAACAAGGAACCCCGACTCCATTCCCACGATTTACTGACACCATAACTGGCTGGAGATGCAGGAGAGCACATCAAAACCAGAAGGAAATAGACGTGCATGAGTCAGAGGGAAACAACCTGATGTCTTCTCATGCATATGGGGGTTACAAAATGGTGTTTTGCCAAGACTAACTTGCATGATTGAAATCAAATCTCCCATCAGCTCCTTCTCATTCCTCTCCCCTGTGGTGATGCTACCCCAGATCCTGACTCTGTATTGGTGCTCAGACTGACTTGATCAGAAGAAAAATTTTCCACCAGAAAGTAAAAACCAAGAACCTGGTACTCATGGAACTAGACGGTAACTGCCCATCTTTTTCTTACTTCTCAGGGAACTTTCTCATTCTACCTTTTCCTTGTCTATTACAGAATCAACTGAGCACCTTCATCTTCAGATTGCATGCAACTCCCAGAAGGTGGATAAGCATTCAGAGTAGCTTAGATGTCAGCAACAATTTAAACAACCTGCTCACTTAGATGACCAGCAAAGTTTCAGGTATATAAGAATCCATTTTGAGAGTCTAATCTAATGCAATACCAAATCTGATATTAAGATACCAAAATGAGTGTTTGAACACATAGGTGGGTCTTTGTACACTCACGAGTATCCAGTCGGGAAGACAGGATTATCCTAAAGTGTGTTTATATATAAGAAATTATGTCTTCCATATCTCATAACAAGTTAAAAGCATAAAAATGTAACAACTCACTGGCTTCTTGGTCTGAAACTTCAGCGAAAATATTTAATATACAGTGTAATTTTCAAAACGGAATTGATTATAAGAAGACCTGCAAAAAGAGGAGCTGTTTGCTTATGCGTAGAATTACTTTTGTAGAACACACTTATTTTTGCCCAGTTGTGTAAATTCAAGGTGTTTCACTGGAAGACTACACATACACATCAAGAATCTGAATTAGCATGATTTTTTGCTGCAGCAACTTCTCATGTGCAAGATTTTGTGCTTTGTTGCACACAAAAAGTGTGTGTAGAGACATGCAGAAAGCCTGTAGGCCGCTGAACAGGTTCAAAACTCCCTCGAACACCCAGTCCAGCACATCTGCTTTAAGGACCTAAATACAAAGTAGATAACAGCAGTTAAGCCATTTCACTGTGATTTCTGTAATTCCCCCAAGATTTCAAAGAGTTATTATTTAAAATTATCCATTTGTCATTTAAACCCCAAATACTGCTAACAGAGCAATTTTAAGTACAATCTACTAACAGGTCTAACTCCCACACAATGAACATTGCAACACAGAACGGGAACCCTGGGGGAATTTGTCTCCCGGGTAGAAAAGTTTAGACTGTGAAGCTGCACGAAGAAAGAGGCTGACCAAACTTTTGTACACAGAATAACATTTCCTCCCAACAGAAGTCTGCTTAGGGAGTAGCCTGCCGGAATGAGGTAGGGAATTAACCTATATCCCTTCAATTTCTGCTTTGGCATGGCTCTTTTTTCTTACATGACTGTTCACTGGCGATGTGGAAATTCAGGGCAGCAGGATAAGCAGCACCAAAAAAATCCAAATTGTCTTGGGACTTTGCTACTGTGGTGCTTCTGGACCATTCCTGAAGGTTTTAATCTTCTATCTTGCCTTTACATCATAAAGTTTGAGCACTAAAACTATTAAAACTATTTTCCTCCCCTTTTTTCTACCATGTCTCTCACACTTGTAAATAATACTTGTCCCAGTAGCCTCTGCCTCTTACTGCCTTCTGTTTTAACTCCCTGTCCTCTATCACTTCTATGACACTACACACTTTTTTTTAGCAAATGAGAATTATACTTTTCCATGATTCTTCATATAACCTTAGCATAGAAATCTGGTTATAGAAAAGTGACCCTGGACAAGTCTACTTAAATTATTCTCCTCTACGTGAAACCACCTCCTTAAGAATTATTTGTATCAATCTTGCCTATCACTCCAGAAAAATTCCATTTCTAAAAATGCTATGAAGATCACAGCAAAACTATTCATAGTTATTATATGTTACTTGATACGGAAATAAGGAATATGTGGCTCTTGAAACCTAGAGTTACCTACGCTGGCACCTGAGGTACTAGACCCCTTCCCTCCATGCACCACAATTGCCATAGCTTAAGGTTATATGGAAGTACCTAGAAAATATAAATAAGGCAAGACAAACATTGAAAGAATACATTCACATATCCACTGTCCCCATATGCAAGAGAGGAACCACAATGGTTTGCTAAAAACATCTGCAAAAGTACAAGTAGCCGGCGTTACTGTGCCTCCCCAGCATCTTCACTGCACTGTTCCCATTTCTTTCATACTAGCAATTCTCAATAATACATTATTCGATTTGGCTCAAAACCTCCGAGAACGCTTATCCCCCAGGTTTGCATAAGCTGCTTCCCTTAACAACACACTCTATTCTTTGAAAAATCCCAGCGTGCCTCCAGGTTTGGTGTGTTTCACTCAGGGGGATAAAATAAATTATTGCAGAGTAAATAGCGTTGCTAGTGAAACTACACTCACTCTGTGGGTACCTGCCTTATATTGTGCTCCTACAAATGCATACTGCAGACTGCTGCTAGAAAATGCTCTAATTCTCAAACCCCATCTTTACTTGCTGCATGCAGAGCCCTTGGCAATAAAAATGAAATTTTTCAGCAATGCTTTTCCTTTACTGCTTGTACAGGGGACATTTGTTTCCTCACTCACGGGATTCTCGCCGTCCTTTCCTCCACTATTCCCCTTACTCCTCTCACCCTCCCAATCTGTCTGTCCATTCCCCAACCTACCAGCGTGCATGTCTGTGGTGCAGACATCGCCACTCAGGGCGGCTCCGACAGCCTCTGCTGATGGGCAAGGCTGAAACCCCCTCCAGGAGCCCTACTTGACACACCATGTGGCAACTCCCAGGCAGCCTGTACTCTGACAGCTCAACACTTTTAATTCTTGAATGCCCAGGCTGCCATTAAGCGCACGATGCAGAGCGTTCCCTATGAGGGAATTCCAGGGGCACCCGTTCAGCTGTGTTGCTAACACGATGTGTCCAAGCCCAAGCAAAGACCATTCTGGTTAAATCAGATTCAAGACCGAGTAAACAGAATGTAAGCAAAGCTAAAGCAATCTGTCTGACTCTGTCTTGAACACANGGACGTGGTACCTACCCGTGATCCCACCTGTATAAATATTTAATCCACTGCAGGGCTTTACAGAAGTTAGGCTCAGCATTTTAAAGCTATTCAGGTTCCTGGAGGCATTCAATAGCTCATAGGAAGGGGCACAGGGTAGAGTTCAGAAGTACTGGTGTGAACCTAGGGTCTAACTTTCATGCATTACAGCAGAAATATGTCTATTTTTAATATTTCTATTTTTTTCTTTGAAAGGAAGATAAGGGTAGCTACTTGGATAACAGATTTTCCATGATATCCTAAAAATATCTTAAAAAAAAGACGCCATTTCTACACTTTGCCCTAAGCTAAACCAACTATTTAGTTTCTCTTCCATTGATGAATAAAGTTCAGCTTCTCCTTTTGCAGGTTTTACAAGGTAGAACACCAAAGAACAATGTTCCTCCTAATACTAAGTTTTCTTCATATTTTTACTAGGTACAAAAATAATTTAAAGCGTACGTTGGTACAGCACTTTAGCCAGGATCGGTACTGATGCAATGAAACATTTCAATATCATTTACAACAAAGAAAGATTTAAAAGGATTACCTGTCATCCAAGACATGAACATTATGACAGACAAAACCACACAGTTATAAGGAAGTGTTCTTGAATCATAAAAAATAGATTTCAATTTTTACTTACTTACATATGCATTCACATTTTAATGTGAAGCTTNGGATAGGTTGTTTTAAAAGATGTATGTAATAAAACCTGAAGGCAAAAATGGTTCAGAACTAATCTCTAACTATGAATTTCAGAAGCTTTTAGATTTAGGTTTGCTAATATGCCCAGTACAATGAATCCTTTTGCATACAAATAGGATGGCGGGCTATCAATAGCCCATCCCCAGCTACAACAGGAGAAAAGAGACGACCTAGAAGCATCTCCAGATTTGTCTTCACTGTTGACTACANCCTTTTCTCTTGCTACCTCTCCTCTTTGCAATGATGCGGTCTGTGTTAGTAAGAGGAAATACAAGAGTTCTGAGAGTAATTACCTGAATACAAGAAGAGATGTCATGACCTGAAGCAGGATAAAAGNTGCAGACACTGCCCAACAGNGGTAAATATGCCTCACACCACAGAAAAAAGCCCATTCTCAGGCTTCCCTCAGTATTTACCACGTGCCAAGAATGGCTTGCACTATATTGTCTCAAACATAGACAGCTCACTTGACACAATAAAAGCTTACACTGCTTTCCACAGAAGACAGAAGATCACTGCAAACTACCGAAATACCCCAGTGACTGATCGTTCCAACCAGAGATCATCTCAGAGAGAAAGATATCAATGTTTCTGTCAGGAGGACAAAAAAAAAGCATAGATCCACCAACAGCCCTTTTCAAGACAATAAAAAACCACTACTAATAGTCTAGTCACTGAAAAATAATCTGGTTTATTGCTGCTTTCATTTTGGATGAGTTAAGTTGTAACCAGGTGCACACTCAAGCGGGTTGGGTTGTCATGTACCTGCACCCTCTCTCTGAATTTAAGCCCCTTAATATTTCCTAGTTTGGGGTGAAAACACTGAAAAGGACCTGGCAGGATATCCTTCTTCCTATCTGTCCCACTCACAAGTTAAAATAAATCAGTCTATTACTTTCTGGAAAAAGTGAAGCAAATAGACTAGTAGACATGAACAGATCAATAACTGAACCCAGGTCCTGATGTTCTGGAGGGATGAAATCAGCACCAACCTTTTCATGGTTGAGCTTGTCAGCATTTTTCAATCCACTCCCACAACGAATGATTGCATTTGCTGTAGCGCAGGTCCAAAGAGAGCCCAGCACACAAGAGCGGGTAGTAGCAGCAGCAGCGTGTGTAATGACACATCCCCAAGGTGGAAGAGCTGCCCAATAGCTACACAGCTACGAACACAAACCCTAACACAACTTCAGGCATGAAAGAGAGCAAATCTTTGGTTGTCATCAGAAAGCAGCTTCTTGAAAACCCAAGGTGTTTGCTTAATGACACCTGTGTGTGAAGTGCAATAAGAAAGCATCTTCAGAAAACATTTTCCTGTCAGTGTTAAAGTCCAAAGTTTGCATCACCATGTTTGTTCTCTAATCAGAGCTGAGAGTTATTTCCAGTGCCAAAGCTGATAGAAAAGCAAGGCTAAGCAAGCAATTTACGAAAGAAATGAAGAAAGAAAACTGATTGAGTCCTTTTGCTCTTAATTACTGAAAATTTCAAAGCCAAAGGGAATTCTGCCTGCACATTTCGCCCAGAATTTTGCCGAGATCTACAGCATCTCATCTCCTTCCCGGGACACATCTAAAAGCAAAGAGGGAGTCTACAAGAAGACAACAATTTACAATATTTGTATTTTAGTGCCGTCATGCCCTACTCTTCCAAGGAAGTCTTTCCTGGTTCCATCACAGAGTACTTGGCTACGCCGAGGCATTACATTATACGCTGCAATATTTCTGTAGATAGCTGCTGTACTGTTGAACTTGTGTAAGATGTCAATGTAAATGAATAGCTAAAATCTTGGGAGAAGAGATGAAAACATTGCTACTCATGGAAATATTTATTTATTTGTAAGTCAGCCATTGTCTCTATATGAAATAAAATCAGAGAATGTTATTGATGGATATCAATAAGCAATGTTTTACTCCTTCCTCCATTACTAATATGCAATAACACACAGGTAAAGAAGGATTCTCAATTTTTCCTTTAAAAATTCAAAAAATTATGAAATTTGAGGTGTAAATAACCAGGCTAGAAGGTACCTGTCCTCAAACAGAATATTTTCTTGGCAACCACTAAGAAAAACCATTCAGGCATCACTGCGGTACGGAGCAGGGAAGACTGTATTACCAACAACATGAAGCAATTCTTTACATCTGCTCATCTGAGGCATCCTTGCAGCTCTGTGCTTCGTTAAAGGGAATTACAAATTTGCAACCAGGTAGTTTTGATCCAAGTTATAAATGTTCGGGAAAAAATCTCATCTTGTACATGCTCAGTAGAGACTAGTTACAATTAATTAATTCCTGTGTTTATGTGTTCTTCCACACCAGATGGCTTGGTGAGCTATTCAAGCACTCACAAACAGGACATTTTTTGGCAAGTTCCTTATGGAGACTGGACACCACTGGCAGTTTGGCAGCGGCTCCGTACTGCTATGAACAATGAATAAATAACGCTGACAGGCTCAGCTGTTCCTGTTCCAGGAAACGTGTTTCTGTCTTGATAAACCAGCTTAGTGAGCATAACAAAAAGGCAGATTCAAATAGGCTCGGACTGGATGTTTATCCGTAACCTCAGAATATGCAGCCTTTCTCCAGTAGAAGCCATTTCCATGGAAATTCCAGCAAGATGCCATTACAAATTAATACTCTGGTTTTAAATCTAACGACAACTCAAAGTGAGAAATCACTTCAGCGTTTGTGTCTTCTGTAGATTCCACAGGAAAATGAGGCATCCCTTTCACAGATGAAACAGCACATACCAAGATTTATATTTAGCCTTTAACATGCTCTTGATAAAGGTGACTAACAGCTAAACTTGGAGAGCATGTAAAGGTAAAATAGGGCAGAAGATTGAACTGTCAAAAAGTCAGTGCTCTATAATTTTTCTGCAGAAAAGTCAAATCTATGTCAGGGGAAAAAGGACTATTTATGCAAATAGCTGTTGAAAATAGTCAGGAATTATTATTAAAGAGACAGGAATTTGGTTCAACAAAGCCATTCATTTTGCAGGTTTCTTGTATGCCTCTATTTGCAGCCTCCTCTCACAGGCTTTTCTTTTCACCTTTAAACTGAGAACATCCACTTATTTCCAATCCTCTGCCACAGTACACTGCTTTGCATTCAGCTGAGGCCACAGGGGAGCTGGCAAATGATCTTCCTGGATTTTTTGCATACCAGGAGTAGAGAGAAGAGTACTTGCAAAAAAAAAAAAATCCATTAATATATAAATATTCAGGCTGTAGAGTTTCATGGAACTTCCCATGAAGTTAGAGTGTCCTTCTCTGCTAAAGTGAACCAAAGTTAGATCTGGCCGTCATTGAATATGAGCAAAAGTCTGCCCCATCTGATTTCCAAACATCTGTTAAAGGAGCTTCCATGCTGAAAGCCATACCTTCAAATAAGAGCACCTCGAACGACAGCCCCCTGCAGTAAACAGAAGAGGCTGGACTCATTAAGAAGATCTTCTGACTCACACAGCAGTAACAACTCAGCAGCATTACTGCCAAAGTTGGTTAAAAATATACTGCCTAGCAATTTTAGCTCTTGCTTACCTGTTATCCTCTAAAAGATCATAATTATAACAAAAGTGTTTATAGCTTATTGTTTTCATATCCATATGTGGGTATTCAACAAGCTGAAAAATCCCATATCCATCAAGACTTACTGCTCATATTTAGACTAGTTTTATACAGGTTAATTGCAATGACTCCCAAGAGTTGCCTCTGATTTCATCACTGACTATGAGATGGACTCAGCATCGTTCTCAAACAGTCCCACATGGAGAATGCATGGCTGCATCTGCAGAGTCAGCCTCGGTCACAACCCCACTGCCCGTAGCCGTAACCTCCTCTCTTACTGCTTAAGAAATTGCCTTTTCATAACTCCATTTTTGGGATATCGTACAACATACGAAAGAAGCAGCAGGAGATAAAGAAGGAAAAACAAATGATGGAATATTTTAAGCCTTACTATTGCAAGTATTTTGTGATAACTGTTTTCAGGACACAGCTATAATCTCCAAATCAAAGAGACATCAATTATAACCACGTGGTTCTCCCAGCTAGCCATCCGCTGGGAAGGAGAATGACCCTGAGCTCTTGCAAGTTGCTGCAATATTCAGGCTAGAGAAGACAGCTCCTGCTGTGCTGCTGAACAGCCCCGCTGGACTGTTAAGAATGCAGTTACTCCATGAGGATCATCAGGACTGTATTCCTCCCAGTGGGAAAGGTGGAGGCTCGAACTTTCTTTAGGCTGTGCAATTGGCAGTGAGCCCCACCAGAGCGACCTGGGATGCTCCAAGGACATCCCAGACCAGCAGTGCTAACAAAGGACAGAGCATGATAAGGACAGACATCCAGCAGAGCCTCAGGTGTTGGAGGAGCAGAACAGAAATAACAGGGTCTCTAGGACAGAGAAAAGCAGGCTTGCCCTACCAGAAAACACCTTCCCCTAATGCGTACATGCATACATACATATATTCATACCTAGAAAAGCATTTCACCCTTGCAGAAAACAGAAATGTGATTTTCTTTTCTAAGCTGAATTCTGGAGCAAGTATTTCCCTGGCAGACAGCAAGTGTCAGTCAGCATTTCCAGCCTCAAGGAAATATCACCCAGCTGAATTTGGGAAGACTATAGTCCTTCATCACAATTTTTATTTTCCAGCCTTTCAGCTTCACCTCAGAAATAATTGATAAGCTTTCTGGCAGACAAAAACTCCCTTCTTTTAAAAAAGAGTTACACCCTTGTGCTAAGAAAGCAGCACTGAAATAGGTCCTTTGGTTCATCTCTTTTTGTAGGATTCACCTCATACGCATCTCTCGACATATAAATAACTAAATTATGCATGACTGAGATGCTTATGATTACTGGATCCTGTTAAAATAATATGAGACCCTAGGAGCACAGAAATCTCCATGCTCTGAAGCATCACCTTCCTCCACAGTTACTATCCGAAACTAGAGTAAACTCTGATGGTATCGAGAGAAGACGAGATCTCCAAGCAAAATTTTGGAAAGCGAAAACCAGAAGGCGGAAAAAGAACTCTAGTTGGGCCTGAAAGAAAAGAAACGAAGTGGAACGGTTAAAGCTCCTAAATCGGTAACAATCACTGGTGAAGTTTCAAACTCCTGGAACATATAAACAGAGCCCTGCTATCCATAAGGAAGGAGATAGACTCAAGCACAATGGAGACACAGAGAAAACTGATTTTTCTTATGTATTGCCCTGAAGCCGTGAAGATATTGATCTCCTAAATATCATTCAAGTAAACCAGGATGAGAGGGCAAACTATTAACCTCCAGTTTACAAGTCTGACAAATAACACAATATGAAACACACCTGTTAAGAGATATGAATATTAAAGACGTCTGCAGAAGGAAGGAGAGTCTGCTGAAGCATTTCTGACTGCTTTTAAATTAATGAACCAAAACAGAATTGTGATACTTTGGCAGTTTTTCTTATAAGACCGTGACTGTGCTCAAAGAAAAGACTGCTGACAAATACAGATCTATAGGCAAGGCTGTTTCTGCCTTCAGAAAACTCCTATTGTGTTGAATGAAAATGTTATAGTGAAAGCAAGGTGAAACTAGACTAGAGACTCACCATTTAGAGAGGAAACTGAAAACCAGAAGGTCATAAAAGGAAGAATCCAGAAGAGATTTCACAGGTCAAAAAGCAAGAGGAATGCAAAAGCAAGCATTGCAAAAGATACAGCCCCCTATAATCTCCAGCATTTCAAAAACACTGTACCGAAGCTATGGAAATAACTGTTCAGAAAAATAGAGCTCCTAGTAGCAGATGCAAGGGAGACCAGCACCCAGACACACTGGCAGCACTGGAGGGGCAGCCAGAGAGACCACCACCCACCGGCTGCGACAACAAGAGCTGAGACGATGCCTCAGGGCAGGCAGCAGATGACCATACAACCCTATTCGATGTAACTCTTTGAATGACATTTCAGCGCTCACGGTTCAACTTGAAAATGTTGTGGAAATCTGAATGAAAAACTTTATAAACTGGTGATCAACTAGTGAAACTGAAAATTTCATGTAAGGACAGTGCCTACTGAAAGGCTGAATCAAATACAAGCTACAGTGGAAAGTTAAATATGCGCGGCTAGGTTTGTTATAATTACTGGGAATATTAGGATTAGCAGCATGTGTAGCTCTGGGCTTGATTCAGTGAACAGACCCTATGAGACAGAAAACAATTACTCAGTCCTCAAAACAATGAGGAATACATTTTCAAAACCACAGGCAAAGGCAAAATCCCACAAAAAGCCGTGAAGGTTGGTAGGACTACAAAAGCGGGACCAAGCCAGCCCACACCGACCGGAGCTGTGCACACCACCACAGAGCAGTGCTAGTGCTGCAACTACTGCTAATGTGCCATCCAGTTTCTTAAAGTTAAGACAGTTTATGTTATTTATTTAAAAACGTATACGGCCTCAAAATCTTTCACACCGTTCTGAACATCTCAGGTCGTAATCTCTTCACCCTAAATAAGCATGTTTCAAGTTTGTCAAACAGACACCGCAGCTCATGCTCTGTACAGCTCTTCCAGGCTGATGGGAGCAGTATGCCAGTTCACTGTATTGTTGGCAATTGGAAGATTATGCTTATACACATGAGTTTTGGAAAACTCAGGCCAAACCCTAAGGTTCACATTAATATAAACCAGAGACCTTGATACGAGTAATCAAATTTACACAAAGAGGGCATCTGATGTACCCCTTTCAAAGACAGTCATGTTAGTACAGCCAGGAATGACATTCCTCATATCTGCCAGAACACAGTCTGCAAAAGCACATCACCACACACAGCTACGCAAAAAGAAGTTTTTAGTGGTTTTAATTGGTGTTAGCTTTGTACTTTCTGTTTTCTGTTATGGGTGTGAATGAACTCAAAACTTCAAAACAAAAATCCACTGGAATTAATGACTTCTGCATGACAAAAAGAGACTTGCTGAGCTGATAAAAAAGTCAGCAAAAAATGTTGGAAATTACTCTGAGGTTCAGTTGAAAAGTTAATGAATTTCAGACACCCCAACTATTAATACAGGTTCCGAGTTTCATCAAACAGAACCATAAGCAGAACCTTGTACAAAGAAAGAGGTATCCTGAATTTCAAGGGATGCAAGACTGGAGGAGGCTGTGGAAGTGACGCATAGATGACAGCATGACTGTGCCTTCGCACTGTGCGAAGCGGGACTCTGGCTACCTTCCTCCCTATCCTTGACTTCATTTGTTTACTACTTCATGATGAAAGGAGCACAAGGGAAGTGTAGTACTTGGCATTCCTCTTCATTGTAGCAGAACTGTAGAGGATAACCGTTGTAGCCAAATGGAAGAAATTACATATTCATGAGGTGCAAAGTGAAAAATTAATTAGAAAAAAAAGCCCTGCTTGGCAGCTAAGCACCAGACCACAGACAGGTGCAATTAGAGGCAGATGAAAGTCATCCAGAGCAGGCAGTGGTATCTCTGGGAATGGTTCGCAGAAGCATGTTTTTCTAGGACCTCCTCTGGGCAGCTGGGTTGTTTAGCCTCTCACATGAGCTTTCTGATCTTTCCTGGCAATAATTAGCAACTTTGCTCAAAACTTTGCAGAGGAGAAGTCTGCTTTCTCAGTTTTCAGTGGAGAAAGTCCTCTTCTGCACCATACCCAAACCATTCAAAGTGAGTGAAAAATAAAACCAATGCAGAAAGCCATGAGCAAATCATCCAAGGAGTGAGGCACAGGCAGAAATCTAAATCCAGTTAGGCACGTTGCTGCTTTCTTGCACAAGTAGGACAATCTTCTCCCTGCTGTTCTGGCAGAAGGGAACCATGAAGATTTTCCACAGAACTTGTTGTTCAGACAATTTTTTACGCTCTAGAAACACACGAAGAGATAGCGGTTGCCGTGCTCCACTGGATGCCTGCATTTGGCTGCAAGGCACAGGAGCTCCTGCTGTCTCCAGCTGTAACCGAGGAGCTCATTACCTGAGAAGTCTGGATTTACGCAGAGTAGGCTCAGCTGTTCCCCATGGTAAAACTACAAAACTCCAGAGCTTTCCATAGTGTTTTAGGTAAACAAACATTTAACTATGAATGATTATATGCTAGGTACACACAGGTGTTATTTGCATGGTCAGGAATATTTCCAACTTCTAAGTACCCTTCAGAAAACAAAAAAGAAACTGCAGAAAAGCAGGCCATATATCGCTGTGTTACCTGCATTTGTGTTCCTCAGTCACCTCATTTCTAGCACCTAACACCTCCTGCACCATCAGCATGGTTCTGTTGCTGCAGAAGCGAGAAAAATGTCATTTATTAAATAAAGAACTTTTACTGAGAGATGTAACATACACCAGGGCTTCATGTTAAAATACCAGATCAATTCAAGTATATATTTTTGTGGCACATGCCAATGCAACAATGTCAGTGTTCCCAACTACTCGAGTGCTGTTTTATGTGGGAACATATCAGATCTTCATTTTTGCCAATGCAGGAGGCGATCGCATATTTGAACCTCTGTCTATCCTGAAGCTGGATGCTCCTTCGTGACTTAATGAAGCCACATACTGGAGAAAATGCCTCATATAAAGTGGTCTTGAATCTTCACACCAAACTCCGCAAGCAAGCCTCAAAGAAATAAGCACTTTAAGGAAAGAGAGGAAGAACAAACTGAAAAGCGACACTTCCACAAACACATCTCCACAACTGACAAATGCTTTGAACCAAGGTAACAGTTGAATGGAAGAATTTTGCTTCTCTATTCAGCCGAGCCAAAATTATTTGTTTCAGGAAGGCCAAGTTACTTGGCTCTGGCTCGCTGCCATTCATCTTCTGCCAAAAGCAGTGGTTGTTCGGAGAGGGTGATGGTCTCCCAAAGGAAAAGGCATGTTTTACCCCGTAAGAACTTGCCCCAGAGCAGACGGTCAAGCGCTCCATGCCCTATGGGGAAAAGGCCCAGGAAGATTAGTCTCCTACATCTCCAAGCAGAGACAATCTATCAATTGAATTCTCAGCAAGGCCGCGGACGTGTAATTTCCCTCAGAGCACTTGCAAACTGTCAGACAGGCCCTTTGGCAAACTCCACTCAGCAGCCTGAGAAGGGAATCTCTTGATTGCCACATTCGCCAGCTTAACAACAAATTTGATGCTCCCACAGCACGTACCTTCCTTCCCCTCCAGACAGGCCTGTCAGCACCACCAGGAATATGGCTGGCAGGCTGTTTCTCCACAGAAAAACTTGAATTATGTATTTTTTTGGAAAAAAACTGTAAGGCATAAATGAAAACAATAGGACATATTTCTTGCTAAGAATGGCCATTTCGGATTTTTTCTGAATATAGTCCCACTAATAATATATTTCTTATACAGAAAATAAGTAACATTTTATCCATGTATTCACAGGTATTGAAAACAACACACACACATTTGTTTTTAGCCTGGTTGGGCTATTACATGCTAATCGACTGTGATAAATTCAATAATTGACATCTAGACTTAGCCCACTTACAAGGACATAGATTTTTATGTAATTTATTTCCTATTTGCTGTAGTTTAAACAGAGACAGAAACATGAAAACACAAGAGTAAAAGCATTTACAGACTGTGATAAGTGTCAGGTAGGTAAACTAAATCAGACTAAAAGGAATCAGAGTAAGAAGGAGCCATCAGAGGTGCCCCTGAGAAGTGAGGAACCAACCAGGCCTTTATACTATTATCAAGGCTAAAAAAAAAAAATTGTGACCTTAAAGAGAGAAATAGGTACTTCTGCTTGTATGATATTTCTAAATGCTTATTATATACTTAGAATAAAGAAGTCCAAGCTGTGACTTGTTCCTTTTCCTCTGATCTCAAGCCGACGCAGATGCGTGCCCCAAAGCCCTATTTACAGTCCCTCTGAACCCAAGTCCACCAGTGATCTCCAAGGCCACATTTAGAGCTCTTGAGTGTCAAGACTGTGGATTTATCTCCCTCATTGTTATCAATCATTGTACTTCAGAGTCCTACATAAATTCTTCATGACATATCTATATTTCATTCACAATAATTACTATTATATTTATTACTGTACATCAAAAACTCAGAAACAGTTTTCTTACAACCCTATTAGATTCTTATTAGTGTAGAGCAGATCCTTGAACTCTCTTCTCTTCCCATCTCATGTGCAGAGAGCCAAAATTCACTGTTCTTTCCAGAGCTATGAAGTATGAGAAGCTTCCCACAATCCCTCTGCTACAATATCAAACAAATCAAAGGCATCTCAGATCTCTGTAGTCTTCTGTCTTAAACAACAGCAGGTGGAATGTTACAGTTTACAAAGATGTTTTAGATAGTGTCAGGAGGTGTTGCGCCCTGAGGTTAATGGTTCACGATGCATGCCTTATAATATCTGAGAATAAGTAAAAAAAATAATTCTTTTAATATCTTAGGCTCTGCAGCTCCATCATATTTTAAGCACTACAAAAATTTACATTCTGTCAGACTGGCTAAATGTAGCAACATTTAAATGAAGAGCACTCTCTGTTTTTTTGGTTTTTTTTTTAACAGAAGCTTTACTTTTTCACACCCTGTTTCTTAATCCAGGCTAACCCAAACTCTCAATACACTTTCTATTTTAAAAAGTCTCCTTAATTTGAACAGTAGCAAATTCACCAT
>Ga0065711_1039400_pt1 | contig 17875 bp, 5 predicted proteins | sample Hoacrofraction12_FD_59098 | JGI IMG/M metagenome (GOLD analysis project Ga0065711, IMG submission 59098) | Hoatzin crop microbial communities from Cojedes, Venezuela - Epithelial fraction 12 v2 (version 2) | ecosystem: Host-associated > Birds > Digestive system > Esophagus > Crop | place...
GGGGGGGGGGGGGGGGTTCACTAAAATTTCTTTTTTACTGTTTCTCCCACAAGGAGACAAAATGCTAAGGTATTCACAACAATAAAAATGCAGCTTCTTGTGCCGTCTGCAACCCTCTAGATGTACGTGTGTTGTAAGGGAGACACAATTTTGTTATTTAAAAATATGCATGTATGTAGCACCTTTTATCCCCAGGGATCCCAAAGTACTTCAGCAAACTCTTAACATATGTTGGATCATCTAGCGTACCACTAGACTATTGGCACCTGTGGTACAGAACACAGAGGCCTTTTAAACAAGTAAAATTCTTTTTAAAAATATAGATGCAATAGACAGTAGGCATCCAGGCCAAATGCCACTGAAGTCTTTCCAATGATTTTGATGGGAGGTACACAAGAAAAAAAACCAGGAGATGTCACCATTTTACTTGGCAGATTAAGAAAGAAAAGCACTTTCCACTTTTTTCTCCCCAAAAATCTGTAGTTTTACAGAATCACTTGTATACTGCTTACGGTTTCAGATCCTGAGAGACTTTCCAAGCCATTTCCATTGAACTTCAACTGTATGTACCTAAACTCAATAATATTTTCTGTTGTAAATGAATAAGATTTTAGTTAGTGAATGAAATGGAGTTTGACTAGGAGTAGAGTGGATGATGTTATTTTGAAGAAAAATATGACTATAAGTATGAAGACCCAATCTTGCTTGCATTGGCAGTGAATAGAATTTATGATGGTGACTTTGGGCTTTGAATAAATTAACAAAAATTTAACATATGTTAAAATACAGGAAGTTCACCTGTCTACGTAGCTTTCTCTGTATAGAGGTGGTTCATGGTGATACACGTAAGAAATGCTTCCGAGACTTTTAGAGGGAAGGAAAGTGGAAGCAGTTTTCCGCTTCCCCATTCACCTAGGCCGTTTCCTTATTTCACTTCTGCCTGCAAAGGGTCCCAGACAGGTCCTAGTTAGACTTTTTTTTCTTCTGTTACTATTTTTGGGTTGATCTAACCTTTGAAAAGACAGATGCCCAAGGCTATACCCTTGAATGCAGATGAAATAACTACTGTAGCAAGGTGTAAGAATCTAAAATCCACCTGTACGACTTCTAACAGCTGCTGGTTTTCATCAGAAAGCAGAGACGCCTGATGCTGTGTGTGCAGCCAGGGAAAACGGAGTCGTGGCTGCGAGTCGTGCCATTTCACATGTAAATTGCTCAGAAACCAAAGCTGTGGGCTTTTGAAAAGATCTGCCCCTCAAAGATGTCGTTCACACTGTCCAGCTCCTGGATCTAGGTAAGTGCTGGGCACTCCAGGAGGGTGTGCAGTCACAGCTGCTGTGTGTAAAATATTTCATAATTCTGAGTCATTATGAGTACTGGAATATGTTGTGGTAGGTCAAAAAAAAATCTTCCTTAGCGTTGTCACTCAATGGGAATGCAAGCAAGGTTGACTCTTTTCTAGCAAAAAAAATGCCTATAACCTTTATCAAGAACATGTCATCCTGGTGAAGAACCCTGTTAATATACAGTACATTGTCATTCTTAAAAATACACTTTATTTGTCATAATAATCATTTGTTGGAAGACACCGGGAAAATACTCTTCTCAAAGTCCAGTGGACTTAGCTTTGAGAAACTTCGTACACACTGCAACAGTAGCCAGTCCATGCACGTTTTTAGCCCCCGGGAAACATCTCAGTCAAAGAGCTTTTTGATTTCTGCTGTAAAGTTTTTGGCAGTTGCATGAATGAGTTTAATTTTTATAATTAAAATACTTTGATTAATTTGTTTCATTTGACTAAAAATGTCAACAACGTTGATTACATTTAGACCTTTTTCAGTCTAAAGTGAGCAGTAAATATTTTTGTAAATGAATTAAGCTGTTATCAGTGAACATACAAATGTAAAAGAATGCAGAGTCAATTTGTTTCTTACCCCATTTACCGTCTTGCTAAATTCACTGACCCTTTGTAGCGTGAGTCACAAAGTACCTAGGGACTCTAAGTCTGGAAAACCCTGTTGGCATTCTCATGTGATCTTTTTAAATCAGTATTTGGCTTTGGAATGTTTCTCAGCTTCCACACTGAACATCCCTTCCTCAAAATCCCCTCCAAAGAGGCGCAGTTTTATATCATGATTAGTCATTATGGTTTAGCGTGTTTTCGTTGCCTTTGCAGCCGCAGCCTCTGGACGTGTTAACAGGATGGGGTGGAAGTAGAATAATTACTTGATGTTATTACACAGAATGTAAAGAACCAGGCTAGGAAAAGTTGTGATTCTTTTTTTCGATATCCTACTCCTTACAAAAGCAGAGGGAGAAAAAATAATACAGCCATTGCTTTGGTAAATTATTTGAGAAATATCCATAATTATATGCTTTATCTATTTCATTGATTTCATACAAACTAATGGCTTCTGTGTGTATGTTTTTAGTAAGGCTGGATGAGTCTCGGAAGAAATTAACATGCTTTGGAAAATGTACAAGAATCAAATAATGTGTTTTTTTTAAATGTCAGTTAATAATTATTCTGTAGTTAAAATAGGTACCTGATAAGTGTAGTTTAGGGTAAGATAAATCAGAACAAATACTAATAAGTTGCTTGTGTTCTGCATGGGCAAAATTTTGAGTCAATAATAAAATATTTTTAATCAGTGTATTGATTTGACCATAATGCAGTGGTATATCAGTGCATGTGAAGCATGAAATTTGAACATTGTCATCTCTGGGTGTGTCAGGTCTGAAGGCTACATTGCAAGCTATGAATTCCCCGGTGTTGATAGTAATCAGAGAAGGGGATTTTTAAAGGAGATATCCACCATCTACAGAATGGAAAGGGTAAAAAGTTCTCTCATGAATATGATGCAAGATGATCAAAGCAAATCATCAAAGTATGCAGTACCTACTGTACCAGCCATAGCTCTACTAACGGCTCTTGCTGTTTGCCTGCCACTGAACTGGAGAGAGAGGGAGGGGAGAAGTAGTTCAGAGGACAAAGTAACGTGGTGGGGAGGTTATTTTCCCACACACACTCATGATGTTTGAGTCCCTGGGTCATATCTGACACCGTAGGTTGGAGTATTGTGCTGTAATTTTAGATGTATGGCTTTTACTGAGCTAGAAGTTGTAGTTGAGGAGATACACCGAGATCCAGGTTGAATGCTCCAGGGCGCGCTGCTTGGCATAGCGTTTGGTGCATTGGTATTTGCCATACACTGATTCAGAACCAAAAGTTTTGTCAGTCACTGAACAGCTGATCTTTTCTTCTTAGCAGTGGGTTTTCATCAAGTGGTCTTTTATGAAGAAGAAACTGAACGGAGTTTAGAGGACGGGTTTTTAATTTCAAAGTAAAAGGACGTGAGTTTGAAAGATGTCTTCTCTTTGCCTCTTTAGCACCTCTCAAATTTGTGGTAATGAGTTTATTAGTTCTCTGAAGACTGAAAAGGCTTTGAATTGTCAGTGGCACATGTACTCACACACAGATATCTTGAGAGAAGCTAAAATGTTCGTTTTGACTGGCACTTGCAAGACATCAGCTGAGTAAAATGCGGTATACAATGCACTATGTAGCTGTGAACAATTTCCTCCACCTTTTTTTGTGTTTGTATTTTATTTACTATATCTTGCTCTCAATGCTCTGTATAATCTTAAAATCTCATCCTATTTGATAGATGACCAACAGTTTCTTCCCTCCTTCTCTCTTCCAGTCAAATCAAATACCTTATCAACCTGAAAATAATCAGAGCAAGTCTCTGGAGAGTTCTCCACAGCCATTACCTGACTTTGCCCAGAACGCTTCCTCAGCTCTCAGGGAGAAGGGAATGCCAGGGAATGGGAGGAAAAAAAACCCAACAAACTATTTTCTGGCTTCCAAGGAAGAGATCTCAGTCATTTACCACTGTTGCTTCTCTTAGGTGTGTCTTCTGTGTACGGTTGCAGCAGTTGCTACTGTGGGCAGCTGAAAAAGAGAGAAAGGGCATAGACAGGTAATTTCCCACAAGTTTTAGAAATTTAAGGACAAACTACATTTTAAAATGTGCTGAGAAGACAGCAGTAGATATAAATTTCCATTGTGAAGCTTTGCAACGTTGAGAGAACCATCACTTAGCAAACAATTTGCGCACTGGCTGCCATTTCCAAATAGGCTTATTACAGATATGGAACATTATGGAACTATCGTTGCCATATTTTCTATGGTAAATGAAGTAATCATTCAGCAGAAAATAAAACCAAACAAAAGCAGGTGTTGTGGTGTCCATTGCTAGCTAGGAAATAATTATGAAGCGTGCCAGGGAAGCTTCAATCAGCAGAAACAGTCTGTGGTATCTTAACCCAGTAATGTTGCATTGCATGGTTATGCAGCTCAAATGAAGCCAGAGCAACTAAAGATTGAAAGACTGTTTTGAAATTTTTTTTAAATATATGCACATTATAAGAATATATAGAACTCCATCTCTAATTGGAGTAACATTGTGTATGGTGGTGAACAGCTGCCTAAGTGCCTGAAATTAAATGAAATGAATGGCCCCTTCTGTAGTCGCAGACCGTAAAGAGAAGAGGCAGAGACTTACTCAAGGCCATGTCGTGGGTTCCCGGCAACACCAAGGTGAAGCGTTACCACCTGCAGCCTCCCAGCCCCAGCGCTGTCTGCTGGAGCTCGCTGCCTGGGCAGAGATGCTCCGGCTGCCTGCAGGCCAGCACTCGGATTTATGAACTCTGAACCTATTTAAATGGTACTGGAGGTGGAGGATGTAAAGTCTTACATTTTCACGTTTATAAAATGTGACTCACTGACAGACGTGAACGGAGTGTGAAAGCTGGCCGCGTTACTTGTGAGTGCCTGTTTCCTGTTTAGGGCTTGGTAAAAGCGACAGGGAGGGCCAAGTGATTTGATCGCCATGAAGTGTAATGATTTGTCTGAAATTATTTTCTCATTGTGATTGTGAAAACATAACAGGAAGAGGGGACAGTTTACATCTGCTTTTAACAATTAGTTTTAACGTTGAGACATGAAAGAAAATCTCCATTTGAACTCAGAGGTTGAAAGCCATTTGGTAGCAAAAGGAAGCGACTTGTTTGCTCTGGTTTCTTACTATGGAAAGTTTAAAGCAGCAGAAACTAACAAAACTGTGTGGCAGAAATACAAATGTAATGAAGGGATTTGGAAGATGCGGTTTGTGAATGAGTCTGTGTGAGGACAGAAGCGAGGCCTGCAGTATTTGGGTAGAAGTTGTTCCTTAGGCTGCAAGCTGCCTTTAGATCCGTATGCGCTTCTCAGCCGCGCGTACAAAGAAGTTTGTGCGCAGGGGAGGAGGGAAGTGTGGCCCATTATGATTCGTGAATCGAGAGCCTGAGCGCACGTAAACACTCTGCTATTAGCACAGCCCAAGACCAAAGGTATTGCAAATTAATTGAGGAAAAAATTTGTGTACGGTTGGCATGTCTGTTCTTCCACGAATCAGAAGGAAGAGTTGAGCAGAGATCCTTTTAGGAAGAAAAGAAAAACATATGTTAGTTATTGTGTTGAGAGGATGTTTTTATGAGAAAAGGGGATGCTGCTTCATTAATAACTCTGACATGTCACACCAGTTCTGGTAGGTCTGATAGATTAAACATGAACCTCTCATTATTCAAGCAGCTGAAATGTATTGGCTGCTTTACCCACCTAATATTTATTCCTTGCACAGTATAACTGCAAAATTGACGTCTTCTTTTAAAATTGTTTGGCTGTAATAAATATAAAACTTTCACCACTGATGTAAAGCATTGCTAGCTGGCATCATTTCCTATCCCTTTTTAATTATTCTTGACACTGTGGAGAAACATCTAATATAAATCTGTAATGTGCTCTGATGACAAACTACACGGTTGGAAGACCATGTAATCTCTCCACAATTAATTAAAGTGCACAGAGCTTTTTTTCCCCTCTCTTTTTTTTCTCTTTTTTTTTTTTCTTTTTTTCCACCCCCCCAGCAACCAGATGCCACTGACTGGCTCAAATAACATTGCTGTCAACTGTAAAAAATTAAGATCCAAACCCTAAGAAAGGTACTTAAATAAAGAAACCAGATGCCAGGTGATTTTTTGATATTATGGCATACATCTTGGTGGAAGGCACTATTGTTCAACATCTGCAGCTTTACATACTTAATTACTCACATAACTTAGCAAATCTGTCGGCAGTTTATTTCCACAAGTATCTGTCACTTCAGCAAATCCTGTATTAAAAATTGAACGATGCCACTCAGTGCGAAGAGTTCACCAGCGCTCCTAGAGCAGCTGAATTCAGGAGGGTTTGGCCGCTGTGCATTCAATGGGCGTAGCCTTTTGTTGTGGAGCGGGGCTGAATCTGCTGCAGAAGAGCTTCAGCTCCCTGCTAGAAACACCGATGCCATTAGGCTCGCAGGGCACATGGAGTTGATCAAGTCCAAATTAATAACAATTTTTAGGCAACATACAAATGTTGTTGTATAGCGTTTACTGACGGTAATAGTACTATGGATGGAGGACAGGTTAATAAAAGGTGTTTATTAAATATTACTGTACCACCATATGACTTTTGGTGGTGAAGTCTGTAGCCACAGAAAACTGCAGGTGTGGGTAAATTTGCAAGATAGCAGCAGAAGTTCAGATACTATTAATTAAAGTTAACAAGAAAAATATTACACAAGCACACTGTAATTTTTTATTGACATTACAGTACAAAAAACTATTATTATTTAGCTATTATTATTTATTTTAATTATTTTTATTGAAATGTTTGGAATACATCAGTGTATTTTCTGCTATGTCTGTAAAAATAGAATATAATGAATGATATGCTAGTGTCACTGGTTTTCCTACCAGCCTAGCAAGTGTATTTAGATCAAGAAAGTAAAGTTTTGGGCTTACAGTTATTTGGAAAAACTCCACTGTGCTTCATTATTTGTCAGTTAGGGTTGGTTTATTACTTAAAAAGAGTTTTTCCAGAATCATAAAATAAATTACTGATGTTAGTGGAGCCTTTTGCGGGTGGATCGTGCAACCATTGTGCCAAGCAGAGAGTGAGCTCCCAGCCCCTCGGCGCCGGCTGCGTGCGGTGCAGCCTCGTGCCGCTCTGCGCAGCCCCGGCTGCGGCGCAGGCAGTGTCGCAATGGTCTCTTCAGGAGTGCGGCAGAGCATAGCAAGGATTTGGTCATGGAAATAACAATAAAGGTACCTTCTTGATGATGTAGTACTGATGATTTAGGATGCAGTGGAAGGTCTGTGGTTCTGTCGTGTCTTGGAGAGGTTTCTTTTAATGAAATTGCATTAGTGTGTTTAAACTGTCCTCGAACACACAAACTTCCAGGTTCAGATTTCACTCTATGCCACCATTCAACCACTCCTCACACGTAATAGAAATCACTAGGTTTACAGTACATTTCCTTGCTGTGTGACCTATTTCTTAAATTATTTTACTACTATTGCTAGAGATGGTGGGGGTTTTTTTCTCCTGCTATTAGGCAGTTGGCACAATGAGAACCTAAACTACACCGTCCTTGTTAACGCTCTTGGAGGGAAACTTTCTCCTTAGCAAAAAGTACTGACTCAGCAGCGTTGTAAGCCTTCTGACTGAACGTACAGTGTTTCCACTGAAATATTTTAAAAATGGAGCAGTCAGAGCTACAGAGCCGTTCATAAATGGGGAATGTGAATGCAATGTGGTGGTTTAAATCCATGTAAAACTGATACAAACAATGTATAAGCTTTTCTGTGCTGATTATTTTTGCTGTGTACTTTGTGTTCTATCAAGGGGTTTAGTGTATTCTCACTGATTGCATTTTTTTAATCATTTTATTTGGGGTTGTATACGGCATAATCATGTCACTTACACTTGCATTGTAGTTGAGGGAGTTGAAACTGTGTTACAAACCATGGATCAAATTTCACTCTTGAGCACCTCCAAGAAATGCCATTAGTTTCACCCATTTTAATTGATCTGTAACTGAGAGAGCACGCAGAGATCCATGTGAATGCGTTTACATGCACGAGGCTTCTTGCGCCCCGCGGACCGGCCGCCGCTCCGACGCAGGGCACTGCGAGGCGGCAGCGGGCTGGCTCGGCGCAGAGCAGCGCAGGGCGGGCACGGGAGGTCTCCCAAAAGAAAATGCAGGAGGAAGAAAGTTAGGTGGCGTAAAACTGGTGTATGAGAAACATTCCAGTTTGGGCAAAATCAACATTCTAAGGGCGCAGTAAGCACCAGGGGATTTTAGTGACCACGAATGGGTAGGAACTCGGTTTTACGTCTCGTCTGACCAATCATTTACGACGCGCTGTGGTTTTTGCTTTTCTGTAACAACATGTTACTTGGATCGCTTAAAGCATTTGGCTTGCGACACCTCTGAGGCATGGGTTAGCTTGCAGTAATGCATACTTTGATGTGTCTTATTGTTAAATTATATAGTGCATACAATATTTCATTTTATTTAATACAAATCATTTTTATTTACTTAAAAGAAGCAAGCTGTCTTATTATATGTGTTTGGCTTACAAACAAAGGAATTATGTTCTTTTAAGAGGTGTTTTATGTTTTGTGGTTACTGAGAGAATACATGGCCTTTTAATAGGCATTTATATAAGTGGGATCCATGTCTCCACTCTCTTATATATTTTCGAATAATTAAAAGTGCTATACAAATGCCATATGATAGCCTTACAAAAAAGAGGGAAAATGCATGTGGTTTAAAATGTCAGGAAAAAAAAAGTTCCTGTTTCTTGGGGAGGAGGCAGAAAGGTTTATTAGGGTAATTTAATTTCTACTGATGCTACAAACACACATGGGAAGAGGATGTGGGAGTTCAAATGTAGACGCTGCTTGTACTGTTCCCTATAGTGACCTGTTCTTCATTGAGACAGTCAATTGACACAGACGCCAGTGCATTTATTACCGAGTCTACTGTAAATGAGACTTTCAGTCTTGCCAGGGATAGATATTTTTCCTGTGTTCACCGCTATCACACATCATGTTCAAGGGAGAGGGAAAAGGAACTTTTAAAACAATAATATCAAACAACTTGGAAAAAAATGTTAAATATTACCATATGAAGAACTGATTAAATTTGTATGGTTTTCTTTCAGTAAAAATTGATATGTGATGAAACACAGTGCAGCTGGATAACTTGTTTTGGCTAACGTTCCAGAGTTCTCTGATCTCTTTACCCAGTTATATATAAAAAAAGAAACCGTGTCAGCATTCTTGTTGCTATTGTACAAGCTCTGACAGAAATGCCCCCTTTTCATTTACCCCTTACCATCTGTAAAAAACTTAACGTGAGTTTGCCAGTGAAGTAGTTTATCTGCATATCTTCTTCATATTCAGACCTGCTCTCAAATACCATTTTTGTAAGTCTACTCATCGCAGTTTTCATGCATTTAATTTGAAAAACTACTGTACTTGGGTATATCCAATCCAGCAATGCTAGGGCACCAGTGAGCCGACGCTGCTCGTGTTTCCTTTTGGTGTAGCCCAAAGGCAAATGCATTCTGCTAGTTGGGAACCAAAGGCTAGGTCTCATATTTAGAGGTTGTCTTGTTCTGTCCATCAGACTCCGTGGGGTCTTATACACGGTCATGAATTAGTGAAAATGCCACAATGTTCAAGGATATCCTCCTGTTTTCTTGCAGTACTTTTGTGTGTGTGGGTGTATATACTGGATTTATGATTGTGGTGTTTTTAGTGTGTTGAAGAGTCTCAGGAGCAGCCCTTCCATGAGGATAACATTTTCAAACAATCAACTCATTTTTAAAAAGGTTAAAAGCTCTGTCAAAGTCATGAACTTACAGTTGTCAATATCAGAGGTGACTTTAAAATTCGTATTCCTGACGAATATTCCTCAGTACCTGAAATGCAGGAGTGTGAATTTAGGCTAGTTCACTTATTTTAAATTCCTTTCTTCAGCTTTGTGTCCTTATATTGCAGGCCTTTTGGCTGGCACAGGAAGATCAGACTTCCTGCTCATTGATGTAGATAGAATTTTTCTTTTATTTTGGGAGTGGCAGGAGGCTGCTACAAAGTTTAATTTTCCATTTTGTTAACTAAGAACATATGCCAAGGGTCTTGGACTCTCTGAAGTACTGACTGACATAAAATATAATGGCAATCCAGCATGGGCTGGGGCTGGAGAATCTTGGATATTGTCCCACTAGATACTGGAAGAGTGCAGATTTTTTTAACTGGGATAGATAGCACGAGTAATTTGCTGTTCACTTTGGCACACTCTGTTTAATTGTAACTACAGCAGAGCAAAACCATCTGCTAAAGTGATCAAGGTCGGAGTTTTTGAGTTATGAATGCTAGAGAAAGTCATAGATACAGTTCTTCTTGTCATTTCTTGTGGTGGAACCCACAGAGATTTACCCCATTCTCAGCATATAGCGGTTGGCTCTGTCGTTTGCGAAGTGCCAACCATGTGTTCCGTCCCACTGCCAGTCCTGCGCTGCTGCATCTGCCAGCACACTGTGCTGCTTCTGCCCACGCTGCTGGTTGGGCTTGTTCCGAACTCTGCCATATTTTTCAAGGGTGATTGATGCAACACTGTGTTGGAAAATACCAAAAAACTAAGAAAAGTTTCGTGACCGTTGTAGGCTTTAGTTGGGGACCACGCAAACTAGACCATTTAGGGCAATGAAGTTTTCCATGCTTTGTAATGCCAAAGCTCTATTTCAGCCCTTTTAGTCAGCTTTTGCTGCTATCAGATAGAACTTTTTTTTCTTATGAAAACGTTGTGCCTGTGGAATCCTTGGACCATCAGTGAGGACTGCAGAAGGGATGATTCCTCTGTTCTTGTGTTTGCCACTGTGCATCGTTCTGTGAGGACTTCCAAACCATTCTTCATTCTATAACATAAGCTTGCTCTGCAAACATCTCCACTGATTTTGTTTTTTGTTTTCCTATTTAGAATACTACACTTTAATGGAAAAGAACACACATTTCCTAAAATAAAATTAAAAAAAAAAAAAGAATAGAAGCCCCCAAAGGAGAATTAAATAAGAATAGGGATTTATATCCCTGCAAGAAATGTCTAGATTAAAAGAAAATATCTGCAGCTAATATACTATTAGTGCTCTAATTTTACAGCAGCCTTTCCATTCCTATTAATTTAATTCTCAGTAAATTCTAATGAACTTTTGTATTAAAATAGATCATTTTTTCTGCTTCAAGTGACGAGGGGTTGTTATTGTATACTGAATGACAGGACAGAAAAGATTTCAGTGTCCATTTTATCCCCAAAATACTAACAGCAGAATTCTGACGTTCTGACGTTTAGCCTTCCTGAATGTGGTTGTTACAGAAGGATATTATACCGCCTTTTTGTCACTGCCAGCACTGCACAGTTATACACGTGTGGATTTTTTACGCTAAGAGTTCATACTGCAAAACTCAGAAGTATTACAGAACCTACCTTTCTTGTCCAAACCCTTAGCTGTGGAAACGAAGGCTGATATTCTGTGAGGAGCAGTCAGTAGCTGCCACTCTTTGGACAAAATTCTGATCCAATTGTAGGCGTTTTCTGTGCATGTAAAGAAAGATCATGGCCTTTTATGCCCTTTAAAACTTGCGTGTTTCCTTTTTCTATCTTATCATTGCTACCATAGCTCTCTTTCCATTCATATCGGTTAATGTCACAGTTGTGTTGCCAGCTTAACAATCTAGGGTAAAGAGTATCTTAGTCATAAGAATATAGAAACTGCTCTGAAAGTTCAGGTGAAAGGTCCGCCTAATTCACTAATCCAATCTGAACTGTGCCCAGTTTTGGAAGCTTAAAGAAGAAGCGGAGTGAAATGATACTGGAAGACAAAAACTGGTTTTCCACGTCTCAACCTTACTGGACATTTGTGTGAAGAAGATCTGGTATAATGAAGTGGGAGTTAATTTTGTTGAAATACAATAGAACACTAAAAATGACTTAAATATTCACATACAATTCTCTGCCCATAATTTAATTCACATGTGCATGTACTAATTCTGATTTCAACATGGCCTGATATAAGTGCTGGTTTCTGACAGCCTAAGATTAGAATTTCAGTTTGTAGAAATAAAACCAAATTATTTAATAGATGTACAGAACTGAGTAAGCAAATATATGTGTTTTGTGATACTTTTGTTCACATGAGGAATGCTGTGTCGTGTTCCCTGTAGTTAGGTTCACTCTTTAGATTTATAGGATAAGAAATCGACTTCATGAAGTCAATAATTTTTGCAAGGCTCAATAGCTTCTTTCTGTAAGAGCATTGTCTGCTCTGCAAGCAATAGATTGTAAAAGAACAAGAAAATCCTCAGAATTACTGTCACCCCCAAAAAATATGTTCTGTTGCCCTAAAACCCAGCCAAGCAAAGTACTGTATGCATGTGCACATGGGATGATATGTTTTCAATAGAAAAGAAAAAGAGTTCAAATTTTAGACTATTTTAGAAGATCTTTTATGTTTTTTTTGTTTAAAGAACATCAGTCCCTAAGTATAATTCATTGGAAGGAACATTGTGGACAATGGTGTCTATGTGGTGCTTAACTTCTGAGAAGTGGTTACTGCCTGAGCTTTGTGGCTACTACCTTTTTTAATTCTGAAATAATGATTTTGACATGGTACAGAGACAGCAAAAGTGACCCAGAGAAGGTATGAATCAGCTAAAACAAAGGAAAGCAAGTGCTAGGAAACAGTAAAAGAAGTATTTGTCTATCAGTTCAAAGTCATGACCATCTGCTCTTAATTTATCATCATGCAGAGGCTGGATCTCTCACTGCTGTTAGGCCACGCAATGAATTAAATCCTGTTTCCTGATTTCCACCATTCTAAGTTATGGTCCTAGGAAATGGAATTCTGCAGTTTTTCACCTCTCTTCATGGTAGCTGGAGGAAAGGAATGGTGTGAAGAGAGGAAGATGGCAGTGTAGACCTTTCCCTTGGAACCTGCCTTGGTCCCTAACTTGGGCTAGCAAAAGCGTTGACTTCTTGTATGTCTTTATCAGCCTCTAGGTATGGGCTTTCTGTGGCCATTGTGTACTGTCTTTATTTGTATATAACTGGAGAACTTATTTTTGCTAGGTTCTATGCAATATTTTAATGGAATTTCATAGAAATTAAGGTGAAAATGTTCTATGACTGAATAAAAAAGAAAACCCAGATGACTTGCTTCGTTCATTACTTAGCTGCCCTCCCTCAACGAAGTTATAATTGTGTGAAAACCCGAGTATCCCGAGTATCTCAGATTTTGCCTGATGATTTCAATATGCCCGATTTCTTTATGTAGAAGTTGTTGAATTAAAAATATGTACAGTTGTGTAGGAATTTAAAATAAAGTTTGGGCTGAAAAAGTCTCCAGGCGAAGTTCACAGAGCTGCTTGGAGATGAGCTGCTTCGCCTGGGCTGTGAGAGGAGTTTGGAGCGGAGTGACAGAAGTCTGGGTGTTACGCCTGTTTTAAAGGCAAGGAGCCCAATTCACCGCTCCGTTGTGTTCTCCAGGTCTTGGTATATCAATTGCTGCGAAATGAGAATGCTCACAATTCATGTGTGCTGACTAAGCAGTGTGCAAAGAAAAATGATGCAGACTTCAGATGTTTCTGGGGTGGCAGAGCAAGGGAGGTTTTGGCAGATGGTGTTCAGCTCTGGTCGCGTGCCTCTGTATGGTATGTGATTCCACAAAGAGTATGTGATGCTTACGTTTGTTTTCAGCCTGTAATTACTTGATGAGTTCAATTACCCCATACCTTTAGTTTCAATAACTGTGTTTTAAAATAGAGATAGCTTGATGGGCCAAATTCTGGACCACATGTCACTCCACAACCCAATCCCTTTTGAAGGAAAATAAAGGCTGCACAACAAGAGAAGACTTTGAGCCCTTGTGTTATGTACTGCAGTAAAGTATCAGCTATTGTGAAATTACCTTTGTTTATTGTGTTGAATGACTGTAGAAGGCTTCCTTTCCCCAAAAAGCATGTTGAAAAGATGGGGTTGTATCAACTCTCAGAAGAGCTTTCCAAATTAATTTTTAAAATTTAAGTAATTTTCTTATTACATTAGATTTATGTAAGCTATTAAATGTAAATGCTTCACTTTCAAGGGGAACCTAAATCATTTGTACCTTGTGGTGTAATCCTTTATTATTAAAATCAGGAGAGTTTACAAGGAGGCATGGCGTTCTCCCACACGGAGTCAGTATGCAGCCCCTTTCCTTACACAGCCTGGTGTGGGTTTTTCCATGAACACTTTTTGCTCTTTAGTTATTTGTTGTAATTATCAAGTTCATTTTTCTCTAATAGATGTGATTAAGTATATTTAGCACTGTGTAATGAGTTTTCTGCCTGGTTGCGTTCTGGCTAATAAGGAATTCCTCAGAGTCTCTTCTGACAGCTGCTGTGGATCCCAGGTTTGTGTGGCCACAAGAGACCTCTTCCATGAATTGCTGACATTAGAGAAATTAACTCGGTTAGACTAAGCATAAAATCTGGGCTGAAATTTGATTACTAACAGATCTCGTGTTACCTTTCAGCAACACAGATACTGTGGTGTTCTCTTGCACAGAAAGACCTGCAAAAAATGCTCAGAATTCAAAACTACTTTTGCATTCACACGTAGTGAATATGTGAAGTTCCTTGTGGAGGCTCTACTGATAAAAAACCTGATTGAAAATAACACTAGCAAAAATTGTTCAGTGCTATTGTTGGAGTAGTCTCTTTTTTAGTTCCTATGATCCATCTGCTAACTTACCAGTCTATGGATAACACTTCTGTTATCTATACTACTTCCTATTATTATACCAGCTCCCAAATTTGTGAGGCTGAAAACGATGGGGAGAAATCTGTAACTGGTGATGCAGTGCTGTGGTAAAGTTGCTTAGCAACCATCGCTGCAGCCTCTTCGCTGAGTCTCCGGAAGGGGGATACAGAGACAGGAGATGAAATAAAGGCAGTTTCGGCGTGGGTGACTTTGTAAGAGAAGGATAAAGGTTGTAAGTTATTTTTCTGCTAAGTGCCAGTGACTGTGGGAAAAGTCCTCTGTAAACAGATCCGGCAAAAAAGGAAAAAAATGGGAACTGGTTGCTTGACTTTCTGAATTACTGCAACAGAATGAAAATATAGAAGTAAATATGTTCTCTCCCTCACTGTGAGCCTGCGTTATAGTCTCTGCTGTGGTGCATAATCGTTACAGAAAATGCTTAATCAGAACCATGTGTCTTCTATTTATCACTACAACTGAGTACCAAATTCATGGAGAATAGGGATTGAAAATTAATGTGAAGTACCTCTTAAATTCCCTGCTGGTATGTTCATTACATAAAGACTGTTCATAATAGGGTTAGTGGTAATGTAATAATTATGGATGGGTGTACAATTTTAAATTCTTTTGAGATCTGAACAACTCTAGGATCACACAGTATTAATTGCTAGGAACTATATTTCAATCCCGTTCCGTTTTATCCAGTGAAACACTTCACAAAGACTCATGTGAGGACTGAAGTATCACGGTGTTATTTTCAGTACCGCATATCCCCCACCCCGAAGCCTTTGGAAATCTGCTGTGCCTGAAGCCCCTCGGTAGAGCGAGGTATCCCACTTTGCTACCTTATTTAGTACAAAATCTCAGCCTTTAGAAAGCAGAAAATGTAAAAGGGAGTGGGAGGTAAGTTGATGCAGATATAGCCAACTTTAAGGGGCTCTTATCTGCAGTAACCAGCAACACGCGGGGTTCTTCCCAGTCCTGGTTATTACTGCTAGTCAGGGCTGCTTTGCAGTTAGTGTTGGAGATAAGGTGGATGTATAGGAACGAAGAACAGATAACATAAATGCAAACAAAGAAATTTAAACCTTTTGAACTCCTTTGTACTTGTTTATTTCTGAACTGATTCTTAAGCAAAAGAGCAAAAAGAGGTTGCGTATCAGTATGGTTCCTTTTCTGGAAAAATATATTTAGATATTTAGAAAGAAACACCTAATTATGTAAGGGTTTTGCATTGCTTCGCTTTTACATTGGTGTATTTTGCAAATGATGCTGCGCTCATCATAAGCCTGCTCCTAAAATTCATCATAAGTAAGACTGCATATCATAAAAGCAAAGAGGTTTTGCTCTAAGTGGGAGTCTGCTGGTTCATTTTTAGAAGGTCAGATTGATAGACCATGTCTCACCGTCTAGATAGTGACTCTATCAAACTAATTCTTAAACACATAGTAGTACAATGAATTATTCCTGTCTTGAAAGTATGGTTTATGACCTTTCTGCCCCAGGTATTATTGCTGATTATTATCTGAGAATGGGTAGTAGCACGCTTTTTGTTTCATTGGTTTTTCTGTGATTTCGTTTTTCTATTTTAACTCAAGATGTTTTTTTTAAGCAAAGACATTTTATGAACTATTTAATACAGCAGATTTCTGATAAAACAAATTTCTCTTATAGCATGGTAATAATAAAGAAGCACTCTTCACCTTTTTTTTTTCTTCCTAGAGGTTCTTGTTTAAACTGATAGCTCAGGTTAAGCAGATAAATATTTCTGTGACCTTTTGTTTTCTGCTTTTTTTCACACGGATTTGCCGAGAAATGTGAGCATTTTAGAATATTTTAATTTATTTTGCAAACTATGCACTTTCTAATTGCCAGCTTTTTTTCAAAAACAAAATGGTAGAATTTTTCATATGAGGCTGCATAAAAGATGGACCTATTTTGTATATAGAATATTGCCTGTCCTTTAGATCTATGTGTTTTGCTTATGGAATAAACCAAAGTAGGAGAGATAAACTAATATTTTGTATAAGCTCAGCCAGACAATACACATGATAAAGATGTTTCATCTTCTTATGTATGCAGAAAATATGAAAAATTGTAGTTTACACATATTTTCTCAATTCAAGTGTAAAATTGGGCCCCCAGATTGCCCTGGGCCACGGTGGTTGTGTTAAAGAAGCACTATTTACCTAGCAGCTGAGTGAAAAATGATCAGAATATTAGACTCATCTAGGCCACATTAAGGAGCCATTGCATTTCCCGACAATTTTATGCTATCTCAATATGAAAACAGAGCAATTTCAGCTCATATCAGGTTATGATCGGCAATTACAGTTGCATAATTCACCTAGTCGTCTCTTTTCAGGGCCTTTATTTTCCCTCTTGGTGACATTCCTGAGAAAGTGCCTGATAAAAATGTCATATATCATCCTGGCTTTAAAACTCGTAAGGGGGTAATCTGCTATGCCTTGCTGAGCCTATATTCATCACTAGATTTTTGACTTGGAAGGGTCATGACACTCATAATTTCCTTTTTGATATTGTCCTCACTAGATATGACAAGGGGCTGTAAAAGCAGGGTTGTATGCTCTGGTTAAGAGCTGTTCCAGTGGGGCTCATCACTAGCAATAACAGTGCATTACTGTGGCTCGTGCAGGAGTTGGCCCTTTCGAAGATAATTAGATTTGATGTCAACATTTCTTTATCACCTGCATCCTTTTGTGCATCTGCGTGTCAAGTTGTTATTTCCGGATTTATTAGCACCCTCAGAGCTACTATCTATCTGTCAGCCTGTGTGGTGTTTGTGTTGACAGTTGTAAAGTTAATTACTAGTACTAATGAGCATCGGGCTTTTGGTGGACATGGCATTTTGGGCATTTAAAACTGTAATTAGATTTTTTTCCCTTTGTGTACAGCCACAGGAAAAATGCATAAAAAGAAAAAGAAACCCAAACCAAGCACCCTGACCTCAAATCTCTGTCTCCAGTTTGACACTGTTTACGGCATCTCTAATTCAAAAAAATCAAAAAGGCAGCTTTGTTTGCTTTTTACTATGTTTTCTTCTCGCCATTAACACAATGAATATTTGTTTTATCATGTCATCCAAACTAAGATCTTAAAAAAAAAAAAAAAAAAAAAAAAAA
>Ga0065711_1006267_pt1 | contig 17874 bp, 14 predicted proteins | sample Hoacrofraction12_FD_59098 | JGI IMG/M metagenome (GOLD analysis project Ga0065711, IMG submission 59098) | Hoatzin crop microbial communities from Cojedes, Venezuela - Epithelial fraction 12 v2 (version 2) | ecosystem: Host-associated > Birds > Digestive system > Esophagus > Crop | place...
CGTAGCCCTCCGCTGGACTCTCTCCAGTAGCTCCTCATCTTTCTTGAAGTGGGGAGCCCAGCACTGGACCCAGCACTGCAGATGGGGCCTCAGCAGGGCAGAGCAGAGTGGGAGGAGAACCTCCCTCGACTTGCTGGCCCCTGGCCTGTCCCTGTGCCCCGCATGGCATTTCCTGGTGGAGCCGGCATTGTCGGCACAGGCTTTGTGGGGATGGCAGGTCCGTGAGGGGGTGCAGGCTCTGAAATGCTCGTGTTTGCAGGGAGCTGGACGAGAGCTGCTCGACATCCCCGAGGCTGCGCAGCTGACAGAGCCCTTCGCCGCAGGGCCGGGGTTGCCTGGAGCTGAGCTCCTCTGTGCTCTGTCTGCAGGCGTCCGGGGTCCCAGCAGATCCCAGCTGCAGCATGTCCTCTGCAAAGACTGAAAGCTGAAATCGTGTCTCCTCCTTTCCCCTTCCACCTTTTTTTGTGATAAAAAATGGGGGTTAAAAGAACCAGGCAACTGAAAACTTATTCTTGGGATCACCCAATGTATTTTTTAATAGTTAAAAAACCCCAACACATCGCTGTTGTTATCTGTGAGGTGATAAAACATAGACTGGTCAGATTTGCTTCCAGATCTTAAACACAAACATCATGCAATCACGTTTTGTAGGCAGCCTTAGGGGTGATGGTATAAATCAAGCACAGATGCTTTCACGTTCTGTGAATGTTTTATTAATGAAATCTAACTCGTGGGTGTGAGCTGCAGCGTAGCTCCTGTTTCGTCAGAGGGTTTGATGAGCCCTTCTGGTTACCCAGCTGCTCTGCAGAATTCAGGATTTCGGGTTTTTTGCGTTATTCTCTAGCTGACTGCTGCTGTAATAGGGCTGATGCGCCTGTTTAGCAGGAGAATTTCATCTGTTCTTGCAAGATCAGTCTGTTCTCCCTGCAAATCTATTTTTGTTTTTCACTTTCTGTGCAGAATAAGCCTTAGTGCAGCACTGGTGGGTACCTAACAGCCAGCCCATCTTCCATGTTTTGTTTGGCTGAGCTGTTTCTATCCCACATTCTGCAGAGGATAAGGTGGACTTTTTTTGTGAGGAATAAATATTTCCATTTACTGCAGGAACGCGCAGCAACATGAGTCAATTGTTATGATTTTTAGTCATGAGTATTAGTTTTGCAGCTGGGAAGTCAGAGCAGACCTGCTTCCTCAAATTTGGGGGATATTAGTTTTCATGGCAACCGAAGATCAGCACCTTTGGAACACTCTGGTAGCTGTGGGGTTACACTGTAAGTACTGGGAATGCTGTAAGTGGTGGGCTGGAGAGTCCCCTTGCTGGGCTTGCCACGGCCAGCCCCCTCCCGGGAATACGGCCCTGTCAGTCTGCTGGAGTTTGGGAAGAGGAGAAGAGAACCCCGTTGCTGTTCTCTGTAGTATGGCTTTGGTCTCGGGTTCATCCCGCTTAGGTCGAGGTTTCGGTCCCCGCAGCGAGACGCCCCTCTGGGACGTGGGCGTGAGATGCCGAATCACCCTTGGGCAGATCCCAGCTTCACATCACTGTGTGGAAAGCTGCCAAGAACTGCCATCTCCTCTGGGCCATCCCCGTTTCAGTGGGGTGACACCAGCCCTGGCACCCTTGAGTCACAGAATCACAGAGTGGTTTGGGTTGGAAGGGACCTTACAGATCATCTCGTTCCACCCCCCACCCTGGGGAAGGACCCCTTCCCCCAGCCCAGGGTGCTCAGAGCCCTGGGCAGCCTGGGCCAGGGCCCCACCACCCTCACAGGGAAGAGTTTCTTCCTTAGGTCTGATCTAAATCTCCCCGCTTTCAGCTTGAAGCTGTTACCCCTTCTCCTGTCACTCCAGGCCCTTGTCACAGCCCCTCTCCAGCTCTCTCGCAGCCCCCTTGAAGCCCTGGCAGGCTGCAGTCAGGTCTCCCCGCAGCCTTCTCCTCCCCAGGCTGAGCAGCCCCAGCTCTCCCAGCCTTTCCTCCCAGCAGAGGGGTTCCAGCCCTCGGATCATCACTGGGGCCTCCTCTGGCCCCGCTCCCACAGGACCATGCCTTTCTTTTTGTCGTGGCCGAGGATGGCCGCCACGTGTGCTGGATGCTGCGTGACCGACTGGGGCCTCGCAGGCTTTTCCGTTACAGCATTTGCTCCAGATCGTCGCGCGTGTGATCCATCCCCTTGGTCGCAGGCTGTTGCTGTGCGTAATCCTCGGATTTGCGATCAGGGGGATGTGGCCCGTCGCTTCAGGGCCGGAGCGCGCGTCTCGGTGCGAGCCCGACGGTGCCGTGCTGGGGATGGAGCGGGGCAAGCAGCTGGCTCGGTCTGCTGCCGGCTGAGTCTCAGCTGCATCTCAGAGAGCACCCACCGTGCTGCAGCAAACGCGGAGTTCAGACCTCAGATAGCTTTGTTCTAAATCAGTGTGAAATGCTTCAGCTCAAGCAGTTTCAGTTCTAGATAATTTGGGGTTTTTAAAATGTTTTTATTGCCCGTGTGAAACAGGACAGTTTGGAAGTGTCCCACAGGGGATCTTTTTTAGTTTGTTTTTTTCTCCCCTTCATAAATTTTTCCCTCCCTTAATTTTTCTTTTTCCGCTGGGATGTTTTGGGTCAGGTTTGGTGGAAGGAGCCCGCCAGCCTGGCACAGTGCTGATCCAGTGCTGCCCTGCTCGTATACGCGAGGCCAGGCGGAGAAGCCCTCCCTGGATTTTGCTGACCACCTGCCTTAGCCTGCACCTTCAGTCCAAGGCTGTGCAGATCTTTAGGGACCTTCAGGTTTGCTTTCCTGGGGGACTGCTGGTCGTCCTGATGCTGGAGGAAGGCTGTGTGTTTCCTTTCACGCTGCTGCCCTCGTGATCCTCCTGACTGGTGCTGTGGGGTTACTGGTGTGGCACAGCTGGTGCGGCTGTGAGCGAGGTGGGCATTTGCTTGCATCCCGGGGAGCGAGTAGCTCAAGCCAGCTGGGTGGTGATGTGTGTCTCATGGTCTTAGCTCCTCTGCCCAGCGGGGTGTACTCGCTGGCCCTGCCCAGCCTCTCGTGGTGGTCCCCGCTGCTGTCTGGTGGTACTGGTTCAGCCCTGGGTGGCTGTGGCGTGGGGACTTCCAGAGCCTGTCCGGCCTGTGTCCATCTGCCGTGGGTTTTAAACGTGGCTGGGAATCACTGGAGTGTGGCTCAGCGGTGCTGTCCCTGGCCGTGCGAGTGACAGCGAGTACACCCGTGCCAAGGGCTTGGCTTTGCTCAGACACTGCAAGTTATCTTGCTTCGCGAGAGGCTCATCGTTTCTGTGGAAAAGCCAGGACTGAGCTTGCTCGGGGGACAAATTGGCCAAGCGAGAGGTGTTTCCTTGCAGAGCGGTGAATCGGGTCCCTGTGCTGGTTGAGCTCAGCAGGACCATGCCGGTTGTTACTCCTTTTGCTGGGATAATTGCTTTCCCTCCCCCTGCCCACTGGTAGGTCTGTCACTGCTGACCCCTCCTCTGGCCTGCGGTTCCTCCTGGCCCTGGCCCGTGGCTGGTGCTCCAAGGCTGGGCACAGACAGAGCTGATGCTGGGGATGTGGGCTCGAGGGAGCTGAGCACCCTGACGCTGAGCTGGCCGTCGGTTTGCTGAGCCTCTGAGAGGGGAAGGCAGAGCGGGGTGGTAGGAAAGGAGGCTTTACGAGGTTTGTGTTCTGCAGGGCTGTGTGGCCGCAGCGAGCCCGGCCTGTGTACAGAGCGCAGGTTTCGCCCACACACTTCCCTCCTGCACGCGCTTGCTGCCCCGGCGCTGGGTCCCAGTGCAGTGATGGGTCCCCCCCCTGCCACCGCGAGCCTGGACCGTGCTCCTGTGGCCCTTCACTCGGGTTCTGCCCTTCGCCCGCGACGGTGCCGTGCGCTGGCACACAGCCCGCCGAGCACCCAGGGCAAGCCACGTGCTGAGGACCAGAGCAAGTAATAGTGGTGTAACCAATCCCCGAGAGCCCCTGCTCTGCTCTCCAAGTCTTTTGCGATGGGGAGTTCAGTAAAGATGCAAAGGAGCCGTTGATTGCTTGTGGTTTGTTGCAGAAGATTGTGGTTATTTTATTTGCATCACTGCACAGCTCACCCAGTGCTACCGCCTGTGCCTTTTAAATTTTAAGTTTAAACCCGTTTACGCTCCCCCCTCTATCCAAGGACCTGATGAAATTTTGCAATCCCAACAGTTCCACCTTCAGCCCAGGCTTCCCTCTAGAGAGCTGTCCTCGCCCCACTTGGAGCGGGAGGGTGGACTGCAGGTCTCCGGTGGTGGCTGTTGGTGACGTTCCTGCAGTTCCAGCAGCTCACGGGTGGGGTGTGCAGCGGGGCGGTGGCAGGGCCGTGTCACCGGCTTCCTCCGGTGTGCCTGGGCGGGCAGAGACATTGTGTTACTCCTGTGGTGGGACCGAAGCTTGTAAGCATGGGGAGGTCAACAGTATTACACAGTGTCAGGGATGAGTTATGTCTGGTTTTATTGCTGAAAGCTAGATTTTTGAACAAAATGAACCAAGCCAGCTTGTTAGAGCAGCCGTTGGTATTTTCCTTCTAATGCTCATTTGAACAGACAGTTATTTAAAGATGAACATAAAAACAATGCTGTTTTTCTGCTATTTTGCTATCTGTTGTCCCCGTGTCTTTCAGTCCACGTCAGGAATTTCTTGGTCCCTGATGTGGTTGGAGTTGGATGTTTGTCTCCTCCTCGGGGGCTGGGGCAGGCTCGGTGCTGCGCGGTGGGCTGCTTGCGTCAGGCTGCGAAAGGCTCCGACAGCGGCTGCGCGGCAGCAGAGCCGTGGCTTTTGACCTGGGCCATCCCTGGAGGAACGCAAAGTGTTCCCTAGGGAAAATTCTTTCTCATGGTTGTCGGTCGTTGCTGTGATGCTGGCTTGAGAGAAGGCAGGGAACAAAGACTGTGAATGAGCTGGGTTTTTATTGGTAGCCTGGTTCTTCCCCAGGTTCTGGACTTTCCTGGTTTGTTGGGAGAAATGATACTGTTCTTAATGAGATTGTGCGAGTTGTGGCTTCTGCGGCCCTGGCTGCGTTACTAGTCCTGACTGCAGCTGAACAGAACCTGGAGCACAAGTACAGATTCCAGAAATGTCCGTGCTTTAATGAAGATGATGAGGCTTTGCTTCTTTGGGCTGTAGAAACGTTGGTGATAAGGGACCTCTGGAGGTCTCTAGTCCACCCCTGTTTGGAACAGGACTGTGCCCGGCCCTAGGTTGGGTCAGCTGTGGCTTTATCAAAGTAAGCCTTGAAAACCTCAAGGGAAGTACATCCCGCACCTCTCTGGGTGTCTTTTCCAGTGCTGCACCACCTTCCTAGTGAAGAGTTTTTATCCTCGTGTCCATTTTGAACCTCCTAAGCTGCAGCTCCTGGCTGTTTCCTGTTGTTACACCATCTGCTGCTTTAGATGAGGAAACTGCTGCATCAAAGAGGAGAAATGGATGTTTTTGTATTGTGTGCAGCAGCATCTTTCTCTCTGAACTGCTGGCAGCGGGCACTGGACTGGCAGCTTCTGGCTGTTGCCTGAGCTCTGCAGAAAGGCTCAGGAGGTGAGCATGGGGTGCTGATTGCTTTTGTGATTCTGATGTTCCCATGGGCTGCTTTCTCCCATTCAGGCTTGCATCAGATTGCGCAGAACAAGGTGGCAGTGCTGCTGCTGGCTGGAGGACAAGGAACGCGCCTGGGAGTGAGCTATCCCAAGGGCATGTACAACGTGGGGCTGCCCAGTGGCAAGACCTTGTATCAGATCCAAGCAGAAAGAATCTGCAAAGTGGAGCAGCTCGCTGGCCAGAGACACCGCTGCAAGTGTGCCGTCCCCTGGTAGGTGACCTGGAGCCACAAACCCACTGTGCAGGGGGCTTTGCGCCGCAGTCTTGCCTGCGTGTTCTTCTGGAAGCCCTGTGCTGGGTGCTGTCCAGAGACACATCAGGGCAGAGCCTTTTCTCAGCAGGATTTGCAGTGCCAGCATCTGGAGGAGGGTGCGCAGGGGTGGGCAGTGACAGGTCCGTGTCTGCAGACCTGAGGGACTGAGCACTGGCCTTGAATCGCTGACCACTGTCTGAACTGCTGTGCCGCGCTGGCTTGTCAAGCACGGTCCATGGCAGCACTACAACCAGCACTTTGCAGTGCCTGTTTCAGATCCTTCACAAGAGATTTCATCTGTGTGTGCTGTGCTTTCTCAGGTTCCTGCATGGAGGGAGGGATCCCTTAGAGCTCACCTTCCAAGATCCTCCGCCTCCCCTTGCCCACAATTTCTCCTGCAGCAATAAAGCTCTTCCCCTCGCAGTGGTGAATGCTTGTCATGCTCCGTTTCCAGGCCCCCCGCTGCTGTTGTTGGTTACAGTGGCTGCTGTCTCTCCTGGCTGCTCCTAGCTTTCAAAAGCCTCCAGGCTTCAAAAGAGACTAGCTCTGTGCAAGGTGCAAAATGTGAATTCCCTGCGGCATGTGGTGGGGGAAAGAGGAAGGCGCTGCGGCACGCTCCTGGGAGTGTTTTTGGCTAAGTGTTCTTTGTTAGAGTATAAAGAGAGAGTTTTATGAAATCCCTGTCTGGTCTGGGCCAGGGCTCAGCAGGGGTGAAAGAGCAGGAGTCTGAGGACTTCAGGGTAGCAGGTTGTTTTACAGACTGGAGTCTGAAGGTGCTTCGAGTCCCATGTTGTGTTTCTTTCTGAAGCCATGTGCACGTGACTGGAATTGCAAATGCACCATCCCTGGTGCTGCTGGAAGCCAGACAGGTTATTTGCAGGGTGCAACGTCTGCTGAGAATGGTTGGTTCCTCGCCGCGGGCTGAGGAGGTGGTTGCCTGCTACAGTAAGCCAGAGGCCAGGCTCTGCCGTGCTACAGAGGTGTAAATCGGGGAGGGTGCGCAGTCCAGGCACTGCTGGGCGAGGGATTGATTCCCCTGGCACGTTGGCAGAGGACCTCGCGTACCTGTGCCAGTAGTTGTTGAAGTGCTTGATGGGTAGATGTCGAAGGTGGCTCTTAGCCGCTGCTGAAGGAGGAAGATAGTGGAGGGAGAGACAGCAGCAATGTGGAGCTGGAAGGAGAGGAGGAAATAGAGAAACTTAAGGGAGGAACAAATCATGCAGCCAACATTTGAAAACGCTGCCGTTGGCGTTGGCACAGAAGAGGCGCGGGCAGACTGAGCGGCTGGTCAGTGCTGCTTAGACACTGAATGTCAGTGTGAGTCCAGGGTGAGCGAGGCTGTTGTACTGCCCGTTGCCTCGTTTGCCAGCCCATCAGGATATCCAGATGTGGGTCACGTTTAGGGGAAGGCTCTGCTGTCCTAGCTGGAGCTAAGCCTGTGGGTAGGATCGTGCACAGGACCCTGCGCAGCCTTCCCGTGGGATGAGTTCTGGAGGAGAGCTCTCCTGCTCGGCTGTGTACTGCAGGATACTGCAGTGTCTCTCATTTAGCACTCTTGGGTTTCCTCCCTTTTGTGTTCTGTTTGTAGTTTTGTCCTCTGCTTGTGCTTTTCTTGCGTGTGGCTCAGCACCCATTCCTGCCCAGGTACATCATGACAAGCGAGTTCACGCTGGGGCCGACGGAGGAGTTCTTTGTCGAACACAACTACTTCAACCTGGATAGATCCAACGTGGTCATGTTTGAACAGAGGATGCTGCCCGCTGTCACCTTTGATGGGAAGGCCATCTTGGAGGAGAAGGGGAAAATTGCTATGGCTCCAGGTACCCCACTGCTCACTCGTATGTGGCACAGGAATGTGATGTGTTGATAATTCCTGCTGGGCATCAGCCAGCCTTGGCACATGGAGCAGTCTTGGGAGGTCAGTGTTGATGCTTCTGATGAGCGTGGGAGGGCTCAGTTGAATGTTGCAGGCTGGTAATCAAGAGTGTAGCAATCTCTGTTTAGTTCTGGCTGGAGGCTTGCCCACAGCCCGTGTTTTTTGTCAAAGCCAGGGAGCACTGGCAGGATTGGGAGTGGTGCAGCTCCAGGTTAGGAACACCGTGCGTTGCAGGGCTGTGCTGGCGGTACCCGGGGTGCTGCCTCCCAGGGCGAAGCTGCCGAGAGCTGCGCGTGCTGCTGGCCACATGCCGTGCCGGCGCGGAGCTCGGTCCCTCAGCAGAGCGATGCTGTCAGCCTGGGGAGAAGGCTCACCTGGCGGAAGGCTCCCGTGCAGGGCTGACAGCAGCAAGAAGATTAACTCTTTCCAAAATGATTGCAGTGTTTCGCCTAGGAAAGTTCTTCTCTGCTCTTGCCCTGGACATGGCAGGAGCCTCGGTGAAGGCAGCCTGGTCAGGGCCGTGTTGCAGTGATGCCATTTTGCAGCTGCAGAGTGGTTCTCCTGAGCTGACAGGGGTGTCAAAGGAGGAACCGCGAAAGGGTGATCCAGGGATGAACAAACGTGCTGGTGTCTTCTGTGCAGCTGCAGTTCAAGCCATTAAAAAGGCATTGTGATGTGTGGGGGGAAGATAAGCTGAGAACAAGATTTATTTTAGTCTACTTCTCCAGGCTGAGTTTTAGATATGGTTTTGCATTGCACTGGAAGCGAAGAAATGTAACAGGCTTTTCCCACTCTCTGCATGATCTTTGCTCTTTAGTGTTTTCCCTCTGAGGATCTTACAAGGCTTCATAAAGTCTCGTAATGCTTCTCTGTGAGGCTGGTCCTCACGGTCCCACTGTGGAGGTGGAGGAGCTGGGGTGCGGAGGGGAACAGGCTTGCCTGGACTGTGGGGCAGAGCTGGCAATAAAATCTGGTAGTGCTGACTCTTGCCAGAAAGCATTCCCCGCTCTGCTGTTCAAGACAGTTTGTTCAGGACTTTCAGCGTTCGCTCCCTTAGCCACAAAAACGCCACAAAGTTGCTAGTTAACCAGGGCTTTCTCTTTTCTGTTGCATTACAGATGGCAATGGTGGCTTATACCGCGCTTTGGTGGATAATAAGATCTTGGACGACATGAAGCGGCGTGGAATCCAGTATGTCCATGTATACTGTGTGGATAATATCCTCGTGAAAATGGCAGATCCAGTCTTCATAGGCTTCTGTGTTTCCAAAGGGGCAGATTGCGGTGCCAAGGTGAGGCAGTGCTGGCGCGGGGCCATTTCCCCACGGGGAGTTAAGGTCTGGGTGCGCTGGGAAGCGGCTGGCCAGGCTGAGCTGAGATGAACTGGGGTGTTCAGACTTTGTCCGACAGCGGCTCACTCCAGGCGGATCTGGGGGAGCTGCCTGCTGCCGGTGAGGCATTCGGAGTCCGTTCCTGCTGGTGTCCTCCTCCCCCCTCCCCAGTGTACTGCGAGAGCAGGGGCTGCAACTGCGCCGGAGGCTGCAGATGGGAATGGCTTCCCCTTCATGCCCTGCCCTTTCAACAGAGGCACTTGGGCTCTCTAGAAGCCGTATTGGACTGCATTGTGTTTTTTAAATGCCCTTTAAATCTAATGGGTCCATTCCTGCATTCCTTATGCCCCACTGTGGAGCATGGGGAGAGCCAGACCAGCCTGGTTTTCTCAGCCTAACGCAGCAGGTGCCTGAGGAGAGATTTATATTGTTTTTATCAGTAACATTTGATGCAAATGGGGAGCTGAAGGCTTAATACCTGCAAACATTTTCCATTTAATGCCAGGTCCCAGTCCTTGATCAGGAAAGTGCCCCACAGTACGCTCATTTCTTGTAACTGGTTTGTCTCTGAGCAACTTGACGACTGAGCGGTTGAGTACTGGGTGTATGCCCGGTCATTGCGCAAAATGTGCCTCCAGGCTATTCTGTACACCCAGCTCTGCCCGTGCTCCCGAGGTGCTGGAGGATCAGCATGCTGCTGTCCTTGTAGAATCACAGAATGTTCAGGGTTGGAAGGGAGGTCTGTGGGTCATCTAGTCCAACCCCCCTGCCGAAGCAGGGTCACCCAGAGCAGGCTGTGCAAAACCGCCTCCAGGCGGGTCTTGAATATCTCCAGAGAAGGATTGGTTCTGCATGAGAGTCGGGATGGTGCTGGGGTTTTCTCCCCCCTTGTCACGGCCCTCTGTCCTGTGGCTGCAGGTGGTGGAGAAGGCCTACGCGACAGAGCCGGTCGGCGTGGTGTGCTGCGTGGACGGGCTCTGCCAGGTGGTGGAATACAGCGAGATCAGCCTGGAGACTGCGCAGCAGCAGAGCCCCGATGGGGGACTGATGTACAGCGCTGGCAATATCTGCAACCATTTCTTCACAGTGGAGTTCCTGGAGACGGTGGCCCAGTAAGTTCCAGCAGTCCTGCTAGGCAGCTGGGCAGCCCAAGAATGCCTCCCAGAGGGGGTGTTCCTATGTCCCACACTGTGCTTTCAGTTGTGGGGACCTCCTGCTCTGCTCTTCCCCTCCTCTCTCCTCCAGACAGTTCAGAACAGCTGTGTCCCCTTTCTGACTGCCCCAGTGTGCTCTTCAGGCCTTACCCAGTGAAGAGGTTCCATGCTTTGCTGCAGCTAAACCCACCGAGATAGACCAGTGCACGAACCTTCCTGGGCCTGCGAGGGTGAGCAGCCGGTGGGCTGCAGTGTGGTCGGTGATGCAGCCCCACGCTGAGGATGTTCAGTGGGAATGTCGCCCATGCCATCCCTTGGGACAGCAGAGGTTGGGGGAGGACTCTGCACCATGGTGCTGGGAGATGGAGATGCCACGCTGGGCATTCAGCAAGCAGCCAGACGCCCTTCCTGAAGAGCTCCATCCACCCTTGTGTGAGGGATCTGCTCTGCTCCGTTGTCATCCCGGTCGGATAACAATTTGGGTTACCTTTTTTAGTCCCTGCCTGCCCTGTCAGCTGGGCGTGAGGCCAGCCCTCTCCCCCTGCTTTACCCTGCCGCGTCCCACCGGTGCGGGGAGAGCCGCTGGCCGGGTTGCTCTGCTCAGGGAAGGGCTTCCCGGACCTGGCTTGGATCCGTTTGGAGAGAGCAACACCCAGAACAGTGGAGAGATGACCAGAGCGGTAACAAGCCGTCTGCTTCCCAGAGGTGTACTACTTTTTTCTAAGTGGGCATGAAGTAAATGAACTTGTTTCTTCTCCTTTTGCAGGGAATATGAGCCACAGCTGAGGCATCACGTAGCCATAAAGAAGGTGCCCTACATTGACGAGGAGGGAAATCTGGTAAAACCACTAAAACCGAACGGGATAAAGCTGGAGAAGTTTGTGTTTGATGTGTTCCAGTTCTCTAAGTTAGTGGCAGACGTGATATTTTTTTTTTTTCCTCCCCTTCTCAATGTTTGTTTCAATGACTGTAGGTTGTAACAGGCCTTGCCAGGGAGTGCGTGGTTTGTGGGTGGCTGGTTAGAAAGGCTGTCGGATCTCCACCAAGCTCCAACACCACAGGAACGCCACAGGCTCCGAGAGCTGCGGTCTCAGGGCGCTTGGCAGCAGCCCGGCTTGCTCTGCCCGTGCTCCCAGAACTGTTCGTTCTGCCGAGGATGTGTTGGCTGGCCCGGCCTCTGCCAGCCCTGTGAAAGAAAGCAAAAAAGGGAAATCGAGCACAAAGCCAACGTTTAGTGAAACCCATGTTGGAGTATTCAGACTTGCAAAAAAATGGGTCTTTCAGGATTGTGGCTTCCATGGCAACCGCAGCTCTGGTTCCGTTTTCGGTGCCTGTTAGGCCGGGGCTCAGCTCACCCTTTGTGCTTGGAAAGCAGGTTGCTTAAGCACCGCCGGGCCAAGTTACCGTTGCTGTGGGAACTGTCAGTGTTGACTTGCCAAGCTCTGAAACATAGCTGAGAGCGCTGCGCCGTAGTGTTAGCGCAGTCAGGGGTACTTTGTGCTTAGGGAACGTGGGATTTTAATAATTTAGGAATTTAGCATAAGCGGTCTTGCAAAACCTGTTTTCCGCGGTCGCCATTTCAGCAGTAAAGGTTCTGTTTTAGGCTTAAATAAATGTCAAAAAGAAACCTCAGGCAAACTGAATTCTTTGTTTGGGGATAGTATTTTTCTTCTTAGAGGATTTACTTTAGGACAGAGCTCAAGGTTTGAACCTGTGTCTGTTTCCTGACGTGCCTTCAGTAAAGAAGTATCATTCCAAAGGCAAAACCAGTGTGATGGAAACAACGCCGAGTTCTGAGCTTTCAAAGGGCTCATTTGCAAGCGCTGATTCCTTGTGCATTTTTAATAATACCGCAAAAACAGCCCGGCAGCTGCTCTTCACACGTGAAATGCAGAAACTCTGCTGTGGGGTTTTTAAATTTGCATTTCTGGTAAACAGCTGTACTTCACATTCAGCTGTGAATCCTCCCATATTGCTTACTCATCCCTGGGAACGGGTGTCCTCGGTTGGTCCTTGCCTACCGACTCCCGAGCGGAGTGGCCGTTCCTTGGAGCAGGGCTGCGGCGCCCTGGAGCGAGCCGCCCAGCTCGGCACCGTGCCCGAGCCTCGGCCACCGCTGCGCTTTCCATCCCGCCGGGGTCTTAGCTGAGGCTTCTCGTCCATGAGCCTGCGAGTGCCTGGAGAGCTTTCTGGGGGATCTCTGTGGAGCTGTGGCTTGTCCTCGCACCCGTGTGCAGCTCTGGAGGGTCGTGAGGCTGCTGTGAAGTTCCCAGAGAGACCGGGCTGCTTCTTGTGGTTTTCCATCACACAGCAGCCCTGGTACTTCTTTGCTCTTTGGGTGGGAGGCGGGCTTTCCTTAGCTTGGCTGCCCCAGCATGCGTCACTGCTCCCTAAAATGTATATGAGCCTTTCCCCACAGAATCTGCTGTTGCATCAACAGGGCTGATAGGTAGCTTTGGTTTTCAGTATCGTTGTTTTCTCCCCTTTGCTGGCAGGAATTTTGTGGCATTTGAAGTTTTGAGGGAAGAGGAGTTCTCGCCGCTAAAAAGTGCAGACACAGCTGACAAAGACACTCCTACCACTGCTCGGCGAGCCCTCCTGGGCCAGCATTACCGCTGGGCTCTCCAGGCCGGGGCCAGATTTCTAGATGAAAATGGTTGCAGGATCCCGGAGAAACTCAGGTATGAACCTCTGTGACCTGCTCCGCAGCTTCTCTGCCTGCGGCTGCCCAGCCCTGCTAGCGGCACGTACTGTGCTCCGCAGAACCGGGCGCTGGTTTGATGGCAGGGTGACTCGGCAGGATTTTGGTTCAGCTGCTCTTTTCTGAACACGCAGAGGAGTAGTGTCCGTTACAACTCCGGCTCCACTGGGGAGTGGAGTGCTCCAGACAGTAATGCACAGTGCTCTGGGCTTTATCTCTGGCAGGGATTCCTGCCCTTGGGGTCATGAGCTAACTCTTCCTGTAGCAACAACCTTTGCCATCGTTCAGGATTTAGCCAGCCCAAGGAACTGTAATTTGTGATCCTGACCAGCTTGCCTGGATGTGGCCCCAGCGCTTAAAGCCCAGCAAGATTCTCAGGTGGGCCGAAGGGCCCGCTGTTACAGCGGTTCCCAGTTCAGAGACTTCCTGCATCCCACTGAACGGGAAGCTGCTTTTACTCCCCGGGGCTATTACTTCATCAACTCATGGTGTAATAAACGCATGAGCTGTTCATTTGACTTGGAAAGCACCTCTGGAAATGTGATGTTGTTATTTTGACGAGATATATTTGGGAGCTGCTAATTCCCTTTTATTTTCACACTTTGTGTTCAAATAATGTCTGGTGCATGTGACTATAACAAATGTCTTATCCTCCGGGATATCCTGTTCTTGCTGATCTTTCAAAGCAGATGCTCTGTTTCTTAAGCACAGCAAGAATTTAATCCTGTGTTCTCTTCACTAGTCTCTCAGGAACTGAAGATCCTCCGGCTGTGTGTGAGATTTCTCCATTAGTGTCTTACTTTGGAGAGGTGAGAATAATTGTCTGTGGAGGTCTTTTTAAGAGTGTGCAGGTATGCGTCTCATCTCCTTCCAAAGGTGGGATTTCTTTAGCCTGCGCTTGCTGAGAAATGGTAAGATCGAGGGAGCTAGGGCTTGGGCTCTGCCTTACATCCGTGGTTCCGCTATGGTTTACTCTTGAGCAGTTTGTTCACTCTCCATTTTAGCCATCTGTCAAATGAGATTTGCAGTGGGGCTGCACGGTTTCATTAAGACTCACAAATGCTTTGAGATCTTCTGAACGAAAAGCGCAGAATATTCCGATTACAGAATCCACGGGGTCGCTGTATGTGGCTGTATGCTGATCTGTGCCCCCCTCCCACAGTGAGTGCACACGGACTAAGAAGTGTGAGGTGTGCATGGGCTCTAGAGAAGCTGTGTCTGAGAACAGGTTTCTCAGGTTTGTCCCTCTGAAAGTCATTGGTCCTGGGAAAGCTGCTTCCGTGTGGTGGTGAGGAGCTTCCCCGCGTTGGACAGGCGGGATGAGGAGTAGGGGATTGCGGGAGGATCTTCGGGCACTCTGGGAAAGGGCATTCATAAAACTTCACGTCTTCGCTAGGTTTCTGCGTGCAAGTCGCGCACTCAGCGCAGTCAATGCAGTGTAGGAACGAAATGAAACCAAGGCAACTGGAGTGGCCTTTTCTTTGCTAGGATTATTCGAATGTGAGTTAAGGCCGCACCTTCCGTGCCTGCCCCTCCCCAGGCAGCGTGTTGCTGAGGTCCGTTGCTTTACGGCTGGTTGGTGCCTCTCCTTGGTGAACCCCTTGGGGCTGAAACGCTTTCCCTCGCTGTCACTGGGGAAACTGTTGCTGTTGTCTGTCCTTCCTGGGACCTCTTAGCTTTGGGTGGTCGGTCGTTCTTTGAGGACGTTACATAGACTTAAAAATAGTGCAGGTAACCAGCCTGATGGTTTACGACCTAACGGTGCTGTTCTCACCCGTTCTCAGGGTCTGGAGGCGTACATGAAGAACAAAGATTTCCCTTCTCCCTTTGTGCTCGATGAAACCAAAGCAGAAGTGCTAGGAAATTCTTGAAGAGGAGGGAGGCCTTTCTCCCTCAAAGCAGACATCTGTCTGTCGGATCCATTCTAAGAACTGACACGTCGCAAATGTCAGTATGAAGTGCATTAGAAGAAAAATGGCTTTGCAGTATCAAACCGATGCCAAATCCTTGCAGCAGCTGTGTTTGCAGACAAGCACGTGCTCGCCGGTTCTGTTTGGTAACTTTGAAGGCTGTGCCTTTTACCTCAGTCTGTTTTGTAGACTTGGATGTGAATGAAGATTAATACCTTCTGGGTACCAAACAGATTTTATGTGTCTTATTCACTGGGCATACGAATATATAAAGGAGCCAGTCAGGGCCAAATATATCAGCTTTGCATTCAGGAAGATTAAATCTCTTCAGTGCCTTGTTTAGGTATCTTTGTGCGGGTGGGGTTGGTTGGGGGGGGGTTGTTTTGTTTTTGTGTTTAAATTGTGTGCACAGCTGAAGAATCTGGCTGTTCCCTGAGCCTGCGCTGGTGAGAAGACTCGGCTCAGCAGCTGGATCCTCTGAGCGGATCACAGAGAGGAGCCTGCTGTTGGCAGGGATCCTGCTGTGCGTGAGCGTTGCTTGAGGCTTGGGCTCCAAAGCAGAGCAGGCTAGTTTGCGTGTCTAGGCTTGCTGGTGCCATGCCAAGAAAACATAAGTAAATATACAGCTTATACTGATTGCTCTTTACAGCTGTAGTGACTTGGGTTTTTTAATTAAAAAAAAAAAAGAAAAAGATCATAAGAATTTTTTTCACAACAACCCTCTGCTCTTCCTGTCCATAATAAACATTTATTTTACTTTTCATTTTTCTGTGTAATGTATACTGTATCTGTCAAAGGGGACTCTTTAAAAGCACCTGAAAGTAGCAAGAGCAACAAATCCTGATGCGAGGATTTGATGCTTAACCAAAACCAAAAAAAGACTTAATCCCAGCGTAACCAGTGTACACAGTAAAACACCAGTCTCTGCTTCTGCAGTTTCTAGTCAGGTAGTTTTCCAGCACTCTTTGACTTGTGAAATAATTCTTTAGATGCCTTCCTTTACATTATGGTTAGTAATACATTTAAAAGCTAAGTGTCAGCTAATTAAGGATGCTAATTAGCAGAACGTGTGTAGCGTGTGAGCTCAGCCCTGGCCGAGGGATCCCGGGGCTGTTCCCGAGCAGCCCTGGGCCGCTGCCCTGGCAGGGCAGACCCTGCACCCAGCACACCCCGGTCGCTTCGCCCTGCGCGCCGGGCTGCGCTGTGCGTGGCTCGGCTCCAGGAGCTGAATCCGGCCTTAAGGAGGGTGGTGAGGAAGGGCCTCGTCCGGAACATCGTTACTTCACGCGTCTGCTTCTACTGAGGAATTGCTGGTGCTATTTTATTAAGCGTAAATCTTTTAAATAACTTCTGGGGCTTTCTGTAATTCCTCATGTGAAGCTGTTTTCAGAATGTTGGGGAAATATAAAAATGGCTTTTAGAGTAAGAGTTGGTAAGTGGGCTCCTGCTTTCCAAAGAAAGCCTCACAGTGTCAGTGGCAGTGTTCAAATATAAAGTGTATCTGCATGCACATCACTAACGAGCCTTTTGCACGTGCAAACCAGCTAGTGACAGTTCTGATTACCTCACTTTGCATGGGCAGCCAGTGAATCCTGGGTTTAGTATAAATTAAGGATTTGTCCTTGACACTCAATTTTGTAATTTTTTCCGCCTGGTGTTTTGTGGGTCATTCCATTCCTGTCGGTCAGGTTCTACAGCTGAGAACAAGTTGTGTTGCATCTTTGTGAGTATTGCTTCAGGTACATGCTCATTTTACATTGCGCTGTGCTATAAAGAATATTTCTTTTGCTCTGTCTAAAGTGTTTTCTCTGTTGAAACTTCAGTTCCTGTGCGCTTTAACCATGTGTACACTGAGCTGCTGACACGGTGTTTTAGAGGTTGTTTTCAAGGAGAAGCTGAGTGAGAATGCTGAATGCCTTCTCTGTTGGGTTTTTTCCTATGACTCTGCACATTTTAAACTGGAACACAGAAAGAATTTTGAGAGTACTTAAAAAAAAAAATCTGTCCTGTATGTAACAAAGTACCTGTAGTATGCAGTAGGAAATGAAAAAAGCACCTGAGACAAAGGGAAGTCCCGTAGTACTCCAGAAATTTTTGGACACTGAAGAATTTTTATAATAAATATGTTACTGTGATTTCTGTGCGTCTGTCTGTGTTTCTTGTTCCTGAGGAAGAGACAGGCGGCGGCGGCGTCTCTGCGCTGATGGGTGTTGGCAGTGGCTGCCGGCGGGGCTGGGGGCTGCAGTGCCCGCGCCTCAGGCGTGCGGGGGGACGCGGGACGCGGCCGAGGGCCGTTCCCAAAGGGGTTTGGCACCGAGGGATGGGGTTTTGCATCAGAAGACTGTTCTTGCCTGCATCCCTGTTTATTTTATTCCCAAGCTTTGCACCTCAGTTTAGGGCGGGAGGGAGTTAGCTGTGGGTGGTGCGTGTTTTATTTAACGTGGAGCGGAGTGATCCGGATCTGAGTCAGGCTCTCACAGCTGTTGGGTAGGGAGCGAGCGCTCGCTGTGGGGCAGCTTCTGCTTGGCTGCCCCTCGCCAGGCACTTCGTAAACCGGGCTCCGCTGACGGGACCAGCAGGAGGGGAAGTTCGTAATTTTAGTAATTTCTCACCAATGACAGATTGTCCTCTCTTTTGCGGGTTTTAGTGCTGAACCCAGCAAAAGTTGGAAGTAGATGTTCTTCCTTCCTCACCTCTTTCACCCCATGTTTCTCTCGTGGCACCCCTGTGAAGGCTGCTGGGGTTTTAAATGTGTTTTTTAAGCTGCACGAATCAGTAGTGTCCTGTGATAGGAAAATAAACGCTAAAGATGAACGCATGCGTCAGGCTTCTGTTAAATTGTTCCTCCGCTTGTCAATGCGGAGTGCTCATATCACAGAATCACAGAATGGTTGGGGTCAGAAGGGACCTCTGGGGATCCCCCAGCCCAGTCCCCTGCCCAAGCAGGGTCACCCAGAGCAGGCTGCACAGCACCGTGGCCAGGCGGGGCTGGAATATCTCCAGAGAAGGAGACTCCACAGCCTCCCTGGGCAGCCTGGGCCAGGGCTCCGTCACCCTCAG
>Ga0065711_1006441_pt1 | contig 17874 bp, 15 predicted proteins | sample Hoacrofraction12_FD_59098 | JGI IMG/M metagenome (GOLD analysis project Ga0065711, IMG submission 59098) | Hoatzin crop microbial communities from Cojedes, Venezuela - Epithelial fraction 12 v2 (version 2) | ecosystem: Host-associated > Birds > Digestive system > Esophagus > Crop | place...
CCCACCCCGTTCATTGCAACTGTTATAAAACCAGCAGATATGAAGCATCGGTGAGGCCAGATGTCCCGGGCAACACAGGCAAGGTCTCTCTCGTGTCTGTGATGTTAGCTGTTCGGCGAGCCAATATCCACTGTGATCTTTGTGTACAGAGGGTACTTGTCAGTTCTTAACACCTTGTACGACAGCGTGTTTAAGCCGTCAGAGCCCATTGTCTCCCTTGTGTGAGCAATTCGGTCAAACCTGCGGGCCAATAAAAAAAAAAAAAGGGGGCGAGGAAAAAAAAAGATGTTTAAACAACGCAAAGCTCGCATGACGTTTTATCGCCTCTCAGGCGGCATCTCCGGTGTTTTAAGAACAACGGGATTATCAGTACGGGTCCCACCAACTCGCGGACTTGGGCAGCCTTGAGCAGGGGGCAAAGGCATCTCCGTGAGGACAATCTCCACCCAGGAACTAGCGGCCAAGCTTCTGAATCACGCAGCTCCTTCCCCAGCCCTGCACTAGAGCACAGGTTTGGCACGCCACAGACAAGCTGGAAACAATCGCTCCGTGCTTAATTTGCTGCGTTTAAGGAAAAAACCNCCCCCCCCCCCAACGAAAACAAAAACAAAACCAGAAAAATCCAAAAAACTCCAAAAAGGCAAGAGGCACTTGGGCCGTGGAGAAGCCCTGGGGAAGAGACCGGCACCCCGGTGGTCAGCCGGGGAGGGGAAGGGAGGGGAGGACAGGCAGGCGGCCAGGCCCCAGGGTGCGAAGCGAGGGGAGTGGGGGGCGGCGGCCCCAGCACCCCCCCGGTACCGGGTCGCGGCGGGTCGGACGCACCTCTCCGGGTTGGGCTCGTTCTTGCGGTCCCGGGAATGCCGGATCATCCTGCACTTCCCAATGACGGCGTCTGGACGGGATATCCCCATGCCCTTGAACACCAGCCTGCGGAACCAAGCACAGCAGACACCCGTGACAGGGGACGGGCGTGGGATGCTCTGACACACCTTCCACAGACAACCACTGGTTTGTGGGGGGGGCGTTACTCCCTTTTTTTTCTAGGCTTGCTAACAGCGGAAGTGGGGAAAGCCAGTCCCTCTCCATGCGGGCACGTCAGCGTGGGGAAAAGACACGTTCCCCCTGCCCACACATCAGGATCTGCTAAACCACCACACCCTCACCTGCGCCGCCAGCTCCTCAAACGCCCAGCGCATTAACCTCGCCCCAGGCTGCAGACTGGGATTTGAACACGAGGCAACTAAATTCTCAACCTGTCTGGAAAGGAGCCAGGGGAGAGTTCGTTCTTCCGCATGTGAAAGCTGCAGTGCTGGAAGGAGCTGGAGTGAATGGCAGCGCGGGGAGGGGACACGCACACACAGTCAGAGCCACGACGGTCCCAGCTGGGACCCGCCGGCCAAGGGGCAGCCCATCTTTCTTTACGTGCTTTCTGCAAGGCACCTGCAGTTCCTGGACACCAGTGCTGGAAAAGTATCTGGTGTCTTCCTCTTCACATGTCCCTTTTCATTTCTGCGTAGCGCCTTCTGCTCCTCAGAGCCTGAGTGCCCCAAAAAGAGAGGACCACCACCTTGCTCTGAATGCCCTGCCCCACTGGAGGGCTGTCTCTTGCGCGGTGCATTAAACATGAGTGCTGAACCTCAGGAAGGTGCAAGCACTTCTAGGAACACCTCTGCTGAAGCCCAGAAGAGCTTGGAAAGCCCAGAGAAAAGACAACACAGAGTGCTTTTGCCATGGAGAAACATGAAGAGGGTTCCCAGATCTGAGCTCCCCATGGTGACTTCTCACAGCAACCGCCCTGGGGACATGCAGCCATGAGGCAGCACAACCCCACACGCACCCTCTGCCCCAGGCACGGGTGGTCCCAGCCTCCACTGTGCGAACGCCTCCCTGCTCATCTCCCACAGTTCTGAGCCGCGCTTGGCTTCCTTCCAAGCAGGCAGTGACGGCTCACAGCGTTACTTGGAGCCGCTCACAGCCCGACAGATGAGGCTCTCCTGGGAACAAAGAGATCCACCACCAAGCCGCAGACCCAGGCAAGCCTCACTGGGCTGGGTGGGTCAAAGTCCTCTTGGCCCCACCACACACCCTGAATCCCCCTCCTTCAGCTAGTGCTAGCAGACGCAGGAGCACGCTGCTCCAACCTGCGCACTGGTGTGGGTGCTTGCAAGGCTGCACGGTGAACGAACGATGCGCATGCGGGGCAGGTGTGGGATTTTCCCAGCTGGACCCGCTCCCCAGCACACCCTGGGAGCTGCGAAACGGGGTGCAGCACCCAGCAGGAGCACGCTTTCGCTGAGCCAGCAGATCGCCCACGTGCCACCTCTGTCCCCGAGACAGCGGGGAGGCTCCCGCTCTTGGGGTGGAAAGAGACCCTGTGTCCTGCCAGACCCAGGCGAGAGCAGCAGGTCTGTGCTCATCCCTGCCCCGGAGGCACTCCAGGTGCCAGGGGGGTATTTATTTACCTGTTATAAATGTCGTCATCTTCACCACCCCAGCCCCAGTAATTGTTTGGGAACCCGTTGATCTTTGTGAACTGCTCTTTGCTCAAGGCAGACACGCCTCCGAAATACTGATTGTAAGGCAACCTGGAAGCAGGGAGAAAAGGCCATTAGAGAAGGAGAGGTGGTAGCCAAGGAGCAGCCTGCCCACCCGAAAAGAGCTTGCCACTGCCCTTCACTCCAGCCCACGGCGAGCCAGCGCCTGCCTGAAGGTGCCTCCCTGCAGCAGGGAGCAGCACACGTTTTGGTCCCCTGGACTCGGACAAGGCAGAAGGAGCTGGTGGGCTCGGTCCCAAATAGAGCTGGGAAGATTTTTTGCAACTGCCAACAACGGCAACCTTTCACCAAGAAGTACGCTGTCCTCAGAAGACAGGCCGGTGAGATGCACATCACCTCGCCAAAGGACAGACGGGTGACATGCATGCTCCGGCAGCACCAAGAGCTCAGCGAGGCATCCGAAGTGCCACGGAGCCTTTTCTTTCCGCAGCTCTGCTGCTTGCCTCCATGCTCCCCAGTGGCCCAAAGGAAAGCTTGGAGCCCAAAACCAAGCTGGCAGTGTGACCCTGCCCACACAAAGCCAGCCAGCTCCCGCTCGAAACAGGGGACGATTCACCAGGGGATCGGGGACAGATGAAATTCATACCCCCAGTGCCAGGAGAGTGCCCACGCAGGGATCTCCAGGACCTACCACAGACCTTGTCTTTGCTTCAACAAGCAGAAGAAACCCCTGGGGCCTGCATTTCTGCTCTAAGCTTCACCAAGCTGCAAGAAAAAACGGCAGCTGCTGCGGTGCTGGAGACAGTCCTGCTCCGAGAAGGGCTTTGGGTCTGGAGTGGAGGTGTGCAGAGGTCCTGCCACTGCTTTACCTGCAGCAGCTTGCTGGACCCAAATGTATAACGAAAGGCATTTCGTTTTGTGTTGTGCTCAGATAGCAGGGCAGGTCCCTCAGTAGCCTGAAATCAAACAGCCAAAAATATTCCATTTTGCTCTTAAAATAGCATCTGATGCAGTCTTTTTAAAGCTGCACATAATTCTCGCTGGGTGAGAGTGTCTCACTTTTCAGACTGGGTGGAAACACTAGCTGTCTTCCAGCCTGAAACTCAAGAAGGGATACACGGGCATCTGCAGAAGGACAGGCTCTTAGTTTTTCCCCGCCCTACGTTTCACTTTCCAGAAGCCGTGAATTTTAATAAACTGCTCAGCTGTGTTTCTCCCCCTTGCTCCCCTCCAGCCGATCCCGATCCCTGCAGGGACGCGCACGCCAAGACAGGCTTTTGCCAGAGACATTTTCCCATGCTTTCAATGGTGGGTGGGGATGTGTAACGCCGCGCCTGGCCCGCTACGCTAACGGCGGTATTAGGAACAAAATGCCCCTCCAAAAGGCGTCTCACCGAAATCCAAATTTGTCCATGGATACAGAGAGGTGCCGTGGCTGGCTGTAACATTTGTAGGTGTTCCTGTCATCCATTGGGATGAGGTCTACGTCACTAAACACAAAGCAATCATAGTCATACTCTTTCAAAGCCTCTGCGAATCCTATATTCAGCAGTTTAGCACGGTTAAATTCTTCTTCTCCGTCCTAATTCAAAAACAAATAAAAACAGTTAAGTGACTTAAATTTAGCAGTTGACATCAGCAGTTTCTTACCTGTCGCTGTAGGCCAGTGTCACCGCACCGGGTTGGTGTGCCTGCGATGGACTGAGCTCGAGCCCGAGCACCCCCCGCGCTGCACCCACAGGCTGCCAGCAGCAAGCCCCCCGGAATGCTGCCCGCGGGACGATGGCATCCCAGCCAGCGGCAAACTGCAGGGCAACTGGAGCGGCCGAGGAAAGCCTGGACCTGGTTCAGCTCCCCTCTCTCTGGGGGAGGCTCCCAGAGGTCAGGTCTGATGCTGAGAGGTCCCCCCATCCCATCCCACGCACAGGCATTTCGGGATTGAATCCTGCGAGAAAGTTTAGCGACTGCCAGGGCAAGCAGCTGAGGCTCGCTGGAGCAGTGGAGAATGGCAAAGAGAGACGAGCTCCTCTGGAAGAAGGGACCCTTGCTACAGGGAGAAACCTCATCAGTGCTTTAGCTTACAGCCAGGACAGGGGCCATGGACCAAAACCTCTCCGTGGCTAGGGTTTCGGCGCCCCCAGCTCTGCCACAACACGGCTGCGGCAGACCCGACGTGCAAAGCGCGGGGTGGCACCATGTCTGCCGCTCGCCCCGTCTCCTGCACCAAGCCCTGGGCAGCCGTACACACACAGGAGCAGGACGCTCCCCAGGCCCGGGAAAGGACGCTGCTAGTTCGGCGCATGGCCGTGACACACAGCCCTGTTCACGGCAGGCCGGTGCGACTGCGTCCTGCAAGGGCTACAGCTTGTGTGCTGGCACTGCTACGGTGCACGGCCCCGTCTGTGCGTGGCCCGCCATCCATCCCGGGGGTCTCGCCGGGAAAACGAAGCCAGGAGGGCTGTCACCATGATGGGAAGGACCCAAAAAGAGCTGATGTCGCAGCAGGGCACATTATCCCCAAGCAGGCCCAAGGGATGAAGGGACCTGCAGAGAGCAGGGCAGGAAACTCTCTGCCCTCCTTCCTGAGCAACGAGGCGCTTGAGGAGACATCGGTTTGGCCTCTTTCAGGCAGAAATGTTTCAAAAGCACACGAGGCTTTGAGCACAAGTACAGGCTCGCAAATTGCTCGAGTACTTTTGAGAAACAATGGGATCATACCCATAAACCCGAGAATACCGGTGGTCTTAGAGTATGGATTTCCAGTCCAGTACCCAACTTTGCAGCAGCAGCAGCTTCAAACCCAGACCCTGTGCAGGGGAACAGAGCAGGTGGAAGGGAACCCAGAGGGCATCGCTGAAGGAGACTGAAGCTTTTTGCCAGCCTGGAAACCAAGACTGCCAAATCCTTTCTCTTCTACCACATTCCATCTTTCCCCCTGCACACCCTCGGAGCAGTGTCGAGCCAAAGGACTCCCCCGCTGTGCAAGGCATCCCCCTGCCCTGCGGTACCCGCACCCGGCGTGGGACACGAATGAAGGACGGATAAAATACTGTGCCCAAGGAACAGCAACTTAAAACATCACCTCCTCCCAAATGGTTTTGCCTGGTTAATAAATAATCAGTTTGGAAACTGTTTAATCCAGACTGGTTAATAGATCTGCAGCTGGAGAGCCAACACAGGTTCTTTAAACAGCCACAAATACCTTTCAAATGAAGGTTTTAACACGCAAGTGTCAAATCAAGGTTTTCAAAAGCATTCAACACCTGCCTCAGGCGTAAATGACTTCACAGAGAGGAGTTAGCTTTCGTGGAGGAGGATCTGAGCAAATTCTCAGCATCCTGACCTGAAACAAAAGGGTTCATGCAATAACTAAGGTGGTGGGAAGATGATCACCATCATGCATAACCAAGAGCAGCGAAAACTTCAGGGCAGAAAATGAAGGCAAGTGGAACAAAGCGGCGGGGGAGAGGGAGTGGCTGAGACTGTGGGATCAGAGGTTTTCTTCCCCCTCCCCTGGCAAAGGGGCTGGCCAGCCCCAGCTGCTGAGTGCTCCTCAGGTCCCACGGCTCCAAACCCACGCCTGGCTCCATAGTCCCAAGGGGGACTTTTCCCAGGGTGCTGGTGCAAAGTGCTCACACCTCGAAGCCCCTGCTGGGTCCAGTATAGGAGAGTGTCCTGGTTCCACACCCTTTGGCTGCTCTTTTTGTAGTGGAATTTCAAAGCAAAGGGCACTTCACACCTATTTTATCACCAGCAGAGGCTCAGCAGTAATAAACCCACACCTTCAGGTAGCCTCTGTCTCCTCTGGGTGACACTTTTGGATTAACAATGCTATGAAGAGCTGTTTTTAAACCTTTCCCAGAACACCCCAAAGCAGAGCGCAGTGACCGGACCCAGAGCGCGTGAGACCTCTCCTGTCGCCTCGCCCACCAGACGCTGGCAGAGCCCGCACCGGGCCCCGTGCGTGGAGAGGTACCAGACACACAGCAAACTCTTCCCGTGGGCACCACCGCTCTCCTCCCAAACGGCCACACAGCTTCACGCTGTGGGAGCCAAGAGACGTGGGGGGAGGGGAATCACAACCTAAAAAGGAAACAAAAACCGCTCTCCAAGCTGTTTTTTAGTAACTTTACAGCAGACAGGTAGCTCATGCAGCAAACCTTGCAATGCTGTTAACCATCTTTGAGGGCAGGAGGCTGGTTTTCTGTCCCAGGCGGTATGCAGGGCTTTACAGCGTGTTATCGGAGGAGAAAACAACTGACAAGAGGCTTTGCTTTTCGAAGAAAGCTGTGTTTCTTTACCTAAGGCAATGTGGAAGCACCAGCGTGCCTGCAGTATCTGAGATTCAAATCTCTCAAAACTCAGAAATGTGCTGCAGGCTTCCATGTTTGACTGATTCCCAACTCTTTGAAAGAGAGAAAAAAACCAAACCAGAGTTGTGAAATCTCTTTCCTGTGCTGCTGTCCCTTCCAGGTCAGTGCAGGGCACAGTACCACAGGCAACCTTCCAGAGAATAGGTAAAGCAGAACTGGAGAAACCTCTAGCCTTCACCCCTGCTTGGCAGCACCTCATCTCACGGAGGCTCCCTGTTGTTTGCCACAAGGAAATGGATCAGTTTGGACTTGCCTGGACAGAGGAGCATCATCCTGAAGAGCTAGGCAGCACACAGGGGACTGCTGCTTTGACAATGCAGCCAAGCTCTAGACGTAGCCTCCAAGCTCACTTCCTAGGCTTTCAACCACGAAAGACGTAGTCCAAGCACGTTTTTGCTGGGTTTTTTCCCTGATAATTTTTTCCCCCCTGTGTTCTGTTGTCCTTGAAACTTAACCCATGTCTGAGTTCAGTGCTGGTACCCAGCAGGTGTTTCTGGCTCCTGTTTTAGTCCCTACGTCTCTCTCAGCACCTCCAAGTCCATCCCCATTCCCTGGTCCATGAGAGACTGGCTGATGGGGGACAACCTGCTGCCTCAGTCCTTCAGGGTCTGACGCCGACTCCTTCTCACACCTGGAGATGATCAGCCCGAGCGAAAAAACAGCCAGGCTTTTTACTTCCCACCCTTTACCTTTGCTGAATCTGGTTTGCTCAGCCAGACCCACCAACGGATGCTGCCTTTTTTTAGTGCCAGACAGATAAACCTGGGGTTTTTGGAACTGTCACTTAAGCTGAAGGGCTTGCAAACCAGCAAGAAGACATCTGTTCCAGTTTTATCCTCCCACTTCGATGTAGGAGGCAGCTCTGTGATGCCTCCTGCAGACAGCACAGCAGTGCAGAGGACCCGTGACTGCGTCTCTCTCACCCAGACACTAAACTCGCCAGGTCTCAGGGAGGTAATGGTGAGGATATGTGTTTCTGGCCAGCTAGGAGAGAGCCATCACCTCCAATGGGAGGTTGCCAGGTAAGTCTGTGACCCCCCAAGAAAGCCTGAACCACACGCACAACGTCCATGTGAAAGTCCATGCTGCAGTGGACTTCAGCAGGTAGGAACAGATCTCCAGGGCCATACAGACAGGCCACACAGGAGACACTTCATCGCTTTTTTCTGTCAGAGGGTGTTTTGAGGCCTCAGCACCATGGCACTGGGCAGCAGGAGAGAGCAGCCACAGGGGAAACTCGCCTCCTGCACCACTGCGGGGGTAAGCAGGAGCCGAGCACAATAAATTCCCTCCTTTGCCCAGATACCTGGGGGTCCTGACACCCCCCTGCAAAATAACATGAATAAGTGTGATGCCCCAACCACTCCGCACTCACACGCACACACACTCCGGAAAATTGCTGCCGAGGATGTTGCAAGTAACACCAGGGGCCAGTGGAAAAACGGTTGAGCAACGGCACAGTTTTCAGGGAATTTGCTAAGCCTCCCCTTTTCCAACCTTCAGCCTGGCTGCACGGGCATTTGCACAGGCTGAACTGCAGCAAGAAAACTCGTTTCTAGACCTGAGCACCCAGGCGGCAACGGCTGAAGGTGCCGGAGAGCCCGTGGGTAACGGCGGGAGCAAGTGGGACGGAAGGAGATGCCACAGATTCACCGCTGCCTTCTCACTTGCTGAAGCCAAGCTTGCACGGCGCTGGACGGGCGCTACAGAAAGCGCGCCCAGCCACACGTCCTCATCTAGGATTTATCTGGAAAAGCCTACAAGTGCTACTCCACGCATCAGGTTTGGGTTTTGCTTGGAGGGGTGTGTGGGGCGTGAAGCATAGTATGTATTTTCCACTGGCTCCTGTTACACACTGGACATTTTACAAACATCATCCCCCTGACTTCAGCCAAGTCCTAGTCTGAGGCAGCATTCAGGCACGCAAGAACAGCATGGTGGAGACACAACGGACTCGTGACGGAAACACATTGCGCTGAAAGGAAGAAGTTTGACATTACCAGTGCAGCAGTAGCAGGGCTCAGCGCTCCTCTTTCTTTCTATGAGATGCAGAGCACAGAAGAGCACGTAGGCAGCGTGTAAGAACCAGATCACACAGTAATTCTCCTTGCTTCAGTGACTGCTTTGCTATAGACAGGATTAACAAGTAAAGGTAATATTTCCCCACTAGAAGGAAAAATAAAATAAAAAAAGGAGGGCAGATGCAAAGGGAAGGACAGACAAGAAAAAGAGAAAAGCAATTGTCAAGACAGCAGAGAAATAAGACCATTTTGCTCCTGTACATCTGGCAGAATTAATACATTTTATGCAACTCTCTCTATTCAGTATTCCCACTCACCCTCAAGAGACACATCCAGTGAGTTTACTACCACTGACAACTCTGCCTCTTCCAGACACAGCTTGTTTGAGGCACGCAGAAGGAGCATGTTTATTTTACGAATCAAGTGGTCTTACTTGCTAACCCACATCTGACTGCTGGATGTGTCCAGGACATATACAGCCTGTGTACTAGATGTCACCCCCAGGCCAACTCTGCTCAAGGAACGCGTCTGAAAAAAGCATTTGCTTCAATAACATTTGTGAGGGTTAACTGCAGAGCACACAGACAGCCCCACATCCCTAGCACTGGAGGACAGGACTGGAGCAGAGGAGGAGCCAGCAATGCAGGGCAATGCAAGCCAGCATGCACCGTCGCGGAAGCAGTGGGAACTCCGACCGGGCTGCGGACACTGCCTGCCTTTCCGGGCGCCGGCACAGCTCCACGCGATCGGGCCCCTCGCTGTCCTTACCCTCGCACACCACTGACGGGGAAACACCAGCCCCAGCTGCACCGACGGCTCTTTGCGATGGAGATGGCTGCTCGCCCACAGCCCGGACCGTGGGCAGGCAGCTCTCCCCGTGCCACCGCAGAGCTGGCCGCCAGGCTACGGCTGGCTGGGAAAGCAGCAGCCCCCACCGCAGGACCGCAGCTGGAAGCCACATTGCACCCTCGCTTCCGAGCCACGCTCAGAAAAGGGAGGCGTGCTGCTCTGCCACCTTCACCCACCTGCACCCCTGGGACCGGCGGGGATCGTGGCTCGAGCAACCTTACGGCACCAGCAGCTTGCGCGGGCAAACACTGCATGTGCAAGGAAATGCGGCCCGAAGGATGAAGGGCTGGGGCTGGCCCCGCGCTGCTGGACCGCAGCGGCACCAGCTGCTCTTTGCATTGCATAGGAAGGGTCGCCTTACAGGGCATAATTTCAGGGAGCAGTGTGCCAGCCCGCAGGCTGCAGAAACGCCTTGTGCCCTTGGCAACGTGGCCGCAGGCCACAGGCACAGCTGGCCGCAGACACCGGAGCACCTCGGCTGCTGTGCCTGGGAGCTAATTCCCCACAAATTAATTTTGCCCAGATGTCTGGCACCCTGGAAATGAGCAAAGTAAGAGAAATAGTAGTAAGGGAGCATTGGTTTCCTCTCTAGATAGAAAAAGGTCTCCCCTTACTTTCAATTCTACAAGGAAATCTATCGCTTGGGCGACCATTTTAAATACTCATGGTGTTTGATACACCCAAACACATCACCTGATCTGCAGATTTAAGGAGTTGCATTTAAAGAAGCATGTTATTTCATCTCAGTTTTTACAAGCTGAGAAAACAGGATATAAATACATATCCAAGACAGAAACTGCGCCGTCAGATTGTCCAGCCAGCGGTCTCCACTGGGGCTCTCAGAACTGCATCTGCCCTCTCACGCTGCACCCCATCAAATGCCTACACATTTTAAGCTTTTCCAAGTGTGGAAAACACCCGCTTATTTAACCACCACTATGGTATATATGAAGACAGCTTGCTTTGAGCGGAATATCCTTTTTTTTTTCCTAAAGACAGGTCTAAAGCCACCAGACATCAAGAAAAAAGAACAAGAAGAAATCCCCTGTCACTACCAGTTTATTCTCCGTCCTATGCACCTGAAGACAATCACTCACCCGCTCACTGCCACAGCTTTGCCTTCTCCATCCTGACACTCTGTGCACTATTACCAACATGAACAGAAGTTGCTCAAGCAAGTACGTTAAATCCTACAGCTTTATGGCACACCCAGTGCCAGATTAGGCATTAATGCTGCCTTGTCACTTAAAGATCTCTATGCAATTCCCGCAGCAGTTGCGAAAATGGAACATTTGGAAAGACCTATTAGATTGGACTGTGCTAGTAGAGATTTTATTCCTCCTCACCAAGTGGTTTCTTTAAGCAGAAGCTCTTTAGAGTGAACCGTGTCTGACCAGAGGAGGGGACTCCAGCTTTTCAATCAAAATCATCGCAGCAAAATTGCTCACGTTCCTTTTCACTTTTTTTTTTTTGGTGCTACAGCCTTCCCTCGCCTCCCCTCCCCCCCTTTAAACAACCTTATCCCTTCCCACCAGCCCACTGCCATTCAGCATAAAGCAACAACTCCTCTGTTTTAGGGGGCACGGGCAGTGTCATGACTGTGTTGTAAAGCTCTGTGTCTTTAGCATCTTACCTGGTTGACAACATACACTCCATAATCTAGCTGCTGCCTTTGGAGAATTGGGTGCAGGTAATACAGCCAGTACTTCAGGTGCTCCTCTCGGTTCCTGAATGGTATGATTATTGCTACTTTCTGAAGTGCTACACAGTCCTTCGGAGCAAAACGACCTCCTGCTTTGACCTCTGGGTTTGCTCTTGCCACTTCTTCCAGGTTCACGGGCTGGGAAAACTCCACGCGTAGTGCACCGACTGGAAGAGAGGAACAGCACAAAGCGAGTTAGCACACACTATCTACTTCTCTCAGCACGCACCCTTTACATGTTTGGTTTCTGTTTTGTTTTTTTAAAAGCAGAGGGTTGGATCCAGACAAAATCCCAGTGGTGCACGGAATCGTTGAAGCTTGGACCAGTCATGCCCAAAGCAACCGCACAACACTATTCAGAGCAAACCCGCAAACCCTGTAGCCTGTTGATACCAGATCCTGACCGAGTCGATGAGGCCAAACAAGTCTTGAAAATCCTCGTGTCTGCGTGGCAAACCAACAGCTGCGGTCCCACTGGCACGTGCGCCATGAAACCAGCCTGGAGATGAGCGCTGCCCTCTGCGCTCTCACTCACCTTGCACAGCATGAGAGTCGGGCGCTTCAAAAATAGTCCTGCTCTCTACCGATGTAATTACTTCTGCCAAGGCTAGCCACATGCAAAGTGAACAAAAACCCCTTTCTTGCTTTTTTTTTCTTATAGATACTTTCAGTGTTCTGGAGGCACACCCATTATTTATTAGAAGTCCTGTATTAGAAACGCTAAAAGCAGCATATCCAGATTTGCATGCAGGTTGGCAATTCCTGCACATGGTTTCAGCAGCGGCAGGTTTTGAAACCACCGAAGCAGTCTGTGCCAAAACTGGTGTGTAAAACCAAGAAGCCCCCCTGGCAGCACAGAGCTGCCTCTGACCTGCTTGAGGCCGAGCTCAGGGAGAGAGCGCAGCGACAGCCCCGGGCACTGACACGGCCGACGAGACCCACTCTGCGAGACTTCGGCTCACACGTCTGCATGAGTGCTCTTCGCTCGCCAGGGCTCCTCTGCTCTGCCGTGCCGGCCCTGAAGTGGTCACTCCCATGGAGCTGCACCTGGGTGTGGGGCTCAGCACAGCATCGCTGACCATGACCCTTTCGCAGATGCCCTCCCTTCACATCCAGGCTGGCCCCTCTGCACTATTTTGCTTCCAGCTGCTCCAGCCCTGATGAACAGGTTTGCTGCAAAGACCTAACGAGCGCAGTAGCCTCCCACAGAAGGACCTCTCTTGCTGTCGCTTTCTGCTCCCAGCAGTGGCGAGCTAAGAAACTGGGCTGTGCCGGCACGCTCAGCTCCCACTAACACCTCTGCAGCGAGCGGGGATGCTGCAGCCCCCACGCATAAAGCAGAAGGTCTTCACCACAAGCACTAGGCTGGGGAACACTCCTTAAAGATTTGGCTGCTGTACCCCCCGCCCCTGCTTCCCCCCGGGTGCAAACACACGCACCCACTCGCACACGCGTCTTACAGCCACCGTCTCCCCTTTGCGTCAGCAGAAGAGACCCCCAGGCTCCTCCAAGGGGAGGCACAGTGCACGCTTCTGCATGCACATGCGGCAGCAGGCACGCTGCACTTATAGAGCCCCTTGAGAAGGGGGCACAAGGGGTTTTTAGAGCTATAAAAATCTAAAATGAGGGCTGCGAGTGGCCCTTGCAATCAGCCCTGTGCGTACCCCAACAGGTGACTACTAAAAACACAGAAATAATGCTCCAGCCTCACAACTCCTTGCCCGGTTATTTGTCTAGCAGAAGTTCCTTCGGTTTGGTTGTGCTGCTCCACAAACCTGTCCTCACTCAGGATGGAGACGGCAAGGAGACCGGCCCAACAGGCAGAGGTGCTCAGCGTACCCCCGAGGCAGCAAGGAAGCTTTGCTGCCTGATCTGCTGCCCGCAGAGCGGAGGCTGGACCTTGCAGACACCGGCATCACGGTCAGGGTGCAAAGGGATCCCCGGATCTCTGCGTTTTGCACAGGTTACACGGGCGAGCTTGCGCCTTTCCCTCTTGCACAGGGAGAAGGCAGTCATATCCCAGGCCCCAGGCACCGGGATCCGCCTGTCCATGCCCCCAGCAGTCCTGCCGTTCCCAGTTGCACCCCTGATGTCCCTGCCCAGTTGCCCCACAGCACACGCCGGTCCCGCAGATGCTCGCCCTGTGGCCCCATGGCCGGGGCTGACGCCTCTCTGTCCGAAAAACAGCTTGCAGTGAGAGCTGCAGTGGGAGGAAGAGGCAAGAATGGCAGGAACTGGGGCAGGAAGGAACACGCAGCAGCACGACCAGGACTGGGGCTCGGCAGCAGCAGGATCGGGGGCCATGCACGTCCACCCTGTGCCGTGGAACAGGCGGAAGGCAGGCAGCAGAGCGGCGAGGCCAGCGGGGATGGGAGGGGGACAGAGTGCATCGTTTCCTCCAAATTCGGTGATCGCCTCCCCGCCGCTCTCCCAGAACAGCCTCTGGCCTCGACCCACCTCCATGCCCGCTCCCCCCTGCCCAACCCTCTGTGCCCCAGCGTCACCTCCGCTGGGAGACTGGGGCTCGCAGATGGGACGATGCTACTTTTGTGCTTTTAAAGCAGCAGAAGGCGTTGCTCGGGGCACGGTGCAGCCAGCCGGTCACGGCCAGCAAGCGGGACCGTGCTGGGGATGGGTGAGCAGGGATGTTTAATCTCCGACCCGCCCGGCAGGATGCCGCGGGAAGCAGCAGGGCGGAAGCAGCACGCCCCTTCGAGGGGCCCTGCCAGCCCGACCCACCGAGCAAACCCTCCCCGCTCCCAAGAAACAACGGTGAGCCCCACCAGCCCGGGGGATGCTTTCTGGTTTAACCAACAAACGCTCTTTTAATGTCTCGCACTCGCTCACGCGGAGTAAGGGAGGAGGAAACGCAAGTTTGCCACTCAGGCGAATTTACAGGGAAAATCCCCCACTGGTGGCCTGTGAGCTCCAGCTGGGCAAGGACAGCCGCAAGCGTCTGGGCACCGCGAGCGGGCTTTCTGCAGGATGGCACCCACCAGCCCCCCGGGCCAAACGTAGACCTCTCGCCCCGCCAGCCCCTGCCCTTGATCGCCTTCAGGAGGCTGGAACATCAGCAAGAAAAAGACGGGAGGGCAGAACACACTCGTGATAAAAAATAGCTGTGGAAGACAGAGGTTTAGCAGTTTCAGAGTCTTGAAGGACCCTGCTGAGAAATTATCTGTACTGCTCTGAACCTCCAGTTAATCCGGTCAGTTTTACAGGCAGAACACCTTCTTGCAAACGCTGCCCCAAGGGACGCAGCCAGCATGCAGGTCAGTGAGGAGACCCCAGGCACCAAAGCAGCTGCTTCTGAGACAGGCTGGATGCAGACTGCCCGGTGAATACGTTCACTGGCGTCAGTAAGAATACAAAAATGTACAAAATCTGAATAGGCTGTTTCAAATACGGAACAGCTAAAACAAACGAGACGTCGTAAAGCCATGCGGCTGGCAAAAAGCAGCAGCAACACACCACCCGCTGCAAGTCAAGGCTCTCGGTTCACTTCCCAAGCAGGACAAGGCTAAAGCCAAATCTGCAAACACAGCCTTTCCAACCGGTGACCAAAGTCACGGTTGCAGTTGCTAATTTTAAATTGTTTTGACTGAAATTTGACTACCTGGATAGCCAGCAGCCCCAAGGCTGCTGTCTGCCAAGGATGCTGATGCAGGACACAACTTGCCGACGCCAAGAAAGCGTGTGGTGTTTTCTGCGAGTGCTGGCCTGTGGGCCAAAACTGTATCCCTATCTGTGTTTACTGGGTAAACTTTCCGGCCTGATTCACTCCATCTCAGTCCCTTCTGCTTCTGTTCGAGGTGACTGCCTGACATCAGAGCCACTGTATATGGAGCCCCAGCTAAAACCAGACAGGCATGACACAGCCACGTGGACTCGCAGCTCCGGTCACCCACGCAGCCCAGGATTTGTAGGCAGACACCTCTGGAGTTCAGAGTTACAAAGCTCCAGAAAGTTACAAAGCTTCACAAGCCTCTACTGTACATTCCTAGGAAAAGAAAACCCCAAAAACACGAATAAGCAACTGCCGGAAGCTTGTGAAAGACCCAAAAGCACAGCATCACCTCCAGACACCTCAGAGATTGTAAAAGGAGGTTTTAGGCAGTAGGGCAGGAGACAGACACACACACAAAAACGCAAGCCAGCCCCCCCCTCCCACTCCCACCTCCGACACCCAGAGGCATTTCTGCTCAGAGGGAAGGTGCACAGGAAAAGGTTGTGCCAGCAGTGCAGACGATGCCGGGGCCGTCGCGGTGCACACAAACAGGAAGCAGCTCCTCACATGAAGCAGAGAACAGGCTCGCAGAGGAGCCGACGGCAGCCTCAGGAACTGGGCCCACAGCCCCGGCCATCTGCTCGTGCTCCGCTTCCCGACGGCCACGCTTGCCACAGCAGCTAAACCTCTTGGCACGCGTCCTCCCTGCTGCTCATCCTGCTGACTCGAACAAGAGGGCCCTTGAACGAAAAGCCCAGAATCCACTTGGCCTGATGCTATAATAAATCTAGAGGCTGCTCCAGCCTCCCTGGACCACAGATAGTAGAAGCGTTGAGAAAACTGAAGCAGCAATGCCCCGCAGAGCATCCCTGGCGGGCTGCAAACGGGACGGTGCCACGCTCCACCCGAGCGAGCAGTAGCAGGCGATGCCACATAGGGAAACAGCCCCAAATGGCAGCCCCGGGGAGGGGTCAGGTGGGATGGGGTAGGGGGGAACCCCTTCCCCAGAAGGGCAGTGCAGCCCCAGCAGAAGGAGATGGGAAGGAGGGCAGCTGGGTGCATGGGCAGGTTTGGAGAGGCGATCCAGCAGACTGGATTGCGCTCCCAAGCACTTCACCGGGAAAAATGGCAAAATTCACCTGCGTGCTTTAAGCCAGGTGCGAATCTCAGATATTTAACTTAGTGAGAATGAAAGCAAAAGGAGTAAAATGGAGGCTGGAAAAAATCTCTCCCCAAACAGAGCAGAAAAGAACGTTTCCATTGCCCTGGCCGAGAGCCGGGCGCTGCTCTCTAGCCGCCGAGCCACGTGCACACCCGTACTGCCATGCTCAGACAAACCGCACGCAAAAGGAAAGCTGGAAAAGAGAAGTAGAACTCGTAGAAAGGAAAAGAAAAAGAAAAAAAAACCGAGGCACCTCTCTGCAGGGGCCCAGCAGAAAAGGGAAGCACCCATCAGCCACACCAAGTCTGCCCTGGCTGGGAAAAACAAATCCAGCTCCACCTTGGGAAACGTGGGGGCAAGTCCCCCCACCCCGGGCTGTGGAGCAGGGGTCGCCCCAGCCCCCAGCCCCACGTGGCAGCTCCAGGGCAGGCAGGTCGCTGCATCCCACAGCTCAGCAAAGCAAGCGTTTGCTATTAAAATCAGCTAAACTTCAGAGATGTGCCAGTGCCTACGCAGGCGGCACCAGCCAGGCTCGAACTCGGGTTCAGCCCCGGGAGGCGGGGACAGGATCAGTGGAAGGGACAGCCCCAATGCCCCTTGCCCAGCTGGGTCCTCCAAGCAGCCCGCTGTCCTGGCAGGCGACCCACCGGCCAAGACGTGGACATCTCCGTCTCCTTGCAAACTGGCTGGCAGCCGCTGCCCCTTTCTGCCTGCAGCTCTCACTCCCCCACAAGTGTTTTAAACAAAAAAACATCCTTGGGTCTGGCTAGAAATATCCACGTTAGGGAAAAAAAGCCTTCCCAAGGACTGGGGTACATTTTCTTTGGCTGGCCTACACTTGCAAAGTTGCATTCCCACCGCCCCCCACCCCCCCAAGATGTCAGCTACGCTGTTGCAAGGCTTGAGCCTGCTACACCAGCACATGCCCGGTCCTGGCCAGGCTGACACAGTGCGTGGCATCTGCAACTGCAGACCCCAAAGGGAAGCAGGATGAAAAAAAATGAGGATGCATCACATGCGCTGGCAACGCTGGTTCTGCACGACGGCAGGTTTGCACGACTGAGGGACTACAGCCAGAGAAAAAAATTTCTTAGTCCAACTCCAAACACTGCCTGTTCCAACACAAACTCTCCCACTAGCACACAGAGTCTTTAAAAAAAAAATAAAAAGATTGCCATTTCCACGAGAAGGTGCTTTTGCGAGAGAAGCAAAGTCCTTATCAGTGGCTCGAATCCAGCACACACTCACTGACGCGGCTTTGAACTGTCTCCCTTTGAGGCAGGCAATCTGCATGCGATTAGCCCTGCTCGCTGCCGCCCTGAAATTGAATTCCAGGCCCCCAAACAGCAAACTCAAACCAGACAAATAGAGAGGCCCAGATCAGAAAAAGGCTGAGCTGCCCCCCACCAGGAAGCCGGACGGGATGGGCGGACAGGAGCTCTCCTGGGCTGAGCAGCATCCCAGCGACGCGGCTCTGCCAGGAGCAGACCCAAATCGCAAGGCAGCCCCCAGTCCTGCTGCCCCATCCCACCCATCCCACCCCAC
>Ga0065711_1039401_pt1 | contig 17874 bp, 10 predicted proteins | sample Hoacrofraction12_FD_59098 | JGI IMG/M metagenome (GOLD analysis project Ga0065711, IMG submission 59098) | Hoatzin crop microbial communities from Cojedes, Venezuela - Epithelial fraction 12 v2 (version 2) | ecosystem: Host-associated > Birds > Digestive system > Esophagus > Crop | place...
GGGGGCAGCCACAGCTTCTCTGGGCAACCTGTGCCAGTGTTTCACCACCCTCATGGTGAAGAATTTCTTCCTAATATCTAATCTAAATCTGCCCTCTTTTAGTTTAGAGCTGTTCCCCTTGTCCTATCACTACACGCCCTTGTGAAAAGCCCCTCTGCATCCTTCCTGTAGGCCCCTTCAGGTACTGGCAGGCTGCTCTAAGGTCACCCTGGAGCCTTCTCTTCTCCAGGCTGAACAGCCCCAACTCTCTCGTACCTTTACTCAGCGGCACTATTGATCTGAAAGCCTGCATTCATGTGCCTGGTACTGATTTCTTATCATAATGTCTTGTTTTCACAGCAGCTGTCATTTGAGTTGTGTATGCAAATCATTTCGTTCATATTAGTCTAACGGAAGTATATGTGGTCTTAGAGTAACAATGGTCAGCAGCTGATGGACTTGCTGCATAAGTTACGCTTCTGCTGAGCTGTGTCAGCATTCGGGGCTGCGCTCTGCGTGTAATTGTACCAGGACTTTCTCTGACAGCAAAATGGCTTTAGTTCTTTGCATGGCAGCTGTTGGCTGCTGCACCCTGAGCTGTATGCATATATCTGTCTGACACTCTGCTGTTCACTGCAGCATCATATTCTCCAAATTTCAGCAAGGCATCAAAACTAGAAACAATTGTAAGGTGAGGTTTGCAGCTTTCTTCATGTAGTTGCACTTCAGTCATGTGCTGCAAGCTGTAAACATGTTCTGTTCTGAGGTCTGTGTGCTTCAAGGAGTTAAAATAGGCTTTACCCAGGCTTCAGCTGCTGAGCAGCATTTTGCAGGTGCTCACGTTATGACTTATGACCGCAGAGATTGTTCAGGTCTGCTGAGATGTGTCCTTGGCGTACCAGAAGAGCCGTGATGTGCGGTGGTCGTATTGTCGGCTGTGTGTCTTGCTCACAGGCACGGCAGAAGGCAGCATGTCCCAGGTTGTAGGTGATGGAATTGGAAGTGAAGACTTCCTCTGGATCAGGGGGACCTATGGATCACTAATTGCATTTCATACAGTTGCAGGTTTTTCCCAAGGTTAAATTCTTACCAGGAATATATTTGAAAAAACTTCAGCAAAGAAATGGGAGTCCTTAATTATGACTGCATCAAAGCAGATTTGTGTTCATGCAGTGGGCTGTTCCTGGTGCTGCAAGCCTCTGCACTGAACTAACAGTTCTCCTCACCCAGTCTGCGGTGACTCCTCCACTGCTTCCTTCCCCTGGCTCTGTCACATTCTGCTTCCAGTCCCAATGCTGATGATGTCTTTGCTGGGTCTATTCTAGGCTTCTAGAATAGTCTGAAAACACTGCCATCTGTCTCTGTCCCTTTTTAAATATTAACTTCATGAGGCTCTTGAAGCTACTTTGATTGCCAAGTGCTTTGATGTGTCTGTGAGGTGTCAAGAGACTAGAGGCTGTTACTTTTAATATACCTGTTAATGCAGTACCTCTCCAGCTGCATCTGTTTTCCCTCTGCCTTGAAGCAGTGGTGCTGTATATAGCAACGCTGCCTGTTAACATCTGTTCAGACGAACGGTTCCTTCTGTCCTCACCACAGTATTCACCCAAGGCAAAGAGCTGTTGCGGATTCTTGCTTCGTAACCCTAAAATTTTGTGCAGTGATGACAACAGCATCCAGACAGGGACTTGATAGCAGCTCACACGCACGTGTGCTAAAGCAGCTTGCTTGGGGGACAGACGGGGTAAAGCAGGAGCGCTCTCTTTGAGGCTCCATTTCAAGCTGTGCTTGTCAGTATTTTAATGGAAACCATAGGTGCACTTTACTCTGTTTATTTAAACACTCTGCGTTAGTTGGGCTTTGCTGTTTGAATTACTCCGCTTTTAAGAACGGTCCTGTGTTTTACTAGGTGGGCTGAAACCTCCAGTTGCAGATATTTCAGCCCACTTACTCAAGAGAATACTCACATTGTGGAGACTTGACAGGGCAACGAGCATTGGCGGGGAGGAGGAAAGCTGGCAAACTTCAGCTTCTAGGAGACCCTGTACAAAACCCGGGAGGCATAGGCGGGAGACTGCACAGCAGGATCCAGAACGTTCCAACTTTGCAGCTTCGGGAAGCTGTTGGACAACGTAGAATGTGATGGACGTGTCACTGCAGTGTTAGCTATTTCCCTGCTCATCTCTGCAATGAAAGATGAAGCTTCTTAGGACTGTTAGTATTTTGGAAAGCCACCTCAGCCAGAGGACACCACCAACTTTACTCAGTGTATGAGCACTCTCCAGTAATCGTGTCTTCGGCACAACACGAAGGCCAAAGTGAAGCTCTGAAGCCAGGCCTGTGTGCTCTGGTTGGTACATGTAGTGCTCAGTAGTACATTATTCCTACAGGAGCGCTGACACTGTTTGCTTTTGCAGTTGCATAATACAAACACTGAGTAGCATTCCTCAGCTCACAGTGCGTTGGCATTTCGTGAATCCGAGGAAGAGAAGCAGTGCTCATTGCTCTGAGGGACTGAATGTACTTCCTGGCGGAGGACTAGGTAGGCTGGTAGCAACGTGGTCAGCTTGTAGCTAAATCCTCATTATGGAGGTTTAGTATATTCAGAAGTTAGGCGGTGTGTGGTTCAGCCCTCAAAGAATTTTTTTTTAATCCAGATCATTTACCTCACGGTATTTACATTTAGGAATTGATTTTGCTAAACTGCTTGGAAACTGAGGAAAATATCCTACAATAAATTCAGAGTTAGCTTTTATGCTAATTGTGTTTAAATGTATTGTGTTACCACAAATTAGAGTTGCCTGGAAGTCTCTTAGAAGGAAAGAGCATAAAGGCTTTTACATGCATTTCGAAGTAAGTAAAGGAGAAACTACTGCATCCAGTGTGAGAATCTTCTGAAATTTGAAATTTTGAAATAAATTTCTGAGTTTTGTTGTCTGTAATGTGCTAGTGAAGAGTACAGCCACCTGATCTAGCTTTTTACTGCTACTTTAAAACCTGTAACTGAAGTTCTTTTTCTTAGTGCCTTGGCTGACAAAGGCATAGATGAGTGACTTCTGATCCCTTCCTTTGTTTATAATTGTGAAATGTGTATGTGTTTCTTATTTGTTCTAGCTTTTACAAAACTGATCACAGTAAATGGCCAAGAATATCATCTTCAGCTGGTTGACACTGCCGGCCAAGTAAGTTATCTTTCTTTCTTTGACTCTTTCTTAATAATTAAGGCAAGTATAGTTACTTCTGTATGAAGTTGGTAGCAGCCATGCGCTCAAAGCTGAAGTTTCACTGAAATGATTGTGCCTTGTCATTTAGTCACCAAAGAGCAATGTTTTTGTAGTGTCTACTTAGATGATTTTGTTGTGTTTTTTGGGTGCTTTTTTTCTCCTGTCTGTTGAATGTATACCTAAAAAAGTGAAGAAGGAACTGCCTGAACTGTGATGTACCAAAAGTTCATAAGTAGCTTGCTTGATACTTACAGAATAAACTAGCAGTCTTGTTTTAGATGGAAAATGTCACTTCAATAAACCATAGAGATGTTTTCCATGACGTTTTCCTATTCGTGTGCTCCAGCTACGCCACCGTGACTTATAGCCATGAAATGGTCGTGGGGAGAAGACAGAAATGCATCTAGGTAGTACTTACTGGGCTACCAATAAACTGCTGCAGTTTGTTTACATTTTTAAATGATGATTCAGGCGTGCTTCTGAATGAAGGCACGCATAATGACGGGGAGTGCAGGAGGAGACAGTGGACGCGTGTCCTGTGGCATGGCCAGTAGCTTCGTGAAGTGCGGGTGTTCATTACGTAGCGCTGCTTGGCTGAACTCGCAGCGCATGTTCCGTGCGCGGGAGTGCTCTGTCTTTTGAAAGATGCTATATTAGGAAAAAACCAGAACGGGGACTGTGAAACTCCTGTAATTTTATCCTAAACTTTTTATTACTTACTTGTTCTTACCTTCCGTGAGTTCTGATATTATGCCTTGGGGTTTTTCCGCACTATGAGTAGTGTAGTACTTGGTGTTATACTACGCTGCCAGTACTTAAGACTTTAAAGCTGTAGGATGCTTGCTCATAGCTGGGACACTACTAAGAAGGGCTGTAACCTTCTAGGTATGTTTGGTCGCTTTCTTTGAAGAGAACTACATGACGTCAGAATAATTGTACTGTGTATATATGTGGTGTCAGCTTGTGGTGCTAATCAGCAGCACTATATCCACTTATAACCTGCCAGAGGTGTCTGAAGTGATGAAAAATGCAATACTGGCGACACGTGCTGGGGCAGGATTGTTTGATGGGGAGTATTCTGCAGAGGAGAGCAGGGTTGAGATGGGCGGGCTGTGAAGTGTGAAGAGCAGAGCAAGCTCCATAGGCTTTACGTCCTGCCAACGTAAATGGCTTGCCTTACATCTCTGGTTGCAGCGTAGTGAGAAAAGTAAAATTTCTCTTTGAGGGAGAAACGGCCTTCTGGGAAGGCAGTGTGACTTCACCGGTAACATACTTCTCTTTCTGAGGTTCATTCTCGGGGTGGATTTAGTGTTACACAGTATTGTAAAACCAAAATAACTTCTTTCCCAGCCTGTGGTTATTTTCAGATTTGATTCTTCCTATGACTTGAACTTTGAGTTCTGGCTCACAGGGTTAGAGGGGGGAGATTATGCTGGATTATGGAAGGTGTGGCTTGGACAGCTTTCTGTCTGAAGTCTGTCTTGCCTAATGTTCCGTAGGGAGTCCTCATGTGTATACAGCATAGCAAGGATTATACTGTAGAGTTGTTACGTACTTGAGAACTTGGCTATGACTTGAAAAGTTACAGCTATGTTGTTTTATCAGTTGGCAAAGTTCTTCATTTGACCCACAAGTTCCAGAAAGCATAGAAGCTTTTATTCCTTCTCTGAAGAAGCTAAAAATGAAGTAATGAATTAGAAACATTTGAGGTTATGGCACTTACTTTTCTTGGTACTCCTGTTCTGTCCCATGCCTCTTTACCTTTCGTGGTTATCTGTTTGGGTTTGCACAGTTCATTTAAACCGGAGTCTTGGTACAGCATCACAGAGGAGGAGCGCAAAAGGAAATCTTGGGTAACACCAAATTCTAGCTGGGGCAAGCCTGAGAAATTCCGGGTAAAGTCAAACCACTGCAGAGTTGCACTTTCACCTGTTTTACATGCAGACTGCTCCGATCCCTCTGTATTGACTTTGGGATTACACGGCCAACGGAAGTGGCAGTTTGGCATTTCAGTGAAGATGGGGGAGGGCTGCCCTCGGTGTGTAGCAATAAAGGCAAATAAGGGTATCTTTTGTCGAGTGTTATTCTTTCAAACTTTTTTTGGCTGAATCTGTGAAGTTGATTTAGAAAGGGTTCTTCCTCATTTGCCAGTTAAGGAAGTTTGAAATTTGGCCGTCTAGATTTAAGCTGTGTGATTGCATTGCTCCATCTGTTTAGTCACGACAATATACAGAGAGGTTATGTGATCTTAAGCTAAAATTAACGTCTCGAGAAGCATAGGTTTAAAAATTTGAGAACTCATACATTAAGAGGTATCGCTCTTGTCAATATGGGATGTTTCCTGGAAACATTGATTAGAACAACTTAGATTTTTAACATGGGATTCATAGTATTCGTGTTGCATTTCGTGCAGTATGTCAGTCTGTTTCATTTACATATTGGGTCAGTTCCTTTTCTACAGGGGTAACAAATTTAGTGATCAAGCTTCTGGGTTGTTTGTTTGTTTGTTTTTCAATTAAATGCGTGCCATATAACGTAAACTTCTAGTTGTCGTAAAGCAACTAATAACTATATTTCTTGGACATATGGTTGATAAGCATTAGTTAGTTGGTGAGCCAGTTATTTGCTCCCTAACAGACCCCTTGGGTAATTTAGACATGATCAGTCTTGAAATTATGAACTGCTAGATCCTGTCGTCAGCTGTTGAAATTAGGAATTTGAGATGTATCACTAGCAAGAGAAGAGATGTAATTGCTAATTGGTGGTAGGACAGGGTGGGTGTTTTGTACTAGTATAAACTGATAATTAAGCAGGATAAGAGGATTTGGGATAGCTTTAGCTGATGAATAGTCTTAGAGGGACTAAACCAAAAAAGCTGTAGATTAAATTTTAGAGTATACAGACTGAGTCAGCTTTCTCTTAATTTGGTAAAGATTACGCATCTGGCATTACGATGAAAAAACTTAATTCTGCTATACAAAATGGTCCCATACCTCATATCTTACAAGTAGACCAACTTAACTGCTGATGATTTGCTAGCATCGAGTGATCAGCTGTGACAGCAAATAATTTTAAATGCATTATTTCTTCTACAGGATGAATACTCCATATTTCCTCAGACGTACTCCATAGACATCAATGGCTACATTCTTGTTTATTCAGTCACGTCAATAAAAAGGTAATGATCTGTTGTGTTCTTCTGGTTCAGATATTAACCAGATATATCCTGGGTTCAGCTCCTGCATCTGCTGTGTTTTCTGTACGTGTGTGTAATTCATTGAATCTCCCCTAGAAGTATAATGGAAATAAAAGTTAATGGGTTTTCAGAAATTTCCCCTCAGACCCAAATGTCACAGGTGCTTTACGGCCTAATATGCAAGGTATGGTGTAAGAAATGAGACAGTGCTGAGCTACACTGTTTGGAGGTGTAAGGAAAAGTACATAGAACAGTTTCAGGAGTAATTAGAGTTCATTACTCTAGCATCAGTTATAAAGGTGGACTTAAATATGAACCGAAAGGGCACTGTTCACTTATGTGAAGTACCCAATTAGTTGCTAGATTGGTCCCTCAGCCTTGTAGCTCATTACAGTACTGAGATTTCTTTGACTTCTTGGCTTGGATTGTTCTGGTTAAAGGTTGGAAACTTTCATATAAATAGCAATGTGTCAATGTATGACTTCTGGCCTGTAGAGTCACTCTTGCCATGCTGCAGCAGATATGTTATTTGAAAAATTTCCCAGAATGTCTGTTTTGTCCCCGCTGCTGGCTGCGGTCCATTCTGACCTGAGGACAGAGTCTGTTGTAGCTAGGGTCATTTACTTGGAAGAAGTGTCTCAGCCTTCGTAAGGTTTTGTCATCTTCCATTATTTTGTCTCTTCCATCTGGTTGTTCTGCTTTCTTTAAATACTGGTCGTTCTTGAATAGAACTTAATTTTCTAGTATTGTACGTTATCTTTGTTGTGACAGTGAAAATAATCCTATTTCTAAAAATCTTTGTTTGAGTAAAATGATTCAAACCTTAGGCCTCTCACTCTCTTCAAGTAGAAGAGAACTTGATGCTTCCCTTCTACTTGCAAGGAGGCTGATCAGCTTTTTACAAGTGCTGAAGCATTCCATGCCTTTTGATCTGAAGCAGACAAAACTGGTCATCTCAAGTGCTCTTTAGTAGACCGTCATAAAATACAGGTAAAACAACTTGCCTGTTGGCTCTTCTGTGCTTCTCAAAAAAAGGATACAGTCTGGCTCTAAATTTCCATTGTTTGCAAGGTCTTTAATGTTAAACAGATTTTCAGTCCTTCATTCTTTGTTTTCATCTTCAGTTCTGAGGTAGTGAAGGGCAAACGCCTGTGATCTGGAGGAGATGCGACAGAAGTCAGGCTTTCGTGTGTGTCTGGTGATACTAAACTACCTAACTTTTTTTTTAATTGTAGCTTCATCATAACTCATGAAATAGGAGTTAGTATTCTCAGCCTTAAGTAGATAACTCTCCACTTCTAAAGTGAAGAGAAGAGTGTAAATTGATAAGTGGTACTGTGAGGACAAAAATGTCTTTGACTAAAATAAACATAGAACCTTGGAAGCTTCTGCAGCTTGTGCTGTTCCCTGGTTGGCAGCTAAAGGACATGTGCTCTCTGCGCTCCTCCAGTTGCTGCCTGATGATGTCTTAAGCCTAGCAGCCCAGATAAAGAAATGAAAATCCGTTTTCAGTGGTAGCATTCAGTCAGTTAAAATAGAAGGCAAAATTATGGTGAAAATTCTAACAGAACAAGGTGTGTTCAGACTGTAGGTAGATAGTATTTTCGTTAGTATTTTAGTCTTGATCAACTTAATCCAAGATTTTTGCTTCTTCCTTGAAATTCCAAAGTGGCAATGACCCTGTCTTGTTCACTTCTTTGTGTTCTGTATCAAGACGGTGTTTAAGCAATAGGAAAGATCTGCCACAGCACTCTGGTGCCCTAGATAACTTGCCCAGGCAATCAGAATACAGTCACCAGCTGTCTTGACTTCTGTCAAAGTGTGTATATTGATCTGAGTATTGATCAGCAGGGGCGAGAGCTTTGACAGCAAACTTAATAGAAATGCCCTTTTTAACATTATCCTCTTCCCTGCTAACCTCCAGTGGGAGGTTTAAATGGGACTTGCGTAAAAGCTAACGCCTTACGTTTTCCGTGTTCTGCTCTTAGCAGCAAGGTTACTGGAAGGCTTTTGCTCTAGTTCGACTTAATTAAATTCCAGTTTTGTATCTTACTATGTTCCGTGATTTTGTGTAACACGTTTAGCTGACAGCTAGTAGTATTTTTGTTGTACTCACACATGGAGCTGTTTGCTGTAACCCTATTTTCTTGTCACAACTGGAAAGGCCCTCTTATGGTATCCAGATCTCTTACTGTTTCATGGCTTGGTTTGGTGATGCTTTGGATTGGTCAATATTTGTCTTAGGCTTTGCCTCTGCTCCTTCTAGCCTTATTCATTTGGAAAGCTTTCTAGGACATTAAACTCATCTGGTCAAGCTAATTTCATTCTTGGCAGTTCTTAGCAACTTCTGTGTCAGAATTGTGTTTGAGTTTAAATGGCACCTCTCTTTTGGTTTCCACCTTGATCTGTTATCAAAGGTCAGCTGTTTGTTCTTAGTCTTTTTACTAAAACTGGAGCTTGTGAACGATACTAGATAAGCAGATACACAGAACTGGGAAACGAAGAGCCCGAGTTGAACAAGAGCACTTTGCAGCGTTGTGCACTGGAACCTCAGGCTTGCCTGGGTGCTGTGCTGTGGCATGGCTTTTGCGAACTGTGCTGGGAACAGCAGGCCTGACAGTGGAAAGGAAACAGTGATTGTATTGTAGCAGTGATTCAGTTACTCTGTGGCCAGTACGCTAGATCTTTCCTGTTACTTCAGACTGAGAAACAGTTTTGTGGTCTGTAGCAGATTTTTTTTTGTAGCAGTTTTATTCCTCTTTCAGTTCACAGGGTTACCTAGTTCTGTATGTAGCAATGCCTCTCAACTTTGTCACAACCGAGCTCCCTTTAACGCTTTGTTTTGGAAATAATTGTAAGAATGAAAGTCCAAGATAAGTTGTCAAGACCAGTATTTCACTAATAGCTTTTCAGCATAAACTCTTTTGTAACCCTGAAGTCCTTTCATTGATTCCACATTTTTATGTAAACTGTACTATTATACTTGAGTTACTAATAGTATGTTGTGCCAGACTAAGGCATGCTTTGGTTTATGAAGAAGTCATTTTCTTGATAGGATATACTAAAACCATTAGCTGAACATGGACAAGTATTGTGTTCTACGCAGTCTCAAAAATTACGGCTGAAGTCAGACAAATTGACCTACTTGACAGAAAATCCTTCTTAAATATGGCAGCATTTATTGTTCCAGAAATCAGAAGTTTTAATCATTCACATAGCTTGAATGGTGGTTTTAGGCACCAGTTCTTGGAGAGCTCCGAGTTGGAACTGTGTTTGAGTGCTGCTCTATTTTTGAGAATTTCAGTTCTAATTGAAATGCAGTGCAAGTCAGGGCACTGCCTGTAGCTAACAACCTTGGAAGCTGGAAAAGTTTCGGTCACTTTTTTGCTGTAGTGTGTCTCGTCTGTGAACCTGTACCTCTCTCTCTGAATTACGCACTTCATGTACCAGCATTTTTTCCATACTGTAATTAGAGGAGCACAACATCTGCTTTTCAGACGCGCTGGTAGCTTGTTCTCAAAAGTACTAAATGTCAGATGCAGTGGATTTCGTTAGTGGGGTTTTTGGCTTCTTGATTTCACAGTACTGTTTCTTATCTCCTGTCATCCACGTACATGGTAGGTGAACAGACGACAAGTGTTTGCATAACCACTGTTTTGATACCATCTTGCAGATCAGTTTACTCACTTTCCATAGAAAATTAGAATTTAGGCTTCTTCTAGCTTTCACATAAATAAAACTGAACCATTCTTTATGAACTAAATGTACTTAAATTATGTATTCTTTTAAGATGGAGTGTGCTTAACTAAATCCTTTTTCTTTGAAACTGCTTTACTTTGACATGCTCATCCAGAGTTATTGGACACTAGCAGTTAAATATCTTGCTGCAGATACAAACCAGATGGGAGGTGGGAGGGGCGCTTAGTAATCCTATGTTAGGTGCATCAGTCCTGGGTAATGTTATTTATTCTGCAAGTATCATAACCAGGGAGGCTATAATGGTAGGCTGGTCTTTGCTGCTTTTGAGACCGTTTTGTCTGTTGTACGCAAATCGGTAATGCTTTCGGCATCTTTGTACTTCTGCCGCTATACATAGAGTAAGTTTTAAACACAGCAGCCTACATGTGCATTTAATTGCTTGTGTATTGGGTATGAGGATAAACATTGGAGTGCATGTGTGACTTCATCCCTTTATTTTGCAGTTTTGAAGTGATAAAAGTTATCCATGGCAAGTTATTGGATATGGTGGGAAAAGTCCAGTAAGTAGTGACACTTTCATCTCATTTCATTGCAGGCATGTTACTAGTACTTTGTTCAGTATACTATAACTGTTCTGAAGTTCTGAACTTTCTTTCACAGAATACCCATTATGCTGGTTGGAAATAAAAAAGACCTGCATATGGAACGGTATGTGAACTCCAGTGTGTGGGAAATACAAGACAGCAGCCAGCATTCCTGTGGCTGCAATGCGCTAGTTTTGTTCTTGGCTTTCCGTAACTAAAATCAAATTGTAGGTTAAAATAGGGTACTGGCAAGGGAACTGTGTCCAGAATGTGAACTAGGAGCCATGAACTTTTGTTGTCATGTTGACTTTTGCTGTAAGGTTCCAGGGAAGGTCATTAAACACTTTTTTTTTTGACCCCCTTCCCCCAAAACAAGTAACAGAAGTGTATTTTTTCACAACTGAAAAATATCAGATGATATAACAGATTATGAAAACAAAGCAATACTTTGGGACACCTGCTCTTCTGGGTCACATAGCAGTTTTACCTGGCCCAGTACAAATACACTTACCTGACAGCAGCCAAAAGCAAATGCTTTGGATCAGACTTCACAAAACATTCCTCTTACATGCATTTATGTGCTTCGGTACTCTGAGGACTTTGCTGAAGTATCAAATTCCAATTCTTCTGCAAGTTATAAAGAAACATCCCTTTTCTCTTTGGTCAGGGTGATCAGCTACGAAGAAGGGAAAGCTTTAGCAGAATCCTGGAATGCAGCTTTCTTGGAATCTTCTGCTAAAGAAAATCAGGTAATGGATTTGAGATGCATTTTTTTGAATAACAATGTAGTGGAATGACTCATAGTTTCACTTAATAAAGGAAGCTAAAATATTTCGTGTACTTTGCAGATACTTTGTGTAGATGGTTGGAAACAAAATGGCTGTCCACATTCAGTTTTATGTATACAAGTTTTTCCATGCAACTGTAAAAGGAAGGGAGGAAATGAAGAACTGAAAGTTAAGCTTCACTAGGCACAGCAGAAGAGTTAGTGACAAACTATAGCTCGAATCTGCGTGGTGGGTGGAGCAGGGTCTGTGATCTGCTGCAGTGACCTGAAACAGGAGGTCACTGTGGTTGCAGAGGAGTGAGTTGGTATAAAGGGACAAACCTCGCATTTTAAAGGGCTAGGCGAGGCTTGGTCTTTCTAATGTGGGAAGTCCGTTGAGGGGGAGAAAAACCCCAACAGGAAAGTGTTAGAATACAGCAGAGGCTGTCAGGTACTGCTGTGATACAGCTGTAGTGAAGTTGCACGATCTGACGTGATATAACCCGCACACATTTACACTTTTTGGTTTCCTATCATGGAAAGACAGTGTTTTAATTACATGTTAAATAACAAATTATTCTTGGTTGCTCTAACTAACTGTCTTCAAAATACCTCTTAAATACAGTCTAGTATTTCAATTTGTTCCTGTGGCTGTTAATAATACTTTGTCATTGCTTTGACACCTTGTGTATCTAAGCTACGAGAGCCTCCTAGTTTGGGCTTGAAGTAATGGATAACTGCTATGGAGTGGGGGGTGTCTTCCCCCCCATTTTTTTTTTACTTCTATAGGTGTCAACAGTATCAAAGCTTTTGCTTTTTTAAAATATAGACATATAATAAGGTCAAAAGGACATTGTCAGGCTAGTTTCAAGCAAATGAGTCCTTATGCAGAAGAAACGCTTACATCGTCTCGCGTTTAACCTAGTGTATCACATCTTGACCTCCTTGGTAACATCAGCACAATCTAAAGGGCAGTCCTATGGCTAGGACAGGACCTGCTTAAGCAGCCTTTCTTTCCCTCTCCCCCATCCCTGAAAGCAAAACAAATAGCTTTTGTCTGGTGTCTGTTGTCAACAGTTCTACAAGTTACTTCAGCGAGGTTGGATTTTCCCTGGAAGAAAAACTTGGATTTTTGCTCCTTGGAAGAAGCACTTCTGAACTCAGGTGTTTTTTTCCCCAAAATCCTGATTTGACAGGATCAAAACAGCTGATACATAGACCTCTGTCAAGACAAAATGTGTTCTCTTCCTTTGAAACTGTCTCTGGTTTGGAGGGGGAAAGGGCTTATTCTGAACTTAGTAACAAAGCTGGTTGCCATTCTTCTGGTACTGAACGTTCCCCTTAGCTAAGCTAACATTCCTGAAAAAAGAAGTCTCTCAGCACTTCTTTCTTGCAGGCTCATCCAAATCATCCCTTGTATTGGCTTGGTACAGAAAATGTAACTTGCCTGTCAAGATTAAGTCTAAACTCCTTCTGAAACTGCTTAAGATTCTGTTTGCTTTACAGAAAGCTAATTTGGTGCTTAAAGGGATGAGCTGGACTGGATTGGGAATTTAGAGCTTAAGAACTTCAAAGAGCTCAAACCTTCCTGGCTGGGGGGGGCGGTCTGTTAATCCGCTCTCTCTGAAACCTAGCCATCTATATTGGGTAGATGTGGATCAAAAGTATCACAACTTCTACTGTGCTGGTCTGAAGTCGGTTTGGTACGTGATTGTCTTCACAGCAGCGAGGAGAGTAGGGTGTCCTTGCTACAGCGGTTAGACCACACTCAGTCAGCTATGTGCTCTATCCTGTGTAACAGCTCTGTTTGCAAGGAACTGCTGAAACCAGAGAAGATACTCTGTGCAACAGATTCTCATAGCAAAGACTCCTTTCCCCCTAAAAGGGGGTGGGAGAGCATTGACTCTTCTCCCTTCCTGCTTCAGCCAAGAGGAGAAAAATCCTTTTTGGCGCATCTGTGAGAGCCCTAGGAGCCCAGCCCTAGTATATCTATGAAATAGATTAACTTAGGCAAACTAGTGCTGTTCTGCCAGGAGTTACCAAAAGATACTGCATTCCAGAAGTGGTGTGACTTTGAATAGACGGAAAGCGCGAGAGGCAAAGTTGGTGCTGCGTGAGGATAAATGGTAGCGGCTGGGAAGAGATCCCAAGGTCAAATACATTTGAGGCTACATATTGGCTCCTCCAGACAAGGGGGACCTGGTAGGACTTTTGGAGGAGCCTGCATGTCAGCAACGTATCAGTCATCTAGGGAAATCCCTGGGCTTTGGGAAGGCCATTCTGAGACTTAATGGAAAAGACCTTTTTTAGGTCACTGCTGGGCTATCGTTGTCGTAGCTTCTCACGCTGCTTAATTATTACAGGTATGTTGAACTGCTTGGGCTAGCTTCAGGAGCTTCGAGTTGTTCTTGTGGGATTCCCTACTGTGTTTCACCTAAGCCATAGTATAGTACTTCATCTTAATCCCAGGACAATTAAGTAGTAATTGTTTGAAATACAACCAGAATCCAAATTGGTCTTAAACGCAGTTGAAGCTGGGAGCCAACTTGTACTGGAAGAATTTAGGGAGTGAGGAGCAGCCAAATTGTGTTATGCAAAATTCATTAGATAAAACTCGTTTTAGAAGGGGCAAGGAAGTAGCAAAAAGTACGCTTGTGGAAGGCTGACCCTGGCTGGAGGCCAGGTGCCCGCCAGAGCCACTCCATTGCTGCCCTGCTCATCTGGGCAGGGGAGAGCAAACACAGCGAAAGGCTCGTGGGTCGAGATAGGGGCAGGGAGAGATCACTCACCAATCACCGTCACGGGCAAAACCAGACTTGATTTGGGGAAAATTAATTTTATTACCAAGCAAATCAGAGTAGAGTAATGAGAAAATAAAACCAGATCTTAAAACACCTTCTCCCCACCCCTCCCGTCTTCCTGGGCCAAACTTCACTCCCGAATTCTCTCCCTCCTACCCCTGAGCAGTGCAGGGGGATGGGGAACGGGGGCTGTGGTCAGTTCATCACACGTTGTCTCTGTCGCTCCTTCCTCCTCAGAGGAGGACTTCTCACCATCTGCCCCTGCTCCAGCATGGGGTCCCTTCCACGGGAGACAGTTCTCCACGAACTGCCCCAGCGTGGGTCCCTCCCACGCGGTGCAGTCCTTCAGGAACAGGCTGTTCCAGCATGGGTCCCCGATGGGGTCAGAAGTCCTGCCAGAAAACGTCTCTGGCATGGGCTCCTCTCTCCATGGGTCCGCAGGTCCTGGCAGGAGCCTGCTCCAGCATGCACAGGTTTTTTTCCCTTCTTAAGTACGTTATCCCAGAGGTGCTGCTGCTATGGCTGATGGGCTTGGCCTTGCCCAGTGGCAGGTCCGTCTTGGAGCTGGCTGGCATTTGCTCTGTCAGACACAGGGGAAGGTTCTTGCAGCTTCTCACAGCAGCCACCCCTGTAGCCTTCCTGCTGCTGAAACCTTGCCACGCAAACCCAGTACACCACTCCTCGCAAAAACAGCGCTCTTGTAAAAAGCAGTTGCTTGGGCAGCACTTGTTTTACAAGAGTAACTTCATCGTCCAGCTCAGAAGATGCAGTGCTCGGTGCACGTTTCGGGGCTCTCTTGGGTGTCCAAGCCCCGCTCCAGGCGCCTGACATGTGTACCTGGGAGGGAGGGCTTGGGGGGCGGGATGGACCTCTCTTCCTCACCTGACTATTGTTGGAGTTTCTGTGCAGAGATAAACCAGTAGCACAAGCACTGGAGAATTTCCTCTTAGAAGTAATCAACCCGTTGCGTAGTTGACAAACGCAGCATACCGGAGGATGAGCTGGCTGTGGGCCGGATTCGGGTGTCTGCGCCCTCCTGCGCCGGCTCCTGGCAGCGTGTCCCGCTCTGTGCCGGTGCGGAGGGCCAAGCCGGCTGTCCCCGGAGCGGCTGAGCCTCTTGCGCGGTGCGAAGCTCTGCAGGCAGCGTGTGTTGCCCAGGCTGACATCTATTTTGTTGCCCCGGGGGAGAAAGGTAGAAGCAAGCCAGATGGCTTTCTGTAGGCTAGGTGTGACCCACGGTCTGTAACCGGGCCGTATGGAGACAAATGCATTTAAAGTCTGGCTGCGTTCTTTGTTCCTCGTCACAAAACACAGCTTCCTGCGTCGTTTAAAAGCTCATGGTAAAATACTTCAGCGTATTTGGGCTGAATTACAAATTCCTGAGGGTTAACTGTAGGACAGTGATTAAACCACCTCAGTGAATACCAATTTTCTGTGAAATGAATTAACAAGCCCTGTGAACTGCTCCAGCTTGGTGCTTCAAACAGCACGTCTTTGGCAGAGCATGCGCAGCTGCTGGGTTGACAGAATACACTGTGGAGGTTTTTTTGATGGGTGCTTGGAAGCAGGGGTGTAAGAACTTGCGCATTAAAATGAAACCGTTGAAAAAGTCAGCTCTAAGTAAGGAAACATTGGTGCAGTGTATGTGTAAATCAGTATGTCGCCAAGTTTTGATTAAGGGAAGCTCTTTAGTAGTGGCACCAGTTTGATAGCAATTGCAGCCCTGGCTGGGGTTCTCCGAGAGTCTAATTTGCCCAGGAAATGGGTTGTGTAGTCTTGGACTAATGAGCCATTTCTATTGGAGTCAGCTGGGATTGCAGGGAAACTTCATTATACAGAGGAATGCTCTTATTTCCAGCTGATGAAGTATGTTAAATAGTTCCAGAGATAGTACCGTGCACAAACGGTATAAATACAGGAAATATTAAAAATTCAGTCTAATCTTGCAAAGATTGCTTTAAGACTCTTGTGGGGCTACTTTAGTCAATGGGATTAATTTGGAAGTGATCCAATTAAGAATTAGACCTTGTGGAGGCAGAAAAACATCTCTCAGGTCAGAACACATAGTCATAAATCACAGGGTGCTCTTCAGCCTGCTGATTAAAAACGACAAAACCCCCTTTTTATCCTCTTTCATATCATGAATGCTTTTATATAATGAATATACGTTCCTTCCTAAGGAGCGTATGCTTGGAATTCGTGAAGCGAATGGCTAGAGGTTAGATAAACATAAAATGGCATGTCGGAGACGATCGGGAGACCATTTCCAAGCTGGAGATTCCCGTGCTGAAGTACTGATCGTGTGGTGAATCTTCAGCTGGAAAACACCGTAGGGAAGAAAAGCACTTTAGACTGGTCCTTGGCTGTAGTGTAGATCTGTTCTTGAATCACTTCTAGGCAATCTCAGATGCTGCGTGTTGTAGTTTCTGCGTATTCTGATGGAAGCTAGTGTACAATTTTGAAACCCTTAAAACTGAACAAATCCTGAAAATACCAGATGAACAGTGTAAGGTATTTACTACAAGTAGCATTCATGATGTTGTCCCGGGCACCTGACTCTCCCCATCTTTCATTAGCTTTAAAAATGAGCAAACAAAACCCCACCGAAACCAAGCTAGACTTGATCAAATTCTGCTGTAAAATCTCCTGAACCACTCGAGTGGGCTGACATCTTATCTCAGTGTCTCTGCTTCAGTTCAAGTGAAGTTTAACTGAAGGGAGCCTGACCGTGTCAGCAATGGCTGTCCTGTAGTTCGAGCTGTTTACAACATAAAACCCCTCTCTCTCTGAAGGTCTTCATCAAAGGATGCTGCTTAAAATTAGACAGTGGCTAGTTTGGCTCGTGTTTTCCCCTTGTGTTCTTGCACCGTGTCTTGCCCATAGGTAAGATGAGAAAATCAAGAATATTAAAGTAACCTTTATACTGGGCTGCACAAAGTCGGTGTTTAGAGCTGAAAAACCCGCAGTTTTCTAGAATTACTTGGAATCTTAAAGATTACTTGGAGGAAATGAATTGATTTGTTCTCCAGAGCAGCAGAGCATCAGAATCTTCAATGCTGTTAGTCACTCAGCGCAAGCTTACTATTTAAAATAAAGCCAAATTACAGCTATTAGCTCTGTTGTGAGTATGGCTCAGTTTGTACTTGCCCTCCCTGCAGTGACAGAAAATAGCTGGGGATTGCTGTGGAGTAGGGGTTTATTACTCTTTTCTTCCAAAAGAAGAAAATTTTCAGAACTGAAATTACCGTATTTTCCCTCTTCGATTTTTGGAATGAGCGTTGGATGGATGTTTATCTGCTGGTGTAGCCAGTAAAACTGCTAACATTTTTAAAACTTTTTTTTTTTTTCAGTAAAAGGGCCATTTATCCTTACCTACTAATGTTGTACTCTCTCTTTGTAGACTGCCGTGGATGTTTTTAAGAGGATAATTTTGGAGGCAGAAAAAATTGATGGGGCAGCTTCACAAGGGAAGTCTTCATGCTCAGTAATGTAATTCCACTGCAAAACCTGAAAACACTGGGAATACATTCTACCTGAAGAAGCAAAACTGCCCATTATCTTTAAGGATAAACTATGCTTCTTTTTTTTTTTTTTTTTTATTATTATTTTTTTCTTCTGTTAACCT
>Ga0065711_1039402_pt1 | contig 17874 bp, 9 predicted proteins | sample Hoacrofraction12_FD_59098 | JGI IMG/M metagenome (GOLD analysis project Ga0065711, IMG submission 59098) | Hoatzin crop microbial communities from Cojedes, Venezuela - Epithelial fraction 12 v2 (version 2) | ecosystem: Host-associated > Birds > Digestive system > Esophagus > Crop | place...
CGAGTGCACCCTCAGCACGTTTGCCAGTGACACCAGGCTGCGTGGTGCGGTCGACATGCTGGAGGGAAGCGACGTCATCCAGAGGGAGCTGGACAGGCTGGAGAGATGAGCCTGCGCGAACCTCATGAGGTTCAACAAGGCCAAGTGCAAGGTCCTGCCCATAGGTTGGGGCAATCCCAAAGCACAAATACAGGCTTAGGGGATGAAGGGATTCAGAGCAGCCCTGAGGAGAAGGACTTGGGGGTGCTGGGCGACGAGAAGCTGAATGTGACCTGGCAGCATGTGCTCACAGCCCAAAAGGCCAACCGTACCCTGGGCTGCATCCCCAGCAGCGTGGGCACAGGGCGAGGGAGGGGATTCTGCCCCTCTGCCCCGCTCTGGTGAGACCCCCCCAAGAGTCCTGCATCCAGCTCTGGAGCCCTCAGCACAGGACAGACCTGGACCTGTTGGAGCGAGGCCAGAGGAGGCCACAGAAATGATCTGAGGGCTGGAACCCCTCTGCTGTGAGGAAAGGCTGGGGGAGCTGGGGCTGTTCAGCCTGGAGGAGAGAAGGCTCTGAGGAGACCTTACAGCAGCCTGCCAGTACCTGAAGGGGCCTGCGAGAGAGCTGGAGAGGGACTTTCTGTAACGGCCTCTAGTGATAGGACAAGGGGTAGTAGCTTTAAACTGAAAGAGGGTAGATTTAGATTAGATATGAGGAAGAAAGTCTTTACTCTGAGGGTGGTGAGGCCCTGGCCCAGGTTGCCCAGAGAAGCTGTGGCTGCCCCCTCCCTGGCAGTGTTCAAGGCCAGGTTGGAAGGGGCTTTGAGCACCCTGGTCTGGTGCAAGGTGTCCCTGCCCATGGCAGGGGAGTTAGAACTACATGAGCTATAAGGTCCCTTCCAACCCGAACCATTCTATGATTCTGTGAATTTGCTTGCAGTTGGTCTTTTGAACCATAATAAACAGGAACAGTTGTAATTATTATATTAATAATATGATGATATGTATATATATGATATTTCTTGGGATTTTTGAAGTCTTGCAGTGGTCCATTTATCAAGGTAATCTGGTAAATGCTGATCTGAATGAGACTATGTAAATATAGATTAATTTTTGGTTTTAAACTTCAGGAAAATGTGACGAGAACAAAATTAACATAGGTGCTTAAAGTGCTAAAATTCAGTTGTATCAGCTTTATATTAGACTCTGTATTAAGGATACCTAACATCTTGTAGGATGGGGTGCAGGGTGCACCCTGTTATGATTTCATAGATTTCCAAAAGTAAGAACAGAAAAAAATTATCCTCCTTTGTGTCTGGCACTCTTTAAAGTGGCTTTTTAATGACTTGGAATTCTTAACTCTTGCCTCTTATTTAGGTTTCAAAGAATGGATCTTTGTGATTCAGCTTGTTTAAAGATCTTTTTTTTCCCCTGTGTGATTCAACTTTTCTTTTATGGACTCTTACTTAGTAAATTAATTTATGCAGCTTCTTGAGAAGTCCATAGTCATTAGCTAATTTTTCATTATCTGCCAATGAACTCTTATCAGTGATGACATGAATTTACTGTTTAATTCCAGAGATTGTGAGTATGCATAATTTGATAGCTCGTTACAGTCATTCTTGATTCTGTTTGTTCTTGTAGGCTCTGGATATGATTTTGGAAAAGATGAAGTCTTCAGGCTTTAACTTCTCTCAAGTCAGAGCTTTGTCTGGTGCTGGCCAGGTTAGTTTACAAAGAAAAAACTCAGTCTTACTGTATGTCTTTAACAGAGTATAAAATATAAGGATAAATTTCATTTAAATAATTGTATTGGAGAAGACCATGATGACATCAGGTAAGACCAAAGCTTTATATAAGCATCTGCTAAAAAAAATGTTCCTCAGGGGAACTTAAAACCTGAAGCACACAAAGAAGTAACTAGAAGGTAGTGGGAGTGGAGGAAGAGGTTTATAGTGCAGTTGTTTAGATCAGTATAGTGCATAACTAGGTGGTTTCCTGTTATTTAAATTCTTTGTACTTACAGATTCTGAAATGACTGGGGTCAGCTTGAATTTCAGCGTATACAGGTGTGTGTGGGAATGGGATGAAAAAAGTTGTGAGGAGCCCAGCTTGCTGAAGGCAAGGTACCATCCTGCTGAGCACAGTTTTTGTTGACTAGGATACTCATCTGCCTAAGAACAACAAAGAACAAATTATGAGTGTCTTTGGTGCAGAAATGACAAAGATGTTGCCTTCATTTAGTCTGTAGTGCCTAATGCCTTTTTTCTGAGGTTTATAAAACCCATCCTGACATTTAGGCCATCAGCCAGTCTCCTAGTACTCTGGTGAAACAGAGAAGTCTTTTACAACTTTCACAGATGATATTCAGGGTGAGGACAGCACCAAAGCGATAGCTAATTCTGATGCATGAGGTTTAGGTTATTCATCTTGATGTATCTGGGACTAATTAATCGAAACTCTTGCTTTGATCTCCATGTTTCGTTGAGTTCAGTTGAAAGTCTGAGCAGTGTCTGAAAATCATGGCCGCTATCAAGGCTCTGTTATGAATTCTTCAGTAGAACAGAAGTTAGGGACTGCCAAGTAACCCCAGCTTACTCAAGTGAGAAAAGGAAGTGCACTTCCAGTTTGCCTGTATTCCCTTCATTTTACCCGTCCTCCAGCAAGCTGGGGATATCAACTTGGTGCTATATTCAGATTCTTTCAGGTAGAACAGATTTCATTTAGTTACCCCCTTCCAACCCACATTGTGTCACCCTCTTCTCTTTGAAGAACCTTGTGTTTATGCTGCAGATCACTGTGGAGGTGCACTGATGCGCCAGTGTTTGTCCTAAAGAAGGGAAAAACTTGGTCTCGATCATCTGCTGAACTGGCAGAGCGAAGTGAAGTAGATTATATGACACTGGTCAAGCTCTCTGTGCCCAGGGGTTCTGTGTGCACTTGGTGTCGTCAAAACTGTTAGTGGGTCACTGGATGGTGCTTTGCAGTCTGCCTAGGGTGTCCTCCAGGTGCCTAACTAGAGATGCCTGGCTTGAGGAAGCCGCCTGGGAGATGGAGCTAGATAACCTTCTCGATATTATGCAGTCTGTTAGTCACGACTGGGGCAGGCACGTAACTGAAGAATCTGGGGACTGTGCTGAGACAGCACAGAACTAACAGTCTTGACTGTGGAGCCCTGGCTGCAGCTCAAAGAGCCCTCAATGAAGTATCTAATGCCATGGATCAGCAGTGTAATGATAGTTCCCACTAGAAGTTACTGTAGTTCAAGATCATCATTGTCTCTTGGCTCTTACATTTTCTGGTTTAATATATGTTCTTCTCAATCTTAGAGAGTCTTTTAGTGAGGCACTTGATTTGAAAAGGTGCTTTTTTTGTTTCTAGTTTGGAGAGAGTTCTCTGTCCCTTAGAGTTTGAAACTCAGATCAGGATATGAACTTTGTGGCGTGGGAGGGCATCTCCAACTTCTCGTTCTATACTTTCTACAGCAACATGGGAGTGTGTACTGGAAAAAAGGAAGCATCCAAATTTTAAAGAATGCACCATCCGAACTGCCTTTGCATCAGTCACTGAAGGTAACGTGCATAGAAGAGCTCTGAAGGGAGAGCTACGCTGCCCTTTTTCTGATCCTTACACATTGCTTTTCTCCTTGCAAACCTTTCCTCTTGTTTGGTTGAGTGAAATATACTGCTTATTCCTTCTACTCCAGGGCTTTTGACATTTCCCTTTCTCCTGAGTGACAGTATACACTGCTTTAAAAGCTTACAGGTGCCAGTGGCTGTCCCAGAATCTTTCTGTGTTGGAGTAACAGCCTATTTCTTTAACAAAACGTAATGTTTTTGTAAAAAACAGGTAAATAGTTTACATTTTTTTATATATTAACTAGAAATTGTGGTGAAAAATACTACCATATCTGAGTTTCATTGCAGTGCTTGTGATTTCATTAGGAAATATAAAAAAAAAAAACCCCAAAAAACAGTTTACACTTTTGAAAGGATGGAAGTGTAATGCTGTGTGTACACAAACTCATAACAAGTACGTTGTTGAACCTCAACATTTTGTGTGTGTGTGGTTGGTAAGTTTTGAAGATAGACTTGACAAATCTTTATTTAAAAAGAAAAGTTGGGAGGAACCAGCTTTTCTCTTGAAGACCGTTAGCTTCCTTACTTCCTTACATCAGAAAGGACAGCTGTATGTAGAAAGGGAGACATTTGTGTAACTGATCTGTTAAGTGGTTAATTTTGGAAATACTTCGCCTGTGCAAAACCCATGGAAATGGAGTTAAAATGCTCTCTGGTGATGTACTAAGCCTCAGATGCATTTCCAAATGGTTTTGCCAGTCAATAAAGAGAAGTCTGTTAGTAGAGCTGTGGAAAGATCATCTGATTGTTGAGAGAGGAGTTCCAGAAAGTGGGGTTGAACTTGCATAAAAGGGCCTGGGGCTTTGGCTACCAAAGGAGTGTCCTGAGACCTCGTGCTGCAGGGTACGTGAAGTGCATATCATGCTGCAGTTTGCGTCACGTAGCAGCAGCAGAAGCCTGTTGCTTCCCTCTGGTGTGAAGTTTGGGTTAAACTTTTCATCACTGACCAACGTGCTGCCCAATACCCGCTTTCTGTAATTACCAAGAGGAGACCAGAAGGTACGTCAGAGAACTGAACTGTGAGCTGGTACGTAGGTCTGCTCTGTTGCTATTACTGTAGCAGGGGCTTCTTAGAGATCAGACTTAGTAATAAAGGATATTGTTCGTTGCAGGCTTGTTTTTCTGTCAGTGCCAGCCCCATCTGGATGGATTCTAGCACAGCTTCCCAGTGCAGCGCCCTGGAGAAAGCCGTGGGGGGAGCGCAGCGCCTAGCAAGTATCACTGGTTCTCGAGCCTACGAGGTAAGGAACAGGTGGGAAGAAAGTCCTCGGCAGAGTCTTGTGAGAGAAACAATTCTGCCGTTGCAGTGGTACCACAGCAGATAATGATCAGCCATTAACTATGAAGGAGAGAGTTTTTGAAGAAGCTCCATACTGTGCTTTGCAGTAGACTCACAAAGGAAGATGTGGAAATTTTAAAGTGAAACTAGGCAAAGGCTGCAAATTTTGCTGCAGGAAGCAGCTGGGGTGAGCTGTTGCATTTGGCCAGTGGTTCTGAAATACAGTGTTTGGTGGCCATGCTTGCAGTCTCGGGGCCTGGTTCTCTCCCGAGAGCTCCTGTGCAGCCACATTTCCATTGGGATGGCAATCCAGTTTGTGTTACAGGCTTACTTGGGGTTATGACCCCCCTGTTTGTGGATCATTGCTCTAGGTTACTCCTACAATTAAAAGATTGGCCTTTTCATGTTCCCTGAAGGCCAACAAGCAGCTGTTGACCTCAGCAAAGTGAGTTTTAGAAGTTCGGCGCACTACAAGAGAGTACTCTTGTCACTTTTCTCCGCTTCCTCCCCCTTCCCTCTCTCGTAAATGTGACAGGGAGTTATGGTGTGGGAGCGGGGCTGCCCTCCGGGCACCTCAGCGCCTGGCTGCTCTTGCTGTTGGTTCAACAGAAGAAGGCTCTAACCTCCCCAATCGCTGATTCTGTTTTTGAATCATTGTGCAAGGTTTATGGCCAGCGTTGAAATCAGACTTTGCGTACCACTGACAGTTTATTTTTAACTTGCTAAAGGTTAAGGTTTCGGTGTTAGAAGTCTTTTGTTATTTCATACAATAAGTGGATGAAAAATAATTATTCTTACAGCTATTATTAGCCTGTGCTGGGCTTGCTTCTTTGAGTATGAAACTTCCTGCTCTGCTCCCAGTTCACCTGCCTTGGAGAAGAGCATAGATTGGGTAGCCTAAACCTTTTCAAGGATTTGAAGGCAGCACTTGAATTGTCCTGGTTCCTGTGCACAGAATAAGTGTGATTCATTCCATTGAATTGTCATTTCTGAAATGTAAATTATGGATAGTAATGCTTTCTCACATGCTTTTTTTCAAAAGGTGAGCAAAATTCTCATAATGAGGCTATGTGTTAATGCCTGTTCAGGGCAGATTGCCTGCTGTGCACTGACTTTCATTGTGCATCAGGCAAATTAAATATCCAAAGTGCAATGTACTGAACTCATTACACAGAGTTAATGATTATTGACTCCATTTAAGGTTGTGTTTCTAAGCATTTGCATTTCTTTCTCAGCGTTTTACAGGAAACCAGATAGCAAAGATTTACAGCCAGAATCCTGAGGTCTACATGCAAACAGAGGTTGGCACAACTTCAGTACGCTTATTGGAAAACACAGTTGAAAATCTTTTAAAAATAGTTTCATGGGGATGTCAGACTTTTTAGCTAAAGAGTGTTTTGATTCTTGTGTTTGGTTTTAAGATTAAAATTGAAAATTTGATTGTTTTAGTTTTGCTTTGTTAAGTTATTACTCATTGGGCAGATAGAACAGATGGTCAATTTTTATCTTGAATGTTACACTTAACACGGTGGGCTCCGTTGGATCACACCTTTGTGGAAGAAATTTTAGAGAACAGACTTTCATTTGGGTGGTAATAAATTGTATGTACTACAGTTTGAATACAAGGGGATAATTAAGCACGCAGGTGAAATTTTCACGCTTAGAACTGTCCATTTGCTTGCAGAAATGTGCTTGCTCTGCTGGCATTCTTGTAAATGTGCGTAAGAAAAAAACTGCAATTGATTGTAGACTTTTTTCGTAACTTTTCCCTTGAGGAGCTACTTTGATTCTATCTTGCAAATAAATTCCATTGTGTAGTTGGTTTCCTCCTGATTTTTAATTTTCAGAAATCAGCTTGTAGTTACATCATTGTTTCAGTTTGTTGAGTCTGCATCTAGCTGTGACTGAAATGCCATGGTTTGAAGCGAGGTGAAAACTCCATGCAAATCTGATGTAAATGAGAGAAGGGCTCCTGTCCTGTGATTAGAATATGCCAAACATCCAGACGAGTGAAGTCAGGATGCTCGTGCTTTGGTGCTACTGCAGTTCTTAATAATATTGATCATAATTTTTTTGTGGTTTTTAAAATCTGACCCCTTGGGGACTTCATGGGGAAGTGAGTTGCTAAGTTGACCGTGTATTTAGTGGGAGAATACTTCTTTTTTCTCATTTTTTCTTTCCAAGTACATGTTCTACAACCTTTATGCTAGTAAGCTGTGGGGTGAAACAGAGCACTAATACAGTCTGATCATAAGCTGAAGACTAAATTTGGAGAAAAATGCATTAGTGGAGGGGAAGCAGGTCCATGGGACCGAGTAGTAGTCAGACCAAGCTCAGACTTTGAGGGCTGGTTGCATTGATGGCACCTTTTAGCAGTAAAAGATATGCAAGATGTTTTGTTCAAGCACGAAATATCTCTATGCCAGAGTTGCTCTTGGGGACCCTTGAGAAGCGCTTAGCAGCTTGCAGTCTCAATGACACGTGGAAGGTGGCTGTTCATCCTTCTCTAGGTCAGCTTGCTAAACTGGCTGATTCACAGTTTAACTTCATCCTTTTCCTTCCATTTCAGGCAGCTAGTGCCCAATGGGGCACCGCAGAAGGTAGGCTTTCATTATCTAAGCACGATGTGATATGTTCTTGGGGAGAGACGCATGAAGAACAAGTGCATCGTTAAGTTTCCTGGCCATTATAACCACCTCTTAGAGCTCTGGCTGTAGGCCATCTTTGAATGCGGTGTGAAGCAGTGGTTTTGTGATCATTAATAAAAAATCTGTCACTGCTTGCTCACTCCGCCAGTAGAGACTTGATTCTGATTAGTTATTGGGTGACAATCATATTTCTTCTGAATTAGTTGGAGCACACAAGAAGAAATTTGTCAGCTTTTATGCCAGCTTCTTGGGAACAGGGAATATTTGATCCTGCAGAAAGCTTGGCGGTAGCTGGTTAACTTGGTAGCTTTTCTAGCAGATCTGTAGTGGAGGCAAGTTTGAGTTAGATCAGTGCTTTGTGTCATGTGGCTGGGGCATTTCTGGGCCAGTACTAGAAGCCTTACGGCCGGATTTAATGCATTGTTGGAGCATACCCTGAGGCAGAGCTGCAGGTAGTGGTTCAGTGCAAAGCTGATTATTACCAGCTCCTGGGAGTAACTCCTGGGAGGTCTGGCATCTCAGCTGGGAGGAAGGTAAGAGTTCACATAAAGGTGCTGGCAGAGCCTTGCCAGAGTTGCTCAAAAGGTTACAGCGCTGTGCTCTGCCTTGCCCAGTGCATTGCCCCCATCGTCAATGTGCAGGTGGTTTTGTTTTGTTTTTTTTTTTCTTGGTAAATGTTTTTCCTTGAAATGAGATTCTGTGATACACTGAAGTTGTGAATTAATTCGTGGTAACAGAGTATGCTAATACATTAGGTGTATTTTGCATGTTTCAGAATGCAAAGCTATGAACAGCTTTTGTCAGGGGGTTACTTTCAGATTGATACCTGCTGTATTACTCAGGCAGTAAGACAGAACTGAATAATCCTTCTAGGTGCATTTTTGTGTGCTTTCTGTGCCTAACGTTAAACACCTATTAACATTTTTCTGCTTCTGATTACTTAATTATTTACTTTTTTTGAAGTGAATACTTAGAGGACTCACTATCTCACACTTTTTCTTTCAGAGAATCTCTTTGGTTAGTAGTTTTGCAGCATCCCTTTTCCTAGGAGCTTATGCACCCATCGATTACAGTGATGGTAAGTGTGTGGGCTTTTCTCGTAGTAACATTTCAACAAGGATATTTTCTTTTGCATCCCCACCTTACATAAAAGGGGAACAAGGTCTCTGCTATTTTCAGTCTTCAGACTTTACTGACAAGTATATTAGATTTTAACCAGTTACTCCTTTTAATTTGTTGCTGCGCTTGATAGTGCTGTCAGCTGTGCTTATTTATCCCCATTTTACTGTGATTCCCATTTCTACAAAATGGATCCACAGAAAATATTCTTAAATGAAATTGTACCTTTTTTCATTACTTCGTGATGTATAAAGGAATGTTGAAATATCTATCTAAAAGCGTGAAAAAGTTGTGTATTTTTTAACTAGGCTTTGTAGTTCTGATATTTGTTCTTTGATTTGTCTGGTTTAGCTCTGGAGTTGCGCGGGATATGAACAAGATGTATGTTGTGATTGGTTTTCCCCCCACCTAACTGGAGTATGGATCTGCAACAAATATATCTTTTCAAAATGAACCAAAAAAAAAGCATAAACCAAGCAAAAGAATCCCAAACACAGTTAAAGAAATAATTTAACCTTTCATCTCTCTCTTTTCATCATAACAAAGACAAAGAAGTGACAAGGCTAGTGTCTCTCTTTTCTGTTGTGTGTTATCTCAGTTATCCAGCTTTTAAAAGGCAATTTTAAATGGCAATTATGAAGGAAACTGTTTTCCTGGGAGCTGTGCTGTTATTTTTAAATAGCGTTTTTGATTCCTGCTCTGAAACTAAGAGAAAATATATTTCAGAGCTGAAGGGTTAGATAACAGGTCTCTCTAAGGATTTTTTGCATTATAGAGCCGTAGTTGACACCCATATGTTAAGAGTAACTCATTTGTTCTCCTTTGTTGTTCCATCAAAGCTCATAGGAAAAGGCAAGACACCTCAATTTTAGCTAATGGTCAACTTACTCAATATCAGATCTCCCAGTTGTACTTGAGACCTTAAAAATTGCAAGACAATCCATGCTTATTTTGCAGCAGTTGTGAGATTATCACATCTGTCTTCTGGCCCTGTTCTATTAGCCATATATTTTCACAGCTGAATTTCATTTTTTTCTGTATTATTGGCAACAATAACTCTGCGGAGATTTGCACTTTGCTCCTCAGTAGGCCCAAATACGGAGCACTTCAGCTGCTCAGCAAACCACAGAACTAGCTCTGAGTACTGCATTTCAAAGAGAGATGATGAGATCTTCAAGGTACTTTTTCTGATAAAGAAATATGCTGATTTTTTATTTTTCAATGAGAGTGAAGTGTTAATTTTGATTCAAATAGTTACAATTATAAACAGTAAAAAACCCCTTGGTATCAGGGTTGGTGGTTTGGTTTGGGTTTTTTTTAGTAAAATTACCTCTGCTTTTTGTACTTCCAAGCGAGTAGGGGAAAGCCGTGCTTCTTCAATTTCAGAACATGAAAATTTCAGTGTTTGATTGAAAACCAAAACATTTGAAACTAAAGAAAAAGAAAATTTGCTTCACTAGAAACTTTTCTTCGAAAATGTGTTGCATTTTTCAAACCCCCCTAAGGAGAGCCTGTTCTGTTACATCTGGATATTTACGGAACTTGAATAAATGTTATCTATTGTTCAGAGCATGTAAGATTATTAAATCTTTCTGTGAAAAAAGATGAGAAAACTAAGCGGGATGTTATAATTCTTTTTGCAAGACAAAAGATTTTTCGGCACTTTAAGCTATATTTTGTCTTACTCATTCCTTTCTTCTGTTAACATAATGAAAGAGAATTCTAATTCCAGTGATAAAATATAATTATAATGTGTACAGTAGTTATTTGGATCCAGCTGAAAAACTTGTTTTCTTGTCATTTATGATTTCTTGCAATTCACTTGATCTTTTACATTGCACCTGTATATGGTAGTTTAAAATGCATCCCTCAAAATAATGTTCAGATAATAGACCTATTCTTCATTTCTGTAGGTTTAACTTCAGGTCATATCATCTTTAAAAGACCCTGTCAAATTGTTTAGCTCTGCACAATAAGTTATCTCTCTAAATTTGCCGGTTATTGTAGGAAATCTGCTATTCAGTTTCAGGATTTCTTTTTTTTTTTTTCCTTTTTAAAGGTCCAATCTCTTAAGGTTCAAATCACTCCTCATGAATGGCTGAGTACCGTGGGTGATTGATTTAAAAAAAATCAAATTACATTCTGGTGGAATGAAGAATGATTTTCATTTATATTGTGCAGATGTGAAAAGCAGGATACATTTGGGACCTAAACAACTTGAACACTTGAGGCATTGTTTCTTTTGGAAGACACCTTAAAGAACAGCAATTCGGCTCTTGACCTGGAGAAGCTTTATCTTTTGAAATGCTTTTCGAAGAGCCTTAGGCAAATCGTACTTAGCATACTTGTTTTTGTTGTTCTATCAAACAGGGATGCTTTGAACTGAAGCCTTCTCGAAAGGGAGCGTGGTGGGCTGAATTTACTCCTGATGTACTGATGTACTCCTTGCCTGATGTCAGCAGAGTTCTGCTGCTGACAATTTTAGCTCACTGAAAAGGCAATCCCGAGTGCTGTAATAGAGATGCATGTAGCTGTTTATAAATGCATGCAAATATTGATCTTTATTTTTTTTAGTAATAAAACCAGTTAGTTTGCATCGTTTGGTCTTTGTATTGAAATTTTTTTGTCCCTTCCCCCGGGCGTTGAAGCACTTACACTTTTGTCTATGTACTGAATATTAGCAGGTCCTGATTGTGCTCCTGGTAATTTTATATTAAAAGTCAGTGATGCTTGCAGTGAAATACTGAATCCTCTTCATCCACGTACTGACCCTTCCCTCAGTCTGTACTAGACCATGGCCTTCATTGCTGATGGGGTATCCATCTGGAGTGACAAGTCAAATGGCTCTCTGATTTTTGTTTGTTTTTTTTTCACTTAGATCTCAGATTATTACTTATTTTATATATTAAACTTAGAACGGTGTGCTTAAGCCATTTTTACTAACTTTTGTTTCTAGAAGTGGCACAGATCATGACCAGAGGTGCTTGAGTTAGGAGCTGGCTGTGCATCACTCCTCGTGTAACCAAAGGAGAAACAGAAGGGGTTCCAGGGAGCTTTCAGCGCTGGTTTTTATTTTCCACTGGCTAGAGATTCTCTTGCAAGTGTCCACAGCTGGGTGGGATGAATCCAGGCCAACAGATTAATAGCTCTTGTAAAATAGTTGTTTCACATCTTTTAAATCAGTTTCTGAGGGCAGGATAAATTAGCTCATCTTTCTTTTCACAGAGCGTATTAAAGTCTTAGTGCCGCTGTATCTACCAGTCAATAAGCTGAAGTGTTGTTTCTGCATGATATAAACTTACACCTTCATCAAGTTAGTGTTTTTCCTGTTTTACGCAGGAAAGATTGGAGGCTGTCCTTACATCTTGCAAAGTTGCTTTGGAGAACTCTGGTTAAATGTTCCTCTAGGCCTGTGGCGTGAGGAGGGGAAAAGATTTTTTCCAAAAAAAACACAGAAAACAACACCTTTCTCTAGTAAAATTCCTGTTTATTTAAAGATTCTGTTGCTCACTGATTAATTTAAATTAGTGAAAGTGTTCTTGGCCTTTTCAATTAGGGACTTTTCCAGGAAAATGTATAGATTTACGTAAGTCCTCATTGAAAGCCTTGTTATGCCCGAGAGCTGGGGACACGAGGCTGCTCACACCCTCTGCCTCCGGGAAGCGCAGACAGCGATGCTGGGCTCAGTTTACCCTGGAAGGAGGGGGCGGCTGGATTTACGAGCGATCTCACCTAGAGACCTGAGAGAAGCTGGAGTTCGGTCTTGCCATCTTTCCTTTGCTGTGGGAGGCAGCGGCTTTGACAGCAGAAAAAGGAAATGCACCTTTTGCCTGGGGGAGGTGTGGAGCACTTTTTGCTCTGTCAAATTCCTGCTGGTGCATCATAGGCTAAATAAAGCAGTGCGTAATTTGTGAAGTGTATTCAATTTGCCTGAAATGGGATTGATTGATATTAGTAAATTTAATTCTGTTTTTTTTATGTTATTAGATATAATCCAGCTGTTTGGCTTGGGTTATTCCAGTGTCTCAGCTGGAGTGTGCAACACTTTCTGTTCACAACATTGTGTGAAGCACTAGCTCCAGGCCTTGCTGGCGGTCCTTAGGAATGGACTGTGCGAACAGATACTTCATTCATAAGCGTTATTAAACTCAGTATTAAGCCTATGTGAAAAAGGCTGCTGGGAGTTGATAGGGTGGGCTCGTTGTTGCGTGCGTAGTGTGTGGCAGGTGTGTGAATACGAGCACTGCTGGAGCCTTGCGACGTGCTGGCTGAAGTGAGGGTTGCATCCTTCGTCTTCCTCTGCATCCCAGCATCGCAAGCATAGTTGTATCGCACAGGCACTGCGTGTGGGGTCAGCTTCACTGTCTCTGTGTTTTGAGAAGTTGAAATATATATTGAATTGAAGTAGATTTCAGGTTTTCCACTGCGCTCAGCTGAGAACGTGGCTGTGTTTCTGAGATAAACAAGTCATGGGCTAAACAATCTTTGAAATGAAAATGTTGTTAATGTAGAGTAAGACTAATATGTCCCTGAACAGTACTAACCAGAAACACATACAGATTTTGAAGTCTAATGAAACGTGCAATTAAAGGCATCTTAGAAACAGAAGAAAGGGATATGGAGTGCTCAGTATGTTACATATATTTCACTACTAACCAACTTCAATTAATGAGAAGCCAAGCCAAAACTAAACAGCCCTTTCTCAGTTGTAGTGATAGTTCTGGTGTGGAAAGAAGCGATCAAATCAGTTATCTAGGTTTTTGCAACCCGTAATTCAGTTCACAGAATCTGGACTTTGGAGGTGTTGCATGCTTGCAGGTGCTGCAGATTTCTGTTGGGCTTTTCAGCATTTCTGAAAATCATGACTTTGGTGTTCAAAGCTGGGCTCTCCAAACTAGCCTCACAATTAGAGGCCACATTTGAAAATATGACCTCTTTTTTTTTTTTTTTTGTACTTCTAAGCCTTTATTTTGTCTTTCTGAAGAAGGAAACATTGATATGGAGGAAGATTAGTCAACATGGATTTAGATGCGGATTTGATACTGTACTCAAAGGTATGAGTAGCGTAGAGCCATATCACCCAGGGTCGAGTTTCTTCGTTGCAGGTCTCAGGTGAGCACAACACAGGTGATATTGCTGCGTCAGTGAAGTCTCTAGCTAAGAGGGAAGAAGCTGATGGGGAGGCATCCATATTCTTCTTTTTGCTCTTAATTGGGAATAACTGAATTGTCTAGTGCATTGTGCATCAGAGGAACCTTTTCTGCTACCTTTAAAGGTGAAAGCTGTCCAGAGGCTGAATTGTCAGTATCCTTTATGCTTAGAAGAGCTGAAAACGTTCGCTTTGAATGTAAAATATGCATCTGTAAATTTTCAGTTGCCAGTAACAAGGTGGAATTTTCTGATACAGTACAGTCTTGTGTTTAATGATATATGCTTTTTGTTTTGATCTGTCTTGTAGGTTCTGGTATGAACTTGCTGCAGATTTGGGAAAAGGTATGGTCAACGTCCTGCCTGGATGCTTGTGCACCTGGATTAACGGAGAAACTAGGATGCCCTGTAGCTTCCCATTCAGTCCTGGTATGTGCTTGTCTAGAAGAGTTGTAAGCAACAAATAGGACTTTGTGCTCAGAGTTCTGCTGATGGTACTTTCTTGGAGTATATTGATGTGTGCGCGTGAGCATGTGTGCACAGTTATCCTCAGAGCCACACTGCTTGATTTAATACTTCCAGCAGTATTGTGAATGTGTGTGCCAGAGCAGAAACAGCCGTCTTTGAAAAGTGGTAGCTGGCATCTATCGTAGCTTTCGTCATTGATCCGCTTGGATTTTTGCACACCCTGGGCTATGATGAGAAACATTTTGGTAGATGCTCCAATAATAGGAATCTTTGGGGTGTCCCCCCATGCCCACAAGCACCTGGTCACTGCAGAACTGTGCACAGTATTTATTGCTGCAGAAACAGAGCCCAACATTTGCATTTCTTGACGGGGACCTTGTTTTAAACTGTTTGTAGAGTTAATAAGGTAATCTTTGTGAATAATTTGGGATATTTAAAGCTCCTCAATTCGTGTAGCATAATGGCGAAATCAAATCAAGCTGCATATCTCTTAGAGTAAATGAATTCAGTCTTACTACCCAGCACAAAAAAGAGCTATTGCTTTAGCTGGTGCACATGTGAGAGATTGTGGATACCCATCACCTGATCCATCTGAATTTGGTACTGATCTGCTGTAATGGAGAGGAACACATTAAAAATCCATATAGATGTCCTTGTACTTTTTACGAATAATTTTCTTCTCCTGTTTTTTGTCTATGGCTACCAAATGTGGCTTAAAAGAATTCTTGACCCCTAAGAGAATAGGGGACATATTTCAGCATTTGAAGTTGTGATGTATATTAATGTTGTGTTTCCTTTTACATTTGCATTGAACTTCTAATTTCTATGTATTAATATTCATGTATGTGTGCAAAATAGATAGATGTGTTTATGTTACTTGATGTGAATAGCTGGAGAGAGACCCAAAGCTAAAATGCACCATTTACTTAACCTATTTCAAAATCTAATCTGAGGGTATTTCTGTGAGGTGCTCAACAACAAAAAATTGGATTCAAAATCTTTAAAATATTCATTCATACTTGAAATACACAGAAATGATTATTACAGCCACTTTGGGGTTTTTCAGTTCTATGTTGCAACACCTTGTGTCATATATTGCAAGATTACTTTCCATTTTTTGAGCTTTTTTTTCCCTCTCTTTCTTTCTTTCCTTAGGGGCCCATTTCTCCATATTATAGTCAGCGTTATGGGTTTAGCCCAGATTGTAAAATAGTAGCATTTACAGGAGACAATCCAGGTGAGATGATTTAATGTACAAGATTCAGTGAATATGATTGATTTACAATTTCAGTACATACATAATCTCATTTATTCTTGGATGCTCCCTATACAATGAAAGAATATCGGTTTATCAGCATTAATACCTTTTTCCAACAACCTTCCATCACGGCTTATTCTGAGCTGTAGACTTCTTGGATAAGCTGGGTATGACTTTTACCTAGTAATAGAGCTGACTTCATTTGCTTCTTGATAACTTCAGTTTCCCTGCCCCTAAGAAGCTATTCTTACTATGAACTGCAAACATTTTAACTTCGAAAATATGAATTTAAAAATTGCTGTTGCATCTTTTCCAGCAAAAAGGTGTAGATGGACCTCATAGGCTTTCTCTAAGAATTGGAGCTGTCCTTGTGTCAGACTGATAGATCTCAGTATAAGGGAAGGTGTTAATTTAGGGTCAGTTTTTGAAATCTTGGAGACTGTTTCAGTGTAGAACAGTCTGTTTCTCAAGGCTGTGAAAGTGAAATACTGATCAGTATTACAGTAGCGTATACAAGTTTGAATCAAGATGGAGGTTTCATTACAGTATATTTTATATTCATATTCTGGGAGATGGTTAAACTCTGCATTTCCCAAAAGCCCAATTTTTCTTCTAGAGATTCAAATCCAGCTTAGTGCAATAAATATGTGAGTAGTCTGATGTACGTGGGATTGTTTTTTCCATGAACTGTGTTGTTAAGTAAGGGTCCACTGTATTTATACATTAAAACATTAGAGAATCATGCAGTTCCGGAGACTTTTGTCTAGAGTGTTTTGATTCTGTTAAAAACCACTCCTTCACCCAAATGCTTTGCCCAACTTTTACAGTGTATTCATGAGCATATTTGCCATGTATATTGTACTTTGAGACAGTGAATGTGATGTATGATTATGTCTCATGCACCATGCTGTAACGGAGTCAAATGAGGAACTTTTTGTCTGGTATTCTGACTCTTTTCTTTCAGCATCATTGGCAGGGATGAGACTTCAAGAAGGAGATATTGCAGTAAGTCAAAACATACTCCCGAAAACTGTCCATATCCCCGAATAAATGAAATACATGAAATGTAAAATAACTGTAGGTTATCAGTTAAATTTATTTGCCAGTGTTGGTTTTCTGTTTATTGGATGCATGCTTATTTTATTTCTATCACTCTGTGAGCTGCCTGGAAGATTTTAAGTAAACTCCTGTGCCTATTTTTATCTAATGCTCCAGACATTAAAACCTATGTCTCCATCTAGTATATATTTCAGTGGCAAGACAACCTAAGTCAGAGCTAGCTTCAACATGAATCCGATTGACTTAATGTGTAATTTAAAAACAATTAGTGGTGATAACAAATGGTTTTAATTTAATTTCTGTGTTGCTTTCCATGCACATTGTGATAACGCTTCAATTATTTTTTTTTTCCCCCTCCAGATTAGCCTTGGCACAAGTGACACATTGTTTCTGTGGATCCAAGAACCAACTCCTGCCTTAGAAGGTCATATCCTCTGCAATCCTGTTGATTCTCAAACATATATGGCACTTTTATGGTAATATTTTATTTTGTACATCTGGGATCAGTAATGTATATTTCTTTCTCTGTGTTAGTGTTTTTTATTTCTTTTTCAAAAAGATAATGAATAGAACATTCGACATTCTGTATGGTATATGGCAATCTACTGCTGAAACATTTGCATCAAGATTATAGCATTCCTATTGTTTAATTTGAGTGACTGAAACTGCAGAGTTGTGAAGGATAAATTTTCATGACAATAAAAAGCTGAAATCATTTTTATGTGTACATAGAGCCAGTTCACTATCAATCTAAGGTAATACATTTAATGTACAGGAATAACAATCTTCTGAAATATAATAATGTGAAATGTCAGAAACTTGACCAGGCTGCGTAACTTCTGTGCTCTTTGAGTGGTCCAGAGGGGACATAATGGGTCAGGTGAAGGTTCCCTTTTCATAGAGGAGTATAATCAGTGCTGTTCAGGGATGTATTAGGCTGTGCATGTGGAAAATACCGAGATCTCAAGAAACCCAGCTGAGAGAATGATTCTCACAGTACCTTTTGGCCTCTGTGATTCGGGAATCATTGGCCTCCTCGCCAGCCAAGTAGGTGGAAAACTGGGAGGTGTGGTAGATACACCAGAAGCTGTGCTGCCATTCAGCAAGACCTGGACAAGCTGGAGAGTTGGGCAGAGAAGAACCTGATGAGGTTCAACAAGGGAAGTGCAGGGTCCTGCACCTGGGGAGGAACAACCCCATGCATCAGTACAGGCTTGGGGTGGACCTGCTGGAGAGCAGCTCTGTGGATAGGGACCTGGGTGTCCTGGTGGATGA
>Ga0065711_1006266_pt1 | contig 17873 bp, 8 predicted proteins | sample Hoacrofraction12_FD_59098 | JGI IMG/M metagenome (GOLD analysis project Ga0065711, IMG submission 59098) | Hoatzin crop microbial communities from Cojedes, Venezuela - Epithelial fraction 12 v2 (version 2) | ecosystem: Host-associated > Birds > Digestive system > Esophagus > Crop | place...
GTCACTGCAGCCCAGGCTACCTCCGATCTTGACATCCCCAACGAGCTCACTCGCATTGGTGACCACCAGGTCTAGTATCGCATCCCCTCGGGTAGGGGTGCTTATTACCTGGCTTAAGAAGTTGTCCTCAGTGCTTTCTAGGAACCTGCTGGATTGCCTGCAGCTTGCCGTGTTGCTTTTCCAGCAGATGTCGGGGTAGTTGAAGTACCCCAGTAGGATGAGAGCCTTCGAGCGCGAAGCCTCCTGGAGTTGGAGGAAGAACGCTTCGTCTATCAGCTCCCCTTGATCTGGCGGCCTGTAGTAGACACCAACCACTAGGATCCCTTTGTTGCCACTCTCTCTGATTCTTACCCATAAGCTTTCGACCTGCTCGTAGCTATTCTTCAGGGACAGCTCTTCACTCTGTAGTGTTTTCTTGATGTAAAGGGCAACGTCCCCGCCCCTCCTTCCTCGCCTGTCCCTTCTGAACAGCCTGTAGCCATCAAGAGCTACATTCCAGTCGTGGGATTCATCCCACCAAGTTTCCGTGATGGCAATCAGGTTCGTAGCTTTCCAGCAGCACGATTGCTTCCAGCTCCTCCTGTTTGTTTCCCATGCTGCGTGCGTTTGTATAAATATACTATACTGTGCTATTTTTTGGTTCCTTGTAACTTTTGGCTATCATTTATTTCTGATTCTGAAAAGCAACCAAAACTCACTTCTGAGAAACTGAATTTTGTGTGTGTATATCAAAATTCTTTTTAATGTTATATCGGGGTTTTTTTTGTGCTTTCTTCTTTTTCTCTCATTCTGCAGTTACAATATTTTGGATCCTGAAATATTCTCATTAAATAATTCTGGCACTGTGGTGGTGAGAGAAGCCGTAGAGAATAACATGAGAACACCAACTCCTCCTCTCCTTAAAAAGTCAGGAATGACTGAAAAACAAACTTGTAAGGACTTTTAATGGGTGCACAACTGGAATCAGTTTCAACTTAACTTTTTCTTTCACTTAATTCCTATTTTGACCTCCATCATTAGTTCTTCACATCACCTTTGGAAAAACACTGATGACAATTTAAAGAGAAGATGCTTCTGGATTTCAAAAGTGTCTTCTGTGCATTTTCTCTTTTAGGCATACCCAGTATAAAAGAAGTCATAGTCAATAATGGGGCATTTATAGTAACTCTGAGCATTGTTTTTTGTATTGATAAATATGTTACTTTTTATCAAGTGATTATTCTTTATCCTATACTTTAGTAACAAGTTTATAAATTCTAACAAATTAGTGATACTAGCTTTTGGTTTGCAGAAGCCATGCTACCTAGACATATTAAATTGATAATATTTCAGATTATTCTAAATGCAATGATAATTTTTATCAATTTCTGTGGTTGTTAATTTCTCTGTAGTTTCCTTTAGATTTCCTAACAAGTCAATAATTTCCTGGGTCATTCTGCAAGTCTTTCTTAAAATAATAGACTGAAATTTATTATTATCTTTACAATTTTAAGTAGAATAATTTAGGTTTCCTTCTCTACTGCTTGCTCCCCAGTGTTTTCCTGTGGCAGAGACTACCTCAGGATCAATTTTTGATCTTGTACCACTTTTACTTCATTTCTCTGTCCTTCACATTTGACAGTTCTATTATCCCAGCTATTTTCATTAACATCCTTTGAGGTTTCAACAGGGGCTGAAAGGCTTGTGTTTTGTTGGTAATTGTGAAGTATAGGACTTTTATTACGTCAGATGTTCGTCATAGCATACAAGTTAAGACAAAGCAGTCAGCCTAGCCACCGTAATTTCAAGAAGAAATTGCAAGCTTGGTCTTTTCAATAGCATTTCAGGGAACACATTCTTGCCACAGGGAACACATTCTTCCTCACAGCTGTAGAGAGCAAAATTCTCCTATCATTCCATATAGGACTTCCTTAGGTAATGTCCTGGTTTCGGTTGGGATAGAGTTAATTTTCTTCCTAGTAGCTGGTGTAGTGCTGTGTTTTGGATCTAGTATGAGAATAATGTTGATAACACACTGATGTTTTATTGTTGCCAAGTAGTGCTTATACTAAGTCAAGGACTTTTCAGCCTCCCACACTCTGCCAGTGAGGAGAAGCACAAGAAAATGGGAGGGAGCACAGCCAGGACAGCTGACCCCAGCTGGCCAAAGGGATATTCCATACCATATGACGTCATGCTCAGTACACAAACTGGGGACAGTAGGCTGGGGGGCTGCAATCGCTGCTCGAGGATGGGCTGGGTATGAGTCAGCGGGTGGTGAGCAATTGCACTGTGCATCACTCGTTTTGTATATTCTATTATTATTGTTGTTACTATTATTATTATCTCTCCCTTTGCTGTCCTATTAAACTGTCTTTATCTCAACCCACGAGTTTTACTTTTTTTTCCATTCTCCTCCCCATCCCACCGCTGTGGGGAGAGGAGTGAGCGAATGGCTGCGTGGTGCTTAGTTGTTGGCTGGGGTTAATCCACAACAGGTGGGAATCATCCTCTTTGCCTTTTCCAAGGAGGTGTGACAAAAACTAGCAGTTGAATTCACTGGTTCTCTTTGCAACAGCTTACTTTTAGTTATACTCTTTTGTCTCAATGTTTACAAGTCACTGAGAGCCGAGTCGCTGAAAGCTGCTGAAAACTAATGAAAATCCTGGTTACTACCTCCTAGCCTTTGCAGCAATTCTGAATGAAAGAATTTCATGTAGCGTGTAGTTTGCCATAAAGTTCAGATACTGAGTAGCTTGAAATTAGCTTCTGCCTGAAACCTATAGCTCCGCTATTACTGTATCCCACTACCACGAACCTTTGGATTTTCTGTTGGAGGACATAAGGTATTGAATAAAATGATGAAGCAATTCTACACATACCACAGAATTTGTCAGAAGTCTTCCCTTCTTCCTGAATTCTTCTTTTATGCAGCCTAGGTTTCAGAAAGATTCTTGGGAGCTTGCCACATGGTGATTTGTATTTTGGCTTTGACACTATTTGGTACACATTATTATTTTGCTCAAACTTTTTTTTATCCCTGCTTCTCTCAACACTTAAGTAAAAGCATCTTATATTTTAAATATCATAACCTTATGAATGTGATAACCTTAACATTGGCATTTCCTAACATACAAGTATTTAGCTGCCACAGGAAAATCCTAGCTGGCTGATAATATTTTCTTTTTCATTTTTTTTGAGAACTTGAACTTATTTTTAACCAGTCAACTTTTTGTCTTCAGGTACAGATAAATCTTCTGAGCACAGCACTAATCTGAGTGGAACAGTTACTCCTCGAACCCAAACAACAAACGATACAGCAATATCTGTCTCTCATTCCCCCAAAGAATCCAGACAGTTTCTGTCAAATTCCATTTTATTGGAGCATTTTACAAAGATCTTTTTTCATTTAAGAAGAGCAGTGGTAAGATACACTTTATTATTAAACATTTTATTTATTACTAAGTGTTGCATTACAATACTTATTACTTTCTACATTAAAAACCCCACACTTCAGAAACTTCAAAAAAACTTCAGTGGGGAAAAAGCAATGAGCGCTCGTCTTCTGCAAAATGTCCAAGTACAGTGTATGAAATGTCAGACATATCACCTGTCATAATGTATATTTCTATCAAACATATAATAATTTCTATAAGTTTTTTATTTTTTCATTTAGTCTCTGTAACTTTCCTTCTCATGTTTGTTAAAGCTTTCTGAAAATCCTTGCAGACTTACCTTTCCCTTTACAGGTCTTACTGAATGCCTCGGTAATATAAACAGAAGGACCAGTGATTGAAAGAAAATGCAGACTGACTGCTTTTCCCTTAAATCCTTCTAGTACCAAGTAAAAACACATGTATAGGTGGTGTGAATTAATTTTTATTTCTTATTTCCACACCAAAAGCAACAATTACATTCAATTATAAATTAGTGCTTCTATGAAAATTTCCAAATTAAGGTTCTATAATGCTTGATATAAAGTGAAATATTGAATGATCTGTTTTTAAGGATGATCCATAGATTAATTTTGAAAGATTACTTATACTTAAGCTTTGCAATAAAAGCATTAAGCTTTTAATTTCTGTATTTCCAAAGTATAATTATATTTTGAATGATATGCATAGGTTCTTGCTCACCGTGGTGGCCACTGGACATTGCTTCAAAATGCTTGTCGAGAACTTTGGAACTATATGCAAGAATTACAATTGGTTGCTAATCATTCACATTCCCATATGGATGCATTTCCCATTACCAGGGATTTCCTTAGGAAAACCATCTGGTTGCCATTTTATTTGGCATCAGACATGATCATTGATATGATAACCGAACTACAAGCAAGCAGGTCTCTTAAGGTAAGAATTATTTTTATTAAGAGAGTATACTCTTTATTACCACATCTGCAGTAGAGATAGTTTTCTTTCTCTTGCATTATATTCTGGTATCTCCAAGTTATTGTGTGTAAAAAGTTTTTAGAGGATTACAGTATTTTCTAATCTTTATAATTTGATTTATCCTAAAAACAAGTTTGAGAATAACAGGTAGAATAATGTTTCTTCACTGCAGATTGTGGATCCTGAAGGAGACTTCTGCATTCCCAGTTGTTTAGGAGGTATTACGGATGAGAATGGTGGTTCTAATCTCCATCCACAGTCTCCTCTGGATGATGTGAATGTGGTTGACTTGAAATGGATATGTAATCTGATTCTTAAAACAACAGAATTGCTATATCAAATGAAGAAGTGGGAAGCACTGGTACACATAGCTATACAATTTAACATATTTACACAGTAAGTTACACCAACTCTAAGAAAAACTAAAAAGCAACATTATATAGTTAAATATACCGTTATTTTGCTTAATTACTGTACTTTGCTTTTTTTCAGTGAGAGATACACAGAACAAGTGAGTCCACTGCTGGTGTATGCTCAGAGGCAGCTGCTGGAAAGGATACAGCAATTCAGTGGCCCAGACAGCCATGAATCTCATTTCATGAAATATCTATCTGATAATGCACATAAGGTGATCTACAGATTTCTTTTCTAGGCACTGACTCTTAATGTGATCTGAATATAGAGAAACGCTTTCAGATTAAAATGGTTTTTCATAATGTTCACAAATAGTAAATTATAATAAATTAATGAACATAATTGATTGAAGTGCATGAAAAGGCTTAGATGATATGATTCCAGCAGCAGCAGAGGTCTGGACTTCATGACCCAGAGAACATTTCTTCCATGCATAATGCACCCATTCCATATTACAAGCCTAAATCTAATTTCACGTCAGTTCTTGATTCTGCTCTTTTAACCTGAAAACATTTATTTGGATATTGTGCAATCTTTGTGATTAATTAAAATTAAATACAAAGAGTTTGCTTTGTTTCTGCATTGGAACACTAGTCCTAAAGACCAAAATTAATCAAATTTAGTTAACCCAAACACTGACAATACTAGTAAAATCTTGAAAAACCTGATCACCAACAAAAAATCCTAAGCTGCTCAGCAAGTTCCTCTTATTAAAAGCTATGGCTCTATATATGTAGTAAACTGACATTGCAACTTGGAAATTTTTCATGGAATTACCTATTAAAAATTAGGATTTCCCCTTTTTTAAATCTAAGGTTTATTTCTAAGAAGTTTGCTAAAGTCAGTTGCATGGTTGCTATTTTTAATATGTTTCTATATCTGATAGAAACACAGGACTTGAAGGAGAGGGGGAGAAACTGGGGCTTGGAATTCCAAACAGGTTTGTTCTGAACATGAACATGGGATTCAGGATTCACTGCTTTGCCTAGAGACAGCACGCAGCTGCCTCAGGCTCGCCGGAGCTCGGAAGGCACTTCTGGCTTGCGACGGGCAGCTGAGATGTTCTGTCTTCTCTTGCTCTGAGGCTGTGTCCTGCTGACTTCTTGCTGGCCCTGCCGTTCAGAACGTAGTCCTTTGTCTGAAAAAAAGGCAGCATGGCAAACCACAAACCACCACATTCCACTGTAATCTGAGCAATGTGGAAAAGTAATCATAGTTTTGATAGACAACTTACAGAATAAAGACTAATGTTAGTTAATAGTGATAAGGATTGTTAAAAAAGGCATCATCAAGTTAAAAATTTGGAGAGTATGGCTAAGTTTCACAATGCAGTGCTGTTCAGAGAGTCTAGTGCCAGTTCTGAATTGGTTCTTTTGCTTCTAAAGTGATGTAGCTACGTTAGCAAAATAAGATGTCTGTGCTGGATTAGATCTTTATACAAGTCTGGAAGTTTGCTTCTCTGACAGGGTTAGACTGTTGCTGTTATTTGCTTAGAGCTATTTTGTATATCCCTATGCAGCATTACGCTGTGCTTTACAGGCAGCGTGCTCTTTAGGCGTACTTACACTGACAGGTTCTTTGCAAGCATGCATTTATCCAGACAAAGATAGGTGGAATACTTGCTGAACATCTCCTATGAGTTGCTCATGATTATGGCAAATACCAAGTAAGATACAAGTTTAATCTAAACATTTATATGTTATATCGAATAGTTAGGTGTTGTGAATGTTTCACCTCTTAATGACAAGGCTACTCATTATGGGTCATTGGTGTCTTTGTAAATTAGTCCTCTTTTATTTTGTCATATGACTGAGTATTTAGATACTTAACTTTAAGCACCAAACATTGATTTTTCTGAGTATTATTCAATTCTCATGAAAAAAACCTTGCTTTTTAGATGAGTTGCAGAAACTACATAGGGCAGAAATTACAGCTGCCTGTTGCCTATTCTGCTGGTGAACGGATTTTTCCTGGAAGCTTTTTCTATCCTGAGATGAAAAATGATTACACAGGTCAGAGCATGTTTCAGTATTGTGAGTCCTCTTTTCTCCCAAACCCTTTCCTTTTTCATACCTTATCGTAGGTCTTCCACTCCTCCTATAATCTGTTTCTTTTAATATAAACTCAGTTTTGTCTTCAAGTTATTATTCTTGATATTTTGGATGGATAGTAATGTTGTCAAGACCTTTCCAAATGTATTCAGACTGTATCTGAAAGCAGAGAAAAGCAGTTGTCATCAGTTGCCAGATGACCTACAGCATGTTGAGTAAGCCTGGTGGTCTTGGTCCAGTTTTCTGTTGGCATTGTTACATATCCAGCAATAGACCCAGAAGTTACTGTGAACCTGTACTGTTATTGGTAGAATCAATAGAAAAACTGATGTGAAATATAAAGTGACAAAGCATCTCCTTTACCCACAGTTGTTGTTCTTTTCAGCCAGGATTAAAATGTTATAGTCATTAACGGCAGTTTGTAAAGCATAGTTCTTCATATTACAGATATGTCAACGTATTGCACACAAGGCTTTATGTGGAATTCAGCTGAGAAAAGTCATTAAACAATAAATAGTGCTGTATGTAAGAAGAGTAGATAGTATTATGCATTCAGTGGAAAGGGCATGTCAACTCACAAGTTTGGTACACAGGCACTACGGTGATTGTAGTAAATAGGATCATCAGTTGGAGCAGAAGATTTGTTTCCAGACTTCAGACACCAGAATTCAGAGCAGAAAGCTGAGCTGAGGCATGCCCAAGGCAGATGGAATTCAGGGAATACAGATGTCACATGACAACTAAAATGTAACACTGAAAAAGAAATAAATGCTCAGAAGTATTCTTGGTGGTTAACAATTTTGCTTTAATTCATAGTTCAACAGCACACAAAGGTGACAATTATGTTAATATATTTTAGTTTTGAAAGTGTAAAATTGTTCAGATACATGTTTTGCAGGGTGATTTACTAAAAACATATATTTGTTTAATGTAAAATTGTTCTCCATAATTATTAATTCCTTTTAGATCACAGTCAAGCAAAAGCCCTAATTTATGTGCCTCTCGATGTGAATGATACACTGAAATGTTTTAGAGAAACTCTACAAAAATCTAAATATCACAGCAGAGCACTGAGACACAGTAGAAAACTACTTTCACTATTTCTTGCACACACACAAGGTGAGTGATTTTTTGAAGTGTTTCTCAATACAGTGTATATGCAGTTAAAATAGTAAAGAGTGAAAGGAACAGATTTTTTAAAATTCAAGTTTTAGTTGTTATTGCCAGTTAGAAAAAACATAAAATATGAACTTATATATGAAGTTCTGTAAGTACAAGCTCTAAGCCTGATTTCCTACGATTTGTGTCTCATGGTTGGATGATAAATTTTTTTTCATGCAGCTGTGTCACTTCTCTGTCTGCAGCCAAAGTCAGAGGACTGACTGGCAGATCTTCCCAAGTTTATTTTCTCTAACAGAGCACATATTTTACTTTGGTTGTACTGACCAATGAGTTCAGTCCAATGAGTTTAATTAGGAGACACACAGACAGAATCATAGCATGGGAGACCAGATAAAAATAGGGTACACATGAACTGTGTATTTGTTCGAGTAATGTGGCGTGGAAATATTTGTGGTGCTGGAAATAGTATAATGCTTTTCCAAACTGATCATATACATCATTTTTCTCGTCTAGAAAATGCTGGAAGAGCAATCAGCAGTCATATCTCTTCAAACAGAAGGCTGGAATTTAATGTGGGAGCTGAACTGATATTTTTACCAACACCACGTGATCTTTCTCAAGAAAAATTTAATTTCTCCAGTATGGTTGAGAGTAGACCAATACCACAGTCACAGCTTTCGGTCATTATCTCTTCCTATGAACAAACAATTGGTAATTTTTTTTTCATAAATTTCTGTTTACAGCTAAGATGTAATACCATTCTGCCTATTTGTGTTCGTATGTTTATTCCAGTGTTATTTTCCTCTGTCAGACAGCTATAACTGTCTGGAAGCTGGTTTCCAGTAAAATACAACCTTCTTTCTGTTGCTTCAGAAAATCTGAATTAGATCCTAACAAGCCACTAGTTGGTTCACAACCTCTATAGTTATCTCATCTTATGAAAAAGCATTACTTCAGTGGTGTTATACTGACTAATCCCAAATTAAAAATCTGCTGTAATGTTTCGCAGATTCATTTTAATTCCATGATAGTGTTTTTCCTAGCAAACAGACCTTTCAGATTCTGTGCATTTGAATATGAGACCTAGTTGCTTGGCTTCCGTCTTACATTCTAGTATGGCTTTACTCATACAGTTACAGCTCAGCACTACTACCTATTTTTGCTGTATGACAAAATAGGTGAAGCATGGCAGGTCAACAGATGCCATAAGTGGTTTTATTTGAAGTTAGGGATCCAGAAATGAGCCAGGGACAGTGCTACTGTGCTGTATGCAGGCAGTGCTGTTTAACAGGGCCAACGGCCTGCTTCCCAGTTTATCTCTTGAAGAGGAAGAAATTTGACAGGTCTGAAAAAACAAAAATACAAAAGCTTAGATAAACAGGTCCATAAATAAATCCTACTCTTGTGTTTAAAGCTAATAGAAGTAAGAAATTGTACATTTGAAGGTAAAATATACAAGCCTAATAAATCTTTCAAAAAATATTCATGCATTGAATGACATGTGAATGCATGTCTACGTCTCATGCAAAATTTGTTCAAGATTCAGTAACTGATTTAATGATGTGACAATATGTTTTTTCCTAATTGATTAAAAAATAAATAATAGGAATCCTTGAAATAAACAACCAGAGAGACCTCAAGGTTCAGGCTCTACATGAACTTGGAAATCTTCACTTTTATGCTGAAAACAAAAGGTACATAATTATTTGATTAAAAAAGGGCGTTGTTTCAATTTTTTAATTGGCATTCACATACTCTTCAACTGTCTTGTAAGTTCTTGTGCTGTCCTCAAGCCCATATAACTTCTTTCATCTAACTCACTATTACCTATATTATGAAAGGCTTTTTTTCTAGAAATTGTTTATTTTTCTTGGCTAGCTAATAGCAATTAAGGAAATTAGTTAAGCATCTCTATGTGTTTCTAAGAAGTAATATCTATTGCTTGACAATTCGATTTTAGTACAAGTCCCAGTAAGTTTGTTGACCTGGAATGGTATCTTTTTGTGGTGTAGAAACTGTATTTCAGTTTTTGACCTAATCAGAATTAGTTATATCTCAGGCAATAAAGGTAAAATGAAGCGAGTCTTACCTTCTTTGGAAAATGTCAGCAATATGATGAGAATGTTTTTTATGTGTTACAGAGCTGCTTTTAAGTATTGGTGTCAAGCCCTTGATGAAACACTCAACATTGCTGATGCTCTTAACAACTGGGAAGAGTTAGGTTTGCCAAAAAGTGCTACAGATCGCTTTGCAGTTGGAAGATCGACTGATATTAGTCAGAAACTTCTTTCTCAGGCTGGAGTTTGGGGATGTTTACATGCAGCAGTCTTGGTGGCTAAGATAGCTCAGTAAGTGTCTATGTATGTATTTCTTACATATTTGAAACAAATTGCTCATCCAGGATAGTAGGCAACTTGAAATTTAAAAACACTAACAAGTTACTATAAAAAAGACTCATCAAAAGCAGAGGAATTTTTCCTTTCAGGAAGAAAGTCGCTCTTCTGGAGAATACTGTTTGTTTCTTTTTCTTGAGTGCTCACCTTTGATCATAATTGCAGCTGTATATTATATAGAGAGATCACTGAAATAAAACAAAATGATAAAAAGTCATAAGTGCAAGGATTTTACAGTCATATTGATTTTCAATTGAAATATCACATCTCCCAAGTCATTGCACATACTAAATATTAATGTATCTTGAGGGCAGATTTACTGCCTAAAGTACTCATTTTCTGGTGAATTACAACTAAATGAAATTTAAATTACTGTATTAAAGTCTACCATCAATAAATATTTCCATCCAGTACTCCTTGACTGCTGGTAAAACACTATGGATGTAATTCTGAGCTGTTCCTTAATGTACTGTACAATATAAAAATGTACAAAATATTAAATTTAGAAATACCTAAGCCAGCTCTAAATTATCTTAGAAGTATTATACCCATGAATGGGCAGAGCTTCATCTGAGTAAACTGTCTTACCTGAGAAGCAGGTCATATTAATGGCACTGTAAAATATCTGTAAACCAAGGTAGCTTTGATAGTATTAGCATGGGTATTTCAGGATGAAACAGCATTGGCACCCTCAGAATTAGCACCCAAGAGGAAAAGGAGTGAGTTCAAGTTGATTCTAGATGACAGCTTTTCTAAGTCTGAGCTGTGGTGCAGTCTCAGGTCCAATTAGGCAAGACCCAGTCCCTAGCCGCTTTTACATGTGCTTGTGGCACGTATTTGCTGCACTGTATACTGTCCCTTTACTGCTAATATGTCTGTTCCAAATCCTGGCAGGGATCTGGAGGGAGCAGATCTTTTCTATTCAGATCTGACTTGGGCTGTTAAACATCTTTCCCTTGAGTTGCTCTTTCTAGAGCAACCTAGTCTCAGGCTAGATTAATGCAGATTAAAGGATTCTAATATTTAAAATTCTGATGAGGTGCTGTGTGGGATTCATTTAATCTAGCTAGATACCTACCATGTGAAAGTCCACATGTGCTAGTTAGATTAAGCTTCCTTTATGGAGAGAAATACATTTTAAGGTGTGAGTTACTTGACCTGCTTGATCTTTCTAGTTTCATATGACATGAAGTTTGCACTTAGATTGCCTGTTTCTCTCCTTGAAAGAGAGTCTAGACAACTACTTTTGTCTAGGAATGTCTTTGGTCAAATGCTTCTTTCTTTGCATGGCATGGCCAAGCACTTATCTACAGAACAGGTTGCTGTTTTCCAATATGAAAAACATCTAGATTGTGTTAGTATCATTATTATACTAGGTAAAAAAAAAGAGTTTGAATAATTTATATTGATGGGCACATTCATATTTCTTATTATTTGTTGTACTTTAGGTATATAACAACATCAAAGATGAGATTAAGAACTAAATACTGCTGTTTTTCTGCTATACTTTTCAAGGTAAGAATATTATTTCAGTTAGGATTCATGAAGTTGACAAATTGCTTCTAAAATTTAAATCTCAGTAATCCTTTATTAAAATATTTCTCTTTTCATTTTGGTTGTAAAGGAAAACTGGAGATCAGAGGTAGCTGACAATTTATGCACATCAGATTAGATGTTTTTATTTAGATGTTTTTATTCTCTGTTTTTTAACATTATTCCTGCATTATAGCCTAAAAATCATCACTTCAATAAGAGGCTAGTGTCTCAGAGAAATAATAAAATACTGAAAAGTGAAGATCGCTAAAATATTTGGCAGTCAAATATGTTTTTCTTCTCTTGAAGTGTTCTGCTCAGGAAGAGCTGGATGGCATCAACAATAGCAGCGTGCTCTCTGTCAGATCTGCACAGAGCCTTCACAGTTTTTCATAAGTTTTCAACCAGGCGAACAGACTCTTTAGAAAAATAAATTTTTGAATCTTTTTTAGCATTGAAAGATGTTGGTTTGTAGTACTAAAATCTCATCTCTGTAAGAAGTTTGCTCTAACAGTACAGGATAGTCAAAATGATGGTTTCATTTACAAAGAAAAGAAGATCATTAAAATTAAGTTTGCAAACTTTCAGAAACCAACTATAGAGGTAAAAAAGGGTGTTAGTTTACTTTTAAAAGGAAGTTTTAAGATACCAGTGACAAAAGTGGTATAGAAAAAAGACCTGCAAGTATTCTGCCAGTTATGCTCCACTGGGATCAATGCTGACTCATTCCAGTGCAGCATCAGGAAGTTAGCTGGCTTCTTCCAAAACAAACCAATGCCACTTTGTAACATCTTGTGTCACCCATGGCTGTGACTGTGACACCCACGCTAGGCCACATTTAAAGCCTCGTTAAGTTCCAGAAAGGGAGAACAAGTTGAAGAAACAAAGGCGAAGGAGAATTTTGACTAGCTTCTAGCACTTTAATTGCTGGGCGTATAAAGCTGAACCATTTTGACTCCTCCTTTTGACAGAAATAGTAGTATGCATTTGTTCCAGCTGTATAATGGTAGAAATAATTGTGACCTCACTGAAGTGAGTCTGATATTAATTGGGATAGGACCAGCTTGCAGGGTGAATATCTTGAAAAATATAATCAATTACTGTCACTGTACCTTGTGAAGTTCAAGCCTTTAATTTGTTCCTTGATTTGGAAAACTTTTACAACCTTATTTAAATTCCATGTCTGGTATAGGCTTTAGGCTTGTTAATATCTCAGATCTGAGTATGTAAATACATATTTCTCTAGCATATCATTGCTAATTACAACAAGATAAATGCAATTGGGAGGGAATATCCAAGATCAGAGACAATGTTAGCACTCCTCCCTTTTTAAAGGAGGAACATTTAAGTTACTTCCTTAAAATTCACATCAGTTTTAAGTTATATGATTTAAGCTGCACTAGCTGACCTAGTTAAAGGCAGAACTACGGTCGAACTAGCTTTTAACTGGCCTTAAAGTCAGCAGCTCTCACAGAAACAACAGATGAGGTGATGAGGGGGCAAGGATTTAAGGCTAAGTAAAATCAAACTAGCTTTCTTAGCTTGTGGGGAAAATAAAAAGATTTTTCTTCTGATAGAAGATGTTTTCCATGAAACATCTTTGGACTGGTAAAGAAATATATGAACACATCCCCACAATCATCTCAACAAATTTTTCCTGTGCATATTCCTTGATTATGGAGATGTTTGAATATTAAGTTTTTTCTGTCTGCTGATCAGACACTTATCCTAAGAATTATCTAAGAAGTCTTTGTGAGAACCCCTAGTGATTTACTAGTTTTTTTTCCAGTGCTTCCAGAGATTTATTTGGGATGCTTTGACTTGGAATCTGAAAATAATGCCATTGTCTCTGTAGGAAGATTTTTCATTACCTGGGGAGTATTTGCTGAGGAATCTTCCTCATTATTTTTCTACACCTAGATTAGTTTTTCTCTTTTGCTTGTTTTGTGGAATACTGTCCTTAGACTATTTAGAGCTGTGTTTTTTTCTCCATCAAGTTCACACATTGAAAAGATTTTTCATGGTTTTGTCAGGAAACCAGTGAATACTTAAGACATTGACTGAGTTTCATTTATGAATTTATTTATAAATCTCAAAGGTTGGAGTTTTATAGTGTTTCATTAATGCCTATACATAATTTCACAAGCAGTTCATTATTATTACTTTCAGACCCTGTTTAGAGCTTCTCTTCCACATCCAACATCAGACTGTGACTTTGCACAATATGAAACAAATATGCTTATTCCTGGTATCGACTTGTTCTCTGATCGCTACAGAGCTGATATCTCTACTGTAGTTGCGAGTCTGAATTTCCTTATGTTTGAACTACATTGTGCAAAACAAAATTTAATAGTAAGTATTCTTTTTATACTCTGGAAATTAATTTTAAGACATCAAGACTTGTTTTTCTGTGTGAGTGTACCTGTGAGATACCTCAGAAGCTCTAGCAAAATACCTGTATGGCTAGGTTCTGTGGCACTGAGATAGAGGCAAGGTGTATCTTACTGACTATAATTTTTAGAATATACAGGGTACTTGTTTATTCAGGAAGAGGACAACACATGGTCCACTTAGCCTAGGCATTTTAGAGGAAATTTCCTATTATATACAGTTTGAAATATGCTGTACTGAGAATTACTTTAAATGCAGTATGTCCAGGCTGCTTTCAATAATTTCACTTTCACATTCAGTAAATGAAAGTCCTTTCTGCCTTTCTCCTTCTCATGTTCTCTTATTCCTCTGTATGGAGTGTTTTTGCAGCTTCCCTCTCATGTTGATCATATGCTTATTTCCTCCATTTAATGACTGACCACTTCCACTTTAATCCAGCTTCTTTCAAATGTGCAGTGCTGTACATTGGAGTAAATAGATTGAATTGCTTACCAGTACTGAAAAAAGTGCAGTTTGACCTCTGATCCTGTTTGGTCTTGTATGCTCTAACAGATTTTCATGTCAGGCAATTATTGTATACCTCTATAAATCAACTCTCAGCATGACAGAAAACTCACCAGCAGAAAAAGTAGATACTTTTCTCCTGCTTTAATGAGTTGAACCACTTACGGAAAGGTCCTGTGGGTGGCAGAGCCAGTGCAAGGGAGGGGAACAGATCGTGTAGCTGGCGGCAGGGGATTAAGAAAAACTTAGAGGGTAGAGATGGGGAAGAGGAGTTAGAGAGGAGGAGGCAGCAAGATGTTACCCCCTTTTTTGTCAGCAAGCTATTTGTTGGATTGATTTCTTCTGCAACTTCAGGCTAAGTGTCTGTCTCACCTCCTGTTGTTGCTTCTTCCCATCCTGCTTTACTGGAGTTCACTTTGTTGTTAAGCTTCGTCTAACTGCCCTCACTATGGGAGATCAAGTGAGATCAAGGAGCAGGCGGTCACCTGGAGGCAGGGACACTTAATTTGACTCCTTGCTCCACGTGGCCGTGCACGTTTTTGATTCTTTCTGCATTTGTACTTGTAGAATATAGATCAAGGTCATAGATCATGGTCAAAGCAATTGCAGTTTCAGCAGGATGAGAGCTTAATTTCCCCTGAATGTGTAATGTGTGGGAATGTTTTGGATGGTGGGCACTGAGTTGTTTTGACACTTAAATCAAAATACATCAAGATTCAAGTTTTATTAAAAGTAAGGCTTCAAAGTAATTTTGTTGAGCTACTTCAAATATCAGTAGGAAACTGTACGGGCACAATTAAAACATTTGCCTCAAGCATTTGTAATCCAAATTCAGAAGTATTAACCTACTTTTATGAAAACTAAAAGTGCATTTGACAAAAAAGTAGCAATGCTGTTAGCACTTTCCAAACTTGGGGACACTTTAAAGTGAAGAAAAATGTAAAAGCTGAACAGTAATTAAATTTTGGAAGTTCTTTCATTTTCAATAAACAAATGCATCCGTTAGGAAAGAATCTGCTTTTTCTGAAATATTACATAATAATATAGTGTTTATATACTTTACTAGAACTCAGTTTTAAGATGTTTTTTGTTAGTTGCCCCTACAAAAACTTTTAGTTTGAAATCAATGCAAATTGTCAAGAAGGTCACCACCGTCCAGTTTATTTTACATTTGGTATCATTTCACTTAGTTGCAGGACTTCATTGTGTTTATTTTATAAAGCTTGCAAAATTCTATTATTCTGTAACTTATACTCAAAAAATTACAGCATTAAAATGCAGTTTTAGAAATCCCTTATATCAACATGTTTCCAGTAGGTTTAGTCACTAATGGTACAGTAAAAAAAGCACCTTTCTGACATTTGTAACTAGATGACCAAATATTTTCCTACAGATTTTACCATTGTTCACATTATACCAATACATTGTTTCTGAGATTTGTAAGGACCCAGCTAAATGTATTGAAGGAAGAATCTTCAAGGTAATCAAACAACCTTTCTTTTTATCACAGCACATTGCATTTCAAATAAACTTTTCATTTCTTTGTTAAAAGTAATTGATTTAATATTTCTTCATATATCACTACTATGGAAAGTAATGCTTTAAAGTTCAGCTGTTGCTCAGTTTTTCTTAGCACAACAGATTCTAGAATAGGACTACTTTCTAAATGCAATTATTATTTACAGTCTCAATTTTAGTAGGATGTAGAGTTATTTATACAGTTTTACAGTTAATGTCCTACAGAGACTGTTAAGTACTTCCATCATTGCTTTCTACTCCTTAACTAGCATTCTCCTTAAAGATATGATAATAAGATCTTCCCTCTTAGATCCAAACTCTTTACTTGGTATTTTTTATGTTGTTCCACCATTCTTTTAAATGTTTTCTTAAGTGCAAAACATAAATGATGTTTTGTTCACAATGTTCACTTCCGGATTTGTTATCAGTATCGTGTTGGAACCAGGTTGTCAGGCTTCTGGGAACAGACTTTTGTCATTTCACTAATCTTCACTTGTTGGTTTTGTTTTGTGTTTTTTTAATCCCTTGGGTTTTTTTTTTTAAAGGAATCTAATTTGTAGTAAGAGTCATAGTAGTATTGATTTTAGATATTTTCTGGAAATGCTGATATGAGTGAAGGAGAGTAGCTGAGTACTAAGAGAATAAGATGAGTAAAATCTATGAAACAGATTTTGTTAAGAGGCTGATTTGGACTGACACTCAATGCTCTAGCTAGACGAATTATGTTATTTTCCTTTGTCAAGAGCAAGTTTTTGAAGAATATGTTTTTGGGGTTTTTTCATTTTTGTTTTTAAAAGTGAAAGACCCATCTTTGACATTTCACTTATTTACTACAAAACATAAAAGATTTCTTTCCATTGAAGAACATTCTCCATTAATGTACTATTCCAGTAGCCAAATCTACTTGAAAATTACCTTTGAATATATTTTATTTTGAGAAAAAAGAATAATTGAAAGTTATTTAAATCAAAGGCTCTGTTATTTTTTCACAGATTAAAGTACTTACAGATATAGGATTTTTTGCAGAGGCCTTTCATGAACTGTCTTTGCTTAACTGCGGAGAGAGAATTCCATGGAAAATACCTGCAGGATACAGAAAAATTGAAGAAATGAAGGTAAACACCAGTAAAGTATAACATTGAACTGTAACATTGAACTCCACATCTGCAAGTTATTACACATTCCGAAAAAATTCCTAAATTTCTTTCAGTAGGCAGGTCAGATAGTAGGCACTGAATGACATTAATTTCTCTGACAGAACAGCAGGAACAAAAATAAATTTTGAAACATACGTGCTGTCTGTTTTGTACAGTGAGTAATACAGATGATACTGTTGGAAAAAATAATGTGCGATTTCATATGTAGACATAAAAAATATGGATAGAGCTCTTGCCCCATTAATGGCAAAGTTCCCAGTGCCCCAGGCAGGAGCTGGGCGTCTGAGGGGCAGCCGGGGCAGCCCCCAGCCCAGGGCGTCGGGCACCTCTCTGGGGCCGAGCCATCAGCCTGCTGTCGCCTTCGTTGGCGTGGCGACCTGGTTCAGGGACGGCTCGGCGACCCACCCCTCGGCCGCTTGG
>Ga0065711_1006268_pt1 | contig 17872 bp, 15 predicted proteins | sample Hoacrofraction12_FD_59098 | JGI IMG/M metagenome (GOLD analysis project Ga0065711, IMG submission 59098) | Hoatzin crop microbial communities from Cojedes, Venezuela - Epithelial fraction 12 v2 (version 2) | ecosystem: Host-associated > Birds > Digestive system > Esophagus > Crop | place...
TGGGCAGCCTGGGCCAGGGCTCCGGCACCCTCAGAGGGAAGAAGTTCTTCCTCATCTTCAGCTGGAGCTTCCTCTGCTCCAGTTTGTGCCCGTTGCCCCTTGTCCTGTCGCTGGGCACCACTAAAAGAGTCTGGCCCCATCCTCCTGACCCCCACCCTGCAGATATTTAGAGGCATTTCGAAGGTCCCCTCTCAGTGATACAAGTGATCAGACACCTCTCACCTTCCCTGTGAGAACACACTATGCTAACAGCTCACAGCAAAGAAATGCTTCCTGACACACCTCCTAAATCCTCCTTTACTTAATTTCACTCCAGTGCTTCCAGATGATGATAATCCACCTCTTTTACTGCAGAGGACAGCAAATAGCAAGAGCTTGGAGGTATGAGTAAGGACAGGTTGAGCAGGGCTTCCTATGCATATGCTCAGATCTCCCAGCTTAATCTAAATAATTTCAGTTCTGTTGGCTTCAACTGGTCTATGCTGACTTGCACCAGCTAATGATCTGGCCCATTGATTTTAAATTCCCTGCTACATCCTTTTAATTCAAATCACAGTCACCAGTGCCAGCCCGAGACTTGTGAATACCAGAGAAGGGCTGTGGGCTAAATAAATGCTCTAGCTATTATCATGGGGATGGAAATACTTATATGTGTATTTATTTATTTATTTATTGCTGAAAGGGCTGTGGGAAAAAAATAATAATTAGGAAGTGAGGGGATGCACAAAAATAGCCTAGAAAACACTGGTAGCACTTCTGTCTTTACAGAAGACCATGTGATGGCTCAACTCATTCCTATTTTCTGCTTCAGTGAGACGACTTTCGTATTGTGGTCGCAACATGCACTGAGTCCCAGCTGGCAGCTCAGCTAACCATTGGTATTGCAATTAAACCTCCTTGGCGTTCAGTTGGGGAGATGCTCCCCAGAGGCCTCCTTAACATTTTCCAGAGGGACAGGAGATCAGCACTCAGAGATGCTGCTGCAGCCTGGTACCAGGCAGACTGCCGAGAGCAGATCGCGCAGTGGCGAGGGAAGCTCTTGCCTGGGCTGCTGTGTCATGCAAGGCAGGATGCTCTGCAGACCTCTCCCTGGAATGCAGGGAAGCACAAAACATATTTTCTTTTAATTGCCACTTACTTAGAGATATCGTCCAAACTCTGTCATCTGGGCAGGAAGAGTTTTCTGCTTCTGCATTTCCCCTTTACAACCTTCATATATCCATTCCGGTTTGCATTGTGGCAGGTCTTTGAAGCTACAGCTAGGCTGTGGTAGATGTTTTGCTCACACCAACTAAGAAAATATGTCCCGGGAAATGTGCCATTTCAGTGCACTTCCAGCAAAGCCATTTAATCTAGTAAAAATACTCACGCTCTCCACCCTAAATCATACGACTGATGAAAGCCATGTTGGATGAGGTGCACCAGCTTTTGCTATGCTCTGTGTGAGGTTGATTTTTACAGAGATCCCTTTCTGAACAATCAAAAAAGTAAAGGGAAGGAAAAAAAATGGCATTAAAAGAAAGCCCAGAGCATGAGAGTCATTGGAGATGTGGTAGGTCATCTCTAAGTGAGCTGACACGGAGTCCGCAAGCAGCGCTTGAGACGCCCACTGCTCTGCCTGAGCTATTCGATGTGACATGAGGAGGTCCGAGGGGGTGGTTAGGAGAGAGGGTGACTGGCGAGAATCGGTACTCAATCCTGATGGTCTAAAAAGCCTGTGAAACAGGGGCACAAAAAGGTTCAAATGGATGGAACACACCTCCCGTGAAGCAAGGCTGAGAGAGTTGGGTCTGTTCAGCCTGGAGAAGAGAAGGCTGCGGGGAGACCTTACTGCGGCCTTTCAGCACTTACAGGGGACTTTTCAGAAAGACGGAGAGAAACTTGTTAGCAGGACCTGTTGCGATAGGACAAGGAGTAATGGTTTTAAGAGAGAGGTTTTAAATCGTTTTAAAAAAGGGTAGATTTACACTGGCTATAAGGAAGAAATTTTTTACAATGAGGGTGGTGAAACCCTGGCCCTGGTTGCCCAGAGAGGTGCTCGATGCCCCATCCTTGGAAACATTCAAGGCCAGGTTGGATGCGGCTCTGAGAAACCTGATCCGGCTGAGGAAGTCCCTGCTCATGGCAGGGGGGGTTGGACTAGATAGCCTCTAAAAGTCCCTTCCAACCCAACCCGATTTATCATCCTATGATTCCGTGACACAGCAAAACCGTGGAGCACAGTGCTGGTGATGCAGCACCTTCAGGACCAGAAGACATCACTGGCCATTTAAACTGACCTCTTCTTTGTTATTGGATTGAGCTGTTTAGCAGCATATGGAGAGCTTCAAGTCGATTGTGACTTCCTCTTTTAGGAAGAAATTCAGTCTTGATTTGAAAGCCTTCAGCAGCAGAGAGATGCAGTGCTTTCCATGGCACTTTGTTCAAATGGTCCATCACTCTGTTAAAAATTATTTCTATTTGAATATGTCAGGATTCCACTTCCAGTCACAAATATACCTTTCTCCACAAGATTAAAGGCTGCTTTGCTAACCACGATTTTCTCCCTATGAAAGTACTTACACACTTTAATCAAATCAGTCACCTCTCCATCTTCTTTTTTTGATAAACTAAGCAGATTGGATTGCAGAAAGTCTCAGTGCAAGGCACTTTCTCCAGCTCCCAAGCAATTTTTCTTGCACTTTTTTTTTTTTGGTACACTCTTCAGACCTTTCCCCAAACTCCTTTATAAAATTGACAGCAGATAACCAGCTGGTCTACACATCTCAGTCTCACTGGTGTCTTGCATAGAAGAGGAAAACATTTCTCCTTTCCTAATTACAGTTCTCTTCTTGTTTTCTCGAGGGTCTCTGTTCTTGCTACAGAACCATGGTGGGAATTTCTGGTGATCTGCTTTCTTTCCGAGACCCCTTAACCCTGTTCCCTAACATGGTCTGCATTCCTTAAATCTCTGTGGGTAACTTTGCAATTGTCTGTTTAAAAACCTTCCTATCCCTGTCACGACCGATAATATATTTACTCTAAGTAAAAGCTCATGTTAAGCAGTGCCCGGCTTACTACATGCTTGTGCGGATTTCCTCTCAGCCAACATTTCAAGTGCATTATAATGACCTAACAATTTTTAAACAAGTGCATTCCTAGTAGTTTCTTAAAATTTTCCTTGATAAATATCTCTAATCATGTTCATGAAATACAAATAATTCTTTCACACTATTTTACAAAATGGGAGAGGAAGGTGAGAATATCTTGAGGGATGGAGACCATTTTATTACTTTCTTCTCCTCAACTAGTGATGAGCTGAATATCATTGCTGAGATCCCTAATGTTTTTAATATGCCCTACAGTTCTTTAAGCCTGGGACTTTCCCTCATGTCTTTAGCTTTCCTAACCAACCATCTGAATTTCGTAGCTTCTCAGTTTTTCTAATTACCATCTTCCTAGTTCTGTTTTTCCTCTATTGTCTTTTTATTTCTAATTGTTTCCTTCGTTTCACCACTGGACGAAAATGGGATTTTAGGCCACGCTGTCCTTTTCCTCAATCTGCAAACAGAGGTTTTACATGGAAGTGTGACTTGTATCAGCGCTCCATTGTGCTGGAAATTGTATAAAGACAGAATGACAAATCTGTCCTTGCAACAGCGCTAGCGCTAATTATAAAGCGAGAAAGAACAGTGGATACAGGCAGATGGGGTTGCACAAGAAAACAAATATTCCCAATTGCACCTAGCTGAAAAATCTCTCATCCAGGCACATATGACCTTCTTCATGTCTCTGTGATCGTTTACTCATGGAACGACAGCAAGCTCCAATACCTGATATGCCACCACGTCCCTCCAGACCCTCACGCTTCAGTTACAAAGACCTCACAGTCAAAGGAAGAGGGTTAGTTTAATTCCCAAAGATGATTTCTTTTGGGCCTGAATGGAAATTAACATGTTCCAAGAGGTTTCCCTATCCTCCGCTGTAACAAAAAGACCTTCCAAGAATGGAACAAATCCAAGAGAAAAGTGACTTGGGACAATTTTGCTGTCACAGTTCTACTGCCAAACAAGTCAGGTTGATCCAGACACCACAGGGAGACAAGAGAAAAAAAAAAAACAGAAAGGGTACAAAAATGGAATAATTTGATGTTTCCAGCTGGTGGCACTATGGCCAATATAAATGGTCCAGACCTGGTCCAGGAAATTCTGTTGAAAGCCGCATCTGATTAAAAGCTTACGGCTAGAAGTGCATCGTGGTCTTTGAATAACAAGTGGGAAAAAAGGGGGTGCTGCCTGGGATCAGGGGTCAGTCCAGCCAGCTGCCTTCAAGCAAAGGTAAGAGACAAAAGCACTATAAAGGAACTGAAGCCATGTGAGATAGATACCTGGAACAGTAATTTGCCCAGGGTTTGCTATATAGCTGCTGGTTCAGAGCCTCTCTCCATGCCTGTAGGAAACCCTGTGCACAAATCAGTTTTGAGGCCTCTGGTAGCTTTTCGTACATTTCTGGGTTGAAGCTGAGGTGACTGCTGGCACCTGGAACACCCTGAAAGATGCTTTTTATCAATATAACATCCCCTTTCTGTGCACAGCTGAGCTTCTCGAGCTGAGAAAAATATATATTTAGAACAGGCTTGTCAGGAAGAAATTTTAAGTCACAGTTCTCTTTTTTTTTGCACCTTTTCCCCTCAAATGGGTGTTTTGAACTTTGTGTGGGTGGAAAAAAAAATAAGACATTTGTGTTTTCTACTTGCTTTTCTTTTTTGGAAAGCTCTGCTGAGGAGGAGCTCTCTGTGCACAGAGCCCAGCAGCTTCCCTCTGGTCATAGCTTGTGTTTGGTCGGTGTTGCCAGAATTTAATTCTTGTTTTCAAGGTTCAAAGGAAGCTCAGATCTCACTAGTAATCTGATCAAAAGGCTTGAGGTTTCACGTGGCTTCGTGAGAAAGCTACAGAAAACCAAGAGATATTCCTGGTTTCAGCACAGGACTGTCCCAGCATTGCTTCTGGACCAAGGCGCATGCAAAAGCCTTCTGCCCCCGACAGCCATTGCAGGCAATTCCAGGGATTTCTGCAAGACAGGAAAATAAATTGATTGGTCAGTTAACTGATCAGTGAGTGACTGACAGCCTGTGTTACCCTGGGTGCATGGCAGAGGAAAAAACCCAGAGTCACTAACCTACACAGCAATTACAGTGAAATTAGGGTTCATTTGTGAACATCCTCCTTTCACTGCTGCTGTCTCAGGACACATACCCTAAAGAGGCGTCGTGCAAATAGACATGAGCATTGTACATCCAGAGTGACTGTCAAACAGCCAGATTAAGAACAAGGAAAATGGGCACACAGTGTTCAGTCGTAAAACCACTGGAAAAGATGCTCAACAATGAAGTGGAATTAAATGAAATTCTAGCCACTCAGAATACATTATCCCTGCAGCATGTCCATGAAATCGCTCTCTGAATTGCAGAGTAATTTGCCCTTAGCCTATGAAGCTTTTCTGGGTTTTTTTTCTCCCCTTTATCCCCTCCTTCCTTTTTTTTTTTTTTTTTATTTTTTTGATAGCAATCATTTGGGAACTCGTTTCTCACTCATTTTGCTCCCGAAGGAAATATTCTACAAGGGAACAATAGTGATGTGTCATCATGACGTTACGGGTCACTCATTCAGCGGCAGTAATGTGCCCGCTTCCCAATTGCTTTGCCTGTGTGCACTAAGCGGCTTCTGGAAGGGCTTTCATGTGCTTTAACTCTTTGCTGGATTACTGGCTCATCGTTCCAGCAACCACGAGTTTTCTTTTGCAGAGGAGCAGGCTGCATAGGCTGACCTGGCAAGGGTCCACATAAAATACTTTCCTTAACGTAAATCTGCAGCTCTGGTGGGGATAGAGGGAGAATAAATCATTAGAGAGTCTTTTGCTGGTGCAGAACTTAAAACTAGCTCGACCCGAAGCAATGATGGACAAATTGATTGCCCGAAAGAGCTCCTGTGCTGCAGATCCTAGGAATGATGAGCTTCATCACCAGCTGTACAAAGTATATGGCTGCTTGTATTTGCCGAGAGCGTTAGTGGAGGGGCTGGAAAGGATCGAGTCCTAAGATGTGAATGCTGATGTAGCTCGTGGCGGCGTGACGGTGAAGTCATGCTCGCTGTTCTGCAGTTTGGGAACTGCCTCTGGGATTAAGGTCCATGTGCGCAACCTACACAGGAGCAGCATCCCCCTGTTTTGGGCCTGGTTTCCTGACGACATTTAGCTTTGGCAGCTGTGCAGTCTTCATTTGTCTGTGTGTCTTGTCTGCACATCTTCCCTTTGACAGTAACTTTTGAATCACTTGGACAATTTCAGCTGAAGGGAGTGTCTTCAATGCATTAAACTGTGAATACATTAAACTCTCATGGACTTCAGAAAGACAACTGGGCAGCAGAAAGGCTTTTTATTATCAAAGCTCATAAGTTGATCTAAAAAATGCTATTAGACACCAGAGAGTCTACTTTGGCTTCAGAAGTTCCCCTGTTCTCAGAACTACTTATTAACATAATTAAAAGCCCTGAGACACAGACTCATCCTTGGCTCACATTTCCTGTTGCCATTTCTACCACTGGAGAAGAGGTTTGAAGAGCTGTTTGATTTGAATAGCAGAGACGCAACATTCATTTTGCTGCGATGTGGATGATGACACAGAGGAGCCTCAAGCTCTGCGAGTTTTGTTTTGGGGCTTTTTTATTTAAAAAAAAGAGGCAATCTGTTCATTTCACAGATGCTCAACAGCTCTTCAGAAATAATACAGGTGTGCACAGAAATAAATCTGCTTTGTTTACTATGTAATAAAGTCAGACAGAAAAAAAGAAAAAAAGCATTGGAAAATGTTTCTTTCTTTCTTTCTTTCTTTCTTTTGGAAATAGCTTTTCAATCACATCAAAGGAAATTCAAGACATTCAGCAATGATGACAAAACGAGAGCTGGGTCAAAAATCAGATAAACAAAAGAGTAAACCCTCTTACTTGGGGGGAAAAAAAAAGAGTTGAAAGTGATTTTTAAAAATGTGTTTGTATTTCTAAGTTCCTTTTGCTAATTGAGTCTTCAGTCTTGCAAAGACTCACAAATGCATTGAACTTGCAGTGTCATGAATACCTTCCCAGACTTCAGTCTGTTTTCTCATGCTGAGATGTCAGTATCTGGATATGGACATGAAAAATTAAGTAAAAGAAAAAAGAAATTGTCTGGATGCTAGTCATCTGCCATATCACAGGGTTTTCATCTTCCTTGGTGTCCTTGTGCCTCATTTCAATGACATTTATGCTCCTGTATCTCTCCACACATCTAAGTTTTCAATCCCAACTAAATTTGCTGGTGTTGGCTTATAAAAACTTACACAGACATCAAAAATTGATCCAGTAAAAGTCAATAAAAATGTGCGCATCAGTAAAACATCACAAGATAATCCATAAACCTATTGTTTACCTGTTCCTGCGTAACTGCCATAGCTGGGTTCAGATTACCACTCAACTCAATGTCCTGATACCTGCATGAGTCTGATGTAACTCAGTAGTGAAATAAGAAACTGGGGATGGAATTCAGCCTGGGAAAGAGACAACTGAGAAGGGACAGTGAAGTCTGGAAGTCAGAGTATGGTTGCCACAGAAACTGTGGGGAGGATGGATTCCTGTCTTATCCAATACGCAAACTAAGGACCGTTGAAGGAAGCTTATGACAGGTGGGTTCAGAAAAAAAAATGAACACAAAAGTAATTTTTTCTTTGCACACTGGGAAGAAGAGCAGACGAATTCCTTGGTGCAAGGTGTTGTGGATAATATTTGCACTTCTTCAAGGCAAGAGTGCCAAGAACACACCATCCACTGAAAGCTCATAGAAACTAAACCTAGTCCTGAAATTCCTTTAGCCTTGAATGATCGAAATCTGGAAGATGTGGGTGCTTGTACTTAGACTTTTCACTTGGCATCTGCTTTTATCCACACTTACAGATGATACTAGGCATACAGTTGGACCCAGTAGGGTCTTTCTCACATTATCATTCATCTGATCTCACATCAGTCCTCAGAAACTTCGGAGTGGAAACTAAACTAGTCAAAAAAGTTATTTCTCTAGTCTGTGCAAGGTGATCAGCACTGCGAGGGAGGAATTAATTGCAGCCTAAAATAGATGCCAGTCCCTGTTGGCTCGAAACATGATGCTGATCCAGTGAGCATAACATCCTTCAGCTAATTCATGGACAGGAAACCTTTGTGCCTGTAGCTGTGTAAAAGTGTGCATTAGAAATCAGCCACTGGGACATATCTATACAATTAATAAAACAGGGCAAAGGAGCAATCTTTGACCCAAAATCCAATTGATGCAGTGACTGATCTTCACCACGCATCTAGAGCAGGGTGCACTTCTGCGGGGAGCATCCATAGCACTGGTGGTGGCACACAACCCAAAGCTTTGCCTGGGTCTCCTCTGTGGCCATGCTACCCTAAGACTCTTGATGCGTTCATGGAGTATATCCTAGATTATGTGGAGGTCATGCTGCAGCCCACTGGAAAGTAGTTTTGTAGCACTAAATAATATAACTTCAACATCCTTAATGTGGAATGAGGGCAGGGGTGAAGGTGCAAAGCGTGTTGGGAGAGTGTTGGAGGATTGTATATGGCAGAGGGAGCCAGTGCCTTCTTGTCCATTTGCTGCCCAAGTGAATGACCATATTATTAATAATACTGTAGCACAAACGGCTCAGCCAAGTGCAGGGTCTCCTTGAACTCAGCACTGACAAACACAGAAAAGAAGTCGGTGTATTTTTTAAGAGCTGTCTTGTATTCCACAGGAGCTAGAAAAGCACTGGTTTTCCATCTCTAGATGGATGTTGTTGCATCAAGAGTCAAGGTAATGAAGGACCAGTCCAATGGAAAGTTCATCTGCCTGAATAATTCTTTAAATTTTATTTTGTACTTGCAGTTGTCTCTCTGCACATTTTTCATTTCATGGACTTGGCTTGACAGTTTAATTTAAAAACATTGCTGCAACTTCTAGACCCGGATGTGGTCCAAAACAGGATGAAATTTCTCATTGTCTGTTGGTTATCTTTCACAAGAGATGTGTGAGAAGAAGGGACTTGCACATTGGTCTTGCATGGGAAGCAAGAGCTGGATTACATCCTGCTGCTATCTAATCCTCCTTGAGATTAAATCTTCAGTACCACTGCCACCAGGAATAGCCCACAACCTTTCCTCAGGGTCTCTTTACCATTGATATCATGGTCTAGCACTGTGGTTGGGACCTCAGACAGGTTCACAGATCATCAGAAACTCCAGGTCATACTGTGTTATGGTCCTCAAGGCTTTTCAGTGAAAGCTGAGCTTTCCTTAATTTCAGAGAAAATCGATGATAATTTGGTGGTTATCCCATTTCCATGGAGTTCTGACTAGAAAAAAAAAACAAAAAAGATTGTTTGTTCAAAGTTCCCTTGCACTTCAGGATTCATTTGGCAGCAAAACCCTAGAACTGGCAGAAACATTGATGACAAAATGTTTCACAAAGAGGAAAGATCTTTTCAAGCAAAACATGTTGTTTTCTGGGAAAATATTTCTGATCATTTCTTTTCCATAAGCAAATAAACAAACCATCCACCCAGAAATCCCCTTTTCTTCAAGCTTACAAGATTTCTTCCATTTTGTGTCATGACTATCGATTAAAAAAAGGAAACAGCAGCGTGGGAGGCTCGGAGGTAGACAAAGGTCTTAGGAAAATCAAAAGAAACAGAAAATTTTTATCTTTGCACATAGTTGTGAAGATCAGTGTGGAAAAACCCACCTGTGTGTTGTATGGGGAAACGGACATTTATTTTATTCCTACCTTCTCTCTGACACAATTAAATTATGGCTTGAATGCTGCAGACATCCAACTTGTTCTATTCCTAGGAATTCAAACAAGTGATCTGGGGATTTCTGACCACACAAAAATCTGTCCTGTCTTCTCCTTGACCACCTAACCACAATGCTGTCAGCAATGGAGAGCCTTACCTCCTTAGTAAGGCTCTCATGGAAGTGAGCTTTGGGTTGTACTGCAGTCAGCTTGATTCCTCCTGCCCTCGCTCTGCAAACTCCCTTTCCTCTCGCAGTGAAGATTTAAGGAAGAAATAATAGTGGTAGGTCATTATGACGTTTTAGTGTGTGTTTTATAGGGCATCATGACTCACTGATTCAAGGAAGAACTTTGCAGCTTGCTACGAAATTGCCTGTTTCAATCAATCCTGCCAGTGGCTTCTCTAGGAATTTTATGAGGTGTAACTTATATGTGTGTGTGTGTGAGTGCATATATATATATATATATGTATGTATATATAGGGGGTACTGTATTTATTTTTGTTTCTGGGAGAACCAGTTAAAAGCAAAAATGAAAATACTGTGATGAAAAACATGAAGCCTCAAAGTGCTGAAAGCAGCACAAGACTCTATCAGGTCAGGAGAAGAGAATAGCTGTCATGAATAACCCTGGCAGGAATGTCTCTAAGCTCAGTTGCTCAGAGAGTTAGCAGGGTCGTTGTCTTTGTTTTGCTTTTTTGTGAGTTGGATGAAGTCACCATCTCCTAGAGCTCTAAAACTCTTGGGCCAATGATTTCTGGAATTCGCGAGTCTTCAGGTCATGGATGAATGGGTCATAAATCAGCCTTCTGCTGCTGGTGCACAGGAGCAAATTTTCTCTGCATTGTTTTTAATTTGGCTGCTTCACAGGGAGTTCTGAGGTCTCTGAGGATCCGGAGAGCTTGGCTACTGCTGATGTATGGAGCCCAGTAGCCCAGGGCCGATACATGTACACAGCCCATGTGCCTCTGTAGAAGAAACAACAACCCTACACTTGCCCCTCCATCTCTTCCTGCAGAGAAAATAGAAACGGTGGAGACAGTATTACCAAATATATCTCCAGGCAGGACTTGGAGCAGACCCTGAGTAGCGGTTAGAGGTGCTTGGAGGGGCTGAGTCACTGAAGAAGGAGAGGGGGAAAGGCAAGTAAAATTATTTATTTTTATGGGTTTTTTTGTAATGGTTTCACTTTGAGTGGGGACAGGAACCCTGAATACTTCAAACAAGCTTGTGGGAAGTGTAAAAAAACCATCTGCTCCCCTCTGGAGAGTTGTGTTGGGCCTTTCAGTATGGGATTGCATAAGAAACCCAGCACATCCACTTCTCATTTTGGGGATGGCAGAGACATCGCCACTGTCGGTTTGGAGATGGCAGAGAGAACATGAAGGCTGAGAGCAGAAGGAGAGCCATTTGCTGTTGGCTACTTTGGGAAGGGCAGGAACCTTCTTGGCTCACCCAAAGGGTTAATTTAAACTATTGCATCAAAGGAAAAAGATATGCAAACATAGCTAAAGGGAGGAACTGAGGCAGAATCTATTTCCTCAGGAGAGACTGTTTAGCTCTGAGGCTTGTAAGTTGAAGTTTTTGTGAGGGAGTAAGTTCATACAAAACATCAATGCCCCAAAGAAGGTAAGAATTGAGGTTATATATTGGAAGTGCGTGGGCTGCGATGAGCATGCAATAAGACAGACATACAGTAGAACATCCATGGACTTGATAGCTAAGACTGGTTTCTTGGAAATGAAGGGGGTACAAGTCCTTTATGAACTATGAGTTATGCTATAATGCAAAGTGTAGGAAAGCACTCAGGGAAGAAGTACACCCTGCTTGTGGGCAGGCTGTAGCATGTGACATAAATAGAAAAGAGCATCTCAGTGTGACAGCTTGGGGAGTGACATCATGTTCAAGTGTGTGTATCAACGTAGACTTAATCAGCATGTTCTCCTTAATTGTCCTTTTTCTGTGGAGAGGACTTGCCCTCCTGAGATAGGAGATTGTACCTTTGCCTGGGATCTTATCAGGTTTTCTCCAAATAGTTATTTTTTACTTATAGTTCATTCATGACTAAACACTCATAACTAAAGTAAGGCAATGGGTGCAATGAATTCAGAGTATCATCCTGTTGCCATCTGAACACACTAGCAAAAGGCTTACTGAGTCTTAAGGAAAACAGGATCAAAATACCAGGAAGAAGAAGACCAAGAGTCCCACCATGCCAGTAATCTGACTTCCAAGCTGGTCACGGTGTGTTACACTGCTGTAAACCCTGCTCGTGCAGGACACAGTTCCAGAGATTACACAGAGCTTTTCGACACTCAGCTCTGATCTCTCTGTGGACGTTTTATTGCAGGGAGAGACAAAAATCAAGTCCCCAAGTTCTAGTTCCCAAGAAAAGAAACCACCAAGGCCATGCTGCACAAACTGCAGAGGGTGATGATCAGCAGCACACAGTCTAGTTGGAGGCCAGTGACTAGCAACGCACCCCAGGCTTCAATGCTGGGTCCAGTCCTGTTTAACATCTTCATTAACTGTTTGGGTGATGGGGCAGAGTGCACCCTCGGCAAGCTTGCTGACAAAACCACACAGAGGAGCAGCTGATGTGCACCGGAGTGTTGTGCTACCATCCAGAGGGACCATGACAGGCTGGAGAAATGGACCACCAGGAACATCATGAAGTTCAATAATGAGAAGTGCAAAGTTCTGCACCTGGAGAGGAACAACCCAGGCATGAGTATGCGCTGGGAGGCACCCAGCTGGAAAATATATTGACAGGAAAGGACCTGGGGTTCCTGGTGGCATCAAGCTGACCATGAGCCAGCAAGGTGCCCTTGAGGCAAAGGCAGCCAATGGTGTCCTGGGTTGCATTAGACAAAGAATTTCCAGCGGGTCAAGGGAGGTGATCCTTCTTCTCTGCTCAGCACTGGTGAGGCCACACCTGGAGCACGGTGTCCAGTGCTGGGCTCTCCAGTACAAGAGAGTCAGGGACAGAGTGGAGAGAGACCAGCAAAGGGCTATAAAGATGACTGATGGACTGGAGCACCTCATATATGAGGGAAGGCTGAAAGAGCTGGGACTGTTCAGCCTGGAGAAGGCTCAAGGGGTCTTATTGATATATATAAATACCTGAAGAGAGGGTGCAAAAAAGCATGGACGCAGACTCATTTAAATGGTGCCCAGTGGCAGGACCAGAGTGCATTAAGCCAGATGCAGTTATTCATAAAATTTGTAGAAGCTTAAGGTCTTTGAGCTAGAAATAGTCTCTGAAATTTGTTGGTGGGTTCAAAAGTTGGGAAGGAGGACTAAGACAGACAAGGAGATAGCTGAGTTACATAAAGGGCTCATTTCCTTAGGAAGCCAACCTAAAAAAATAATCACATCCTTCACAGAAAATATATGTAGACAGATCCATCAGATAAGAGTCTGAACTGCGCACACATCCAGGATCCTCGCTGGAGAGGAATCCTCCACCCGTATTGTCTCACTCTGAGATCCTCGCAGGAAGCTGTTATCCCTTCCAAGATGTGTGTTGTGCCAGAGCCAAGATGAGCCCTCACACCTTGCAGGGTTTCAGTCTACAACTCTTTTTCTTCCTGGGGGTTTCAAACATACCTGCCAAAAATAACAAGCCCTTTCAGTGGCTTTCTAGGCTATACTGGTAAATCTCATAGCACGAGGTTCAGGACTCTTACCAACATCAAGAACAGTGGCAAGTGTCTTTGACACTGGACTCCCATTTGCTCTGTCTTGACTGGATCCATACAAGACTTCAAATACAGCTGGTGCGTGTCCTCCAGCAAAGAAGAGGTCCTGTACCCAGGCAAGCTTCTGACTCCCTCCAGAACTGTGAGGTCAATCAGGAACAGTTTTTAACAGTTTTTAACTGTGAGGTCAATCAGGAACAGTGTCTTTACTTACCTTGTGTACCTTCTTCCTTAACAAGGAAAAATCCTGCCCCTTGTTGGTATGTTGCTGCAGTCTTTGTTGTCTGTTATATTGCAAATGAAGAAAGATAAGACGCTAGCTAAAAGTAGGGTTCATGGGTGCTGCTTTCTTTATTCTGAAGTCAGAAGGATCTTGTAAATCATCTGCGACTTGCTGGGGAGGCCTAATGTGGATATCCAGTGGCATTATAGATGATCTACCTCTACCACCCTCTAGCTGAACCCAAGGAGTTGGAGTGTCTCTTGTAGATCTTATGACCCTTCTGCCATATATTGGTGTCCTAGAATATCACAAATGGCACTAGACAGCAAGTTCAGGCATCTGAACTGAGCTCTAGTCTTCCTGTGTGACACTTCAAACCCTGTACAAGGTATCCAGACATGAGATGGACATTACGGCTCACATGATGGTCAGTAAAATCTTGTCAGTACAGTCAGTGGACAAGATAGATCCTCCAGTTGACGTCTATGTTAAATCAGAACAATCTTGGCCCATACTCTTTTGTTTGTGTTGACTAGCTATCTGTTGATGACAGTGACATTAGAGAGCTAAACTGAAGGTAGTCCACTGTACCATAATGACTTCATTGAAAGGAATGGCCAGCATGGTGAGGTTGGCATCTAACAGTGTTATGACCACTTTGGGGCTCTGTAAGGACGGTTCATGGGGTTGACAAAACTAGGAAAACAGCAGAAAGAACAGACCGACCAAAAGGAAGAGACTAAGAGAGCGTTAGCTCCACCCTTTCGTGGAATCAAGGAAGTTCTGGTCAATGGAGCGGTCTGAAGGTCTCTCGTCCAGCCTCTCACTTGGACCAGAGCTATCCCCAATTCTATATCAAATCAGCCATACCTCTCTTTACCTTGCAACGTGCAAATAGTTTCCCGTTGCCTACAGTGCTGTTCCCTCCAGCTCTAAATATTTTCCCACAGAAAAGGATCAGAGGCAGATGCACCCTAGGTCTTCCCAGGTACGGTGGGGAAGACCCCTAATTATTGAAACCCTCTCAGTGAAGTGAGTTTTGGGATCTGGTGTCTCAGACCATGGGTGAGCCAGGGATATCCCTTGGTCTCAGGGGTAACACCCTCCGGCTGAGAGACAAACTGGGCTCCAGAGAGTCTTTGAGTGAGCAGGCTGCCCACCTCATCTGCATAATGCATTGCAGCAAGGATAATACCAATTAGCACTGGATATTTAGGTTTCATGGAAACCCTGTACACTGCTAAGCAATGGCCGAAGGCAGCTGCAGTCACAACCTATACATGCATGTCCTCAGCTCTTCTTCAGAGGGTGCTTAACTCAGCATGAAAGAAGTCACATCAAAAGGTTGCTGCAGCAACATATGAAGTATCCATGGAGGCCGTCCAGCTCCTGTCATGTGAAAGTGTCACACCGGTATCAAAGAGCATCAAAATGACATTCCCTAAAAACATGGGATGTGGTCATGTAGGGCTGGTTAAACAGGAATCCTACGATAGCAGCACCTGCCCTGCACAGTAGCACCATTTTGTTGAGTTGTTTCTCCCTGTTGTGGGCTGATGATGCTCCGTTGTTGACAATACTGCACCCAAGGTTAGGAAAAAAAGCAGGGACCCCAAAGCAAATGGGGTAGATTTTGCTTACTTACCACGCTATAGACTTTTCTGTGTTACTTGTCTACTGCATCATAGAACAAGTAACTTCCTTGTGAGGATCTCAGTGTCATTAAGAACACAACCAGTCTGCAAGCATCCCTTGGAGGCATAGGTACTGGTGGTTTTATAGATGCAGAGGTCTGAAAGGCAAGGGGGAGCATTTAGATCCCGTAATCTCAGGAGCTGAGGCTTTCAGGGAAGCCCTGAACCCTGCTTGGTCTTTGCAAACCCAGCTCAGGCATCCTTCTGTCCTTTGGCTCATGCTGCAGGGACAAGGTGAGGTTGGGCATGAAGGTCGTTCTACAAATGGGGAGGGCAAGAGCACGCTGGCCTTGCTGAAATAAAGAGCAGAAATAATTTTTTTTAAAGTGAGATTCAGCTAATGGAATCCTGACACTTGTTTTTGTTTTCTCATCTGTCACATATAGCTCACACTTCATTTCCTCTTGTATTTTCTATTTTAGAGTAACAGGAGAAGCAGGGATTTCATCACTTCCCTCCCACAGAGGCCAACTACTCAGCATAGGTGGAAATGGCATCTTAATTTCCCTTTTACTGAGCAGGTTGATACCTGCTATATCAAAAGGATGGCATTTCTCTAAGAGCAAGTTGCAAAACCCAAATGAAATGATAAGCACAATGAGTGGACAATCATAATTCTTTCTCTGATGGTATTTGGAAATGAGGAATTATAACATCCTATTTCAGTGGAACAGGGGGTTGGGACTTCTTTAAAAATGGAAAGAAAAAAAAATTCCCCTTTCCAGGAAGAGCACTTAACAATATGCAAGCAAAGTGGATAAAAGCAGCTCAGTAACAACCCCAATTGCACAGAGATTGTCTCCCGCATTCCTGCACATCTTTGCCTTTTTGACATTTAACTTTAATTTATAGCAATTTAGCTTGCTCTTAGAGGCTGCACTGTACGTTTGGGAAAGCAAAATGATCTGTTAAATGTTTGTCTGAAATTCAAATCAGGCACAAGGCACCTTTGTCTTTTCCTTAAAAAGGAAAAAGAGAGTGCCCCTCACCCCCTATCTGAATATACTTATTTTGGCATAGAGAGACAAATTCTTCTCCTATTAAAAATTCATTAGTAGAAAAGAGAACAACTACAAACTAGTTTGGCCCATTGGTCAAGAGTTACAAAATTAGATGCCCATAGTTAGATTCCTAAACAGTCAGTCAGGTGGGTAGTTAAGATCTCAAATCAAGGAAAAAACACTTAGGATATGGTGTGACCCGTGTCCTGATCCCATGGCAAGTGCTAGTCCCTGTGTTCATTGTGGTTGTCTCACCACAACTCCCACTGAAAAATGGGTCCAAAAAGGGTGATTCTGAGCTCAACCAAATTCCTGAGATTTTTGGGAGCTGCTAAGAGCTCTGCTGAGCAGACCAGCCATGCCCATGACGTTTGGCTGTGGTGGGAACCCACTGCCCTAAAGGTATAATTTCTCTTTGCGTGTCTTCTCCAGCTCTACGTGCCTGTAACAACATGAGGACCATGCTGCCACATGCTTGGCTTCGTTGCATGCCCTGATAGCATCTGGGGGGTTACTTGGGGATGCAAAACCATCAAGGATGCTGTTGGAGGATTGCGTAGGTTGCAAGGAGCCATGCTATCTGACATGCTTGATGGAGTGAACTCTACCCAGGCATTTCCCCACAAGTCAATACGCTGAGATGGCCAGAACTAAAACTGAGACAGCAACAATGATGAAACATAATATTTGCTCCACAGCATCTTTTCATTTAGCAATAGAAATGTAACTTTTATAAGCCAGTTAAGTTCTCCAGTCCTGCCTAAGAGACATCAAAAAAAGGCTCATTTTCTGCTATGCAGAGGAGCCAAATTGGATCACAGAAGAGTCCATGAGCACCACAGCCAGAGCAGAAGAACCTCATGGCCATGAACAAGTGCAGGAAGAGGAAATGAGACANCACTTCTTCGGCAGCAGCGAATGATTCAGTCAGTGTGATTGCTCATGGAGTCACAGCTTTCTACAGGTGTCAGATATTCAAAATTGTTGGTTACTGAGAATTTTCTGTGCTGTCCACACACATTAAGTCATTGTCTGAAACTATAATTTGCTTGTGTTCATTTTAACAAAACCAAAGCAACGACTGATGCCTGGGAAAGAATTAAATCTGACTTTCATTTTTTGTCCTCTTCCTGCTCATAGAATCACAGAATCACAGAATCCCAGAATGGTAGGGGTTGGAAGGAACCTCTGTGGGTCACCCAGTCCAACTCCCTGCCCAAGCAGGGTCACCCACAGCAGGCTGCACAGCACCGCGTCCAGGCGGGGCTGGAATATCTCCAGAGAAGGAGAATCCACAGCCTCCCTGGGCAGCCTGGGCCAGGGCTCCGGCACCCTCACAGGGAAGAAGTTCTTCCTCATCTTCAGCTGGAGCTTCCTCTGCTTCAGTTTGTGCCCGTTGCCCCTTGTCCTGTCACTG
>Ga0065711_1039403_pt1 | contig 17872 bp, 17 predicted proteins | sample Hoacrofraction12_FD_59098 | JGI IMG/M metagenome (GOLD analysis project Ga0065711, IMG submission 59098) | Hoatzin crop microbial communities from Cojedes, Venezuela - Epithelial fraction 12 v2 (version 2) | ecosystem: Host-associated > Birds > Digestive system > Esophagus > Crop | place...
AGGACACCCAGGTCCCTCTCCGCAGAGCTGCTCTCCAGCAGGTCCACCCCAAGCCTGTACTGGTGCATGGGGTTGTTCCTCCCCAGGTGCAGGACCCTGCACTTGCCCTTGTTGAACCTGAAGTTCTGTTTATGTCAAGGTCTTGAAGCTATATTCAGAACTCACAGTACAGTTGAAAATTATATCCACACAATATTATTTCCTTCTTGCTGGGGAAGAATAAAGTCTTGGAGAAAATTGGTATGTTTGACCTGTAGACCATCCATCCACAAAATTCGGGTTTGCCCTCTGTCAGGGTGCTATTTGTAATATTGTCTATTTTTTATTTGTGACATGTAAGGGATGTGCATGGAACACTGGATGTATAATAGAACACAAGGTATATTATAATCTTGAGCTATGATTTTATCAGATGATTGAGGCCCCCCTGGAAGAAGCTATGTCCACTGAGTCTACTTCAGTTGTTCTTCAACAAATGGTTTCTTGTACCATCCATTCTTGCTTTTTTGAGAAGTATCTTGACAGGCTTGACAGGTGGGCCTGTGCAGACCTCATGAAGTTCAACAAGGCCGAGTGCACTGTCTTGCATATCGATCAGGGAAATCCCAAGCACAAATACAGGTTGGGCAAAGAATGAAATGAGAGCAGCCCTGAGGAGAAGACAGACTCGGGGGTGCTGGCTGACGAGAAGCTCAACATGACCTGAGAATGTGTGCTTGCAGCCCAGAAGGCCAGCCGTATCCTGGGCTGCATCAAAAGATATGTGGCCAGCAGGTCGAGGGAGGGGATTTTGCCCCTCTACTCCACCCTGATGAGACCCCACCTGAAGTCCTGTGTCCAGCTCTGGAGCCCTCAGGACAGGACAGACATGGACCTGTTGGAGCAGGGCTAGAGGAGGCTAACAAAATGATCCAAGGGCTGGAGAACCTCTGCTGTGAGGAGAGGCTGAGAGACTTGGGGCTGGTCAGCCTGGTGAAGAAAAAGCTCCTCAGAGACCTTATTGCAGCCTTTCAGTACCTGAAGTGGCCTACAAGAGAGCTGGAGAGGGATGTTTTACAAGGGCATGTAGTGATAGGACAAGGAGTATTGGCATAAAACTAAAAGAGGATAGGTTTAGACTACATATAAGAAAGAAATTCTTTGCCATGAGGGTGGTGAAACACTGGAACAGGTAGCCCAGAGAAGCTGTGGATGCCCAGTCCCTGGAAGTGTTCCAGGCCAGGCTGGATGGGGCATTTGAGCAACCAGGTCTAGTGGAAGGTGTCCCAAAACAAGATGACTTTTAAAATCCCTTCCAAGCCAAACCATTCTATGCTTCTATGATTTCAATCTACCTTGTACACTGAATAAATTTGGAAAAGACTCCATAATAAATATATCCACATCAAAGACACAAAAATCAGAACTAACTTGTGTGAGCAATCTTAGAAATGCAGTTTCAAATTTTTGAGGTACTTAGCTTTATATCCTTAATATACTGTTAGCACAGTGTTCTTTTACTCATGCACATAATTCAACACAAATGTACAGCGTATCAGAGGGTAAAGAAGACAATGAATGTCTTTCCTTGTGAGGGGATACAATTTAGAATAACAGAATCATAGAAAGCTTTGGGTTGGAAGGCACCTTTAGAGGTCGTCTAGCCCAACCCCCCTGCAGTGAGCAGGGATATCTTCAACTGGATCAGGTTGCTCAGAGTGCCATCCAGCTGGCCTTGAATGTTGCCAGGGATGTGACCTCCACTACCTTTCTGGGTAACCGGTTCCATTGTTTCACCATCTTCACAGTAAAGAATTTCTTCCTTATATCTAGTATAAATCTAACCTCTTTTAGTTTAAAACCACAACCCCTTGTCCTATCACAACAGGCCTTGCTATAAAGATTTTGGCCATCTTTCCTACAGGCCCCCTTTAAGTACTGAAAGACCGCAAAAAGGTCTCCCCAGAGTCTGCTCTCCTCCAGGCTAAACAGCCTCATCTCTCTCAGCCTTTCGTCATAGCAGAGGTGCTCCAGCCCTTGGATCATTTTTCTGGCTCTCCTCTAGCCCCACTCCAACAGGTCCATGTCCTTCTTGTGCTGAGGACTCCAGAGCTGGATGCAGGACTCCAGGTGGGGTCTCACCAGAGCAGAGCAGAGGGGCAGAATCCCCTCCCTTGACCAGCTGGCCACGCTGCTTTTGATGTGGCCCAGCATATGGTTGGCCTTCTAGGCTGCAAGCACACATTGTCAGCTCATGTCCAACTTTCATCCCTCAGTACCCCCAAGTCCTTCTCGGCAGGGCTGCTCTTGATTCCTTCATCCTCCCACCTGTATTGATACCAGGGGTTGCCCTCACCCATGTGCAGGATCCTGCACTTGGCCTTGTTAAACCTGATGAAATTCAGACGGGCTCACTTCTCAAGCTTGTCCAGGTCCCTCTGGCTGTCATCCCATCCTTCTGGCATGTCATCTGTACCACTCAGCTTGGTGTCATCTGCGAACTTGCTGAGGGTGTGCTCGATCTTGCAGTCTAAGTCATTGGTGAAAATGTTAAACACCACCGGTCCCGGTACAGACCCCTGAGCGACACCACTTGTCACAGATCTCCATCTGGACATCGAGCCATTGACCACTACCCTCTGGCTGTGACCTTCCAACCAATTCCTTACTCACCGAACAGTCCACCCATAAAATCCATATCTCTCCAATTTAGAGAGAAGGCCAAAGGCCTTACGGAAGTCCAGATAGATCACATCTTTTGCTTTTCCCTTGTCCACTGATGCAGTCACTCTATCGTAGAAAGCCACTGTGTTGGTCAGGCAGGACTTGCCCTTGCTGAAGCCATGCTGGCTGTCTTGAATCACGTCCCTGTCCTCCATATGCCTCAGTGGAGCTTCTGGGAAGACCTTTTCCACTATCTTCCCACGCACAGAGGTGAGGCTGACAGGTCTGTAGTTCACGGGGTCCTCCTTTCTACCCTTTTTAAAAATGGGCACAGTGTTTGCCTTCTTCTGGTTGCCAGGGACTTCATCTGACTGCCATGACTTCAAATATTATGGAGATATTGAGAGTGGCTTGGCAACTCCATCAGCTAATTCCTTCAGGACTCTGGGATGCATCTCATCAGGTCCCAAAGAATTATGTATGTTCAGGTGGTCCCAAACCTGATCTTTCCTTACAGAGGGAGAGACTTCACCCCCTTTGGTCCCCATCTTGCAGTCCATCAACTCAGGAGCAGTGAGGAGAGATGTTGCCAGTGAAGACTGAGGCAAAAATGTTGTTGAGTACCTCAGCCTTCACCTCATCTGTTGATGCAAGGTCACCATTCTTGTTCATCGGGGGAGTACGCTTTCTTTTACCTTCCTTTTCTGGTTGACATACCTGTAGAAGCTGTTCTTGCTATTCTTTGCATCCCTTGCCAAGTTCAGCTCCAGTTGTGCCTTGGCCCTCCTGACTCCCTCAGTACACAACTGGACAGCGTCCTTATACTCTTTGCATGATATCTGTCCCTGCTTCCACTGGCTGTGCAGTTCCCTCTTGCTTTTTAGTTTGACCAGCAGGTCTCGACATAGCCATGCCAGTCTATTCCCTTTCTTGCCTGACTTCTTACATCCGGGGATTGAGAGCTCCTGTGCTCTATGGAAAGCATCCTTACAGAACTGCCAGCTCTGTTCTGCTCCCCTGTCCCTGAGGACAATTTCCCAAGGGGTCTTACTGACTAACGCCTTGAAGAACTGGAAGTTTGCTTTCCTAAAATTTAGTGTCCTGACTATACTCCTTGCCTTTCCCATACCCTCAGGAGTGAGAACTCCACCAGTGCATGACCACTGCAGCCCAGGCTGCCTCCAATTCTGATGCCACTGGTGAGCTTGCTTGCATTGGTGACCAAAAGGCGATCTATTGCATCCCCTCAGGTAGGGGTGTCAATTACGTAGCTTAAAAAGTTGTCCTTGGTGCATTCCAGGATTCTCCTGGATTGCCTACACTCGCTGTGCTACTTTTCCAGCAGATGTTGGGGTGGTTGAAGTCCCCCAGCAGGACGAGAGCCTGCAAGTGCGAAGCCTCCTGGAGCTGGAGGAAGAAGGCCTTCTCAGTAGGTTCCCTTTGATCAGGCGACCTGGAGTAGACACCAATGACAAGGTTCTCTTTGTTGCCGCTGTCTCTGATTCTTACCCATCAGCTTTCGACCTTCTCGTGGCTATTCTTCAGGGACAGCTCTTCACACTGTATTGATTTCTTGATGTAGTGGACAATGCTTCCACAGAATCACAGAATCACAGAATGGTAGGGGATGGAAGGGACCTCTATAGGTCATCTAGTCCAACACTCCTGCCAAAGCAGGGTTACCTACAGCAGGCTGCACAGGACTGAGTCCAGGCGGGTCTTGAATATCTCCAGAGAATGAGACTCCACAACCTCCCTGGGCAGCCTGTTCCAGGGCTCCGTCACCCTCAGATGGAAGAAATTCTTCCTCATGTTCAGATGGAACTTCCTCTGCTTCACTTTGTGCCCACCTCTCTTTCCCCACCTGTCCCTTCTGAACAGCCTGTGGCCATCGATAACCACACTCCAGTCATGGGATTCGTCCCACCAAGTTTCAGTAATGGCAATCAGGCCACACCTTTCTAACAGCACAGTAGCTTTCACCCGCTTCTGTTTGTTGCTCATGCTGCGTGCATTCGTGTAGAGGCAGGGGGGTCCTGCAGAAAGATTAAGTTCCTCTGTTCTTTGAAAGATAGCATATTACCTTTAAATAGCATAGTGGGATTGATAAATCATGTTCAGACTACCTTCTGTAGCTGCCCAGGTTAAATGTTGTTATACCAGAAATGATAAGTTTCATCTAAGCGCCCTTTCCACAGCTTTAGAGAATGGTAATTCCCATTGCTGCTTCTTTTTCTTACATTAGTTTATTTCCCATGACCTGTTTCCAGCAAGACGTCAAACCTGAGTTTGAGATTAAGTTATTCTTTTGGGAGATAAGAGCCCCCAGAGGCTGAGAAAGAACTTGAGTTTAGCTCTCACATGTTGTTCAATCCTTTAATCACCAAAAAATTATATAGAAGATTCTTTTCTTGGCTGATTTTGAGTTGAACTCAGTATAGGTAGTAAGGATAATTTGTGCAGGATTAGGTAGGGTTCAGGTGCTTTCTAGCTACTGGTGAGTTGCATTACAATATAGGCACCACTACAGCTCAAACTGAGGAAAGGATACGAGGTTTAGACGTCATAGGAAATTTATAATCTAATCTAGATGGTAAGTACCACTAGAACCAGATTTTCTCTGATAGTAAACGGGCACAACTGCTCTCTTGAACTAATGTGCTTAAATTCAGTTTAACATTATTTTGATAGTGGAAGATATGAATAAAGACCTAAAGTGATTAGTGGAAAAGAAAACATGACTCAGGTGAGGTGCTCATTCAGAGACTGAGGCATCCAATCCAGAAGGATAAGAAAGAATATTCTAAGTGAGAAAATGAGATGGAGTGTAGTTTTGTCTTCCCAGGAAAAAAGCAAGAATAAGTTATTAGCACCTGTACTTTTACATTACTGAATGGCACGCCTTCAGATCTGTGAAAAGGAGTGGGCTGCAGCCAGTCTAAACACAAGCTTGTAAGTGTTTCATATCAGAAGAAAGAAAGAAGAAAAAAAGACAAGTCTGGTGGATACCTTTCTTGGTAACACCTAGGAGGAAGTGATTGGTGCTTTCCCTTTTGTGAAACCACACCAGTGTTTGTCATATCCAGCTTCAAGGAAAAGAAATACATCATGAGCAATTAAATACAAAACCACTGTCCCTGATTCATTAATTCCCTGAGCTACATATCATTGGAGGCCATGAATATTTTGGGTAGGTGTTACTGCATATGTTTTGTGGCTTCTCTGTCATCTGCTATTGGTCAGTCTTAAGACCAGATACTGGACACTGTTCGATGCGCTGGTCTTGTTTTTGTGTTCTCAAATTAATATGAACCATCTAAAAGGGGATTGCCTAAACCACTCTTCTGGGCTATATTTGCTTAAGGAGCGAAGGCATGGTTCTCCAGAAGGAGATTTATCCTATTTTAGCACTTTGTCAAAACAGAAGAGTAACTCTCTGGTACTGGCTATCCTGCCCTATTGACCTGGAAAGAAAATAAATAACTAGTTTAAACTGGTCATTTAACATCCAGCTAGATAAATTCAGGCAAAGCGATTCCTACTTCTAGTGACTAGTAAGGTTGGTTCACTGGTCTAATTTTTGTCTTGTCAGAAACAAGAGAAAAAGGCTAAACAAGATTGTTTCTTCTTCCTTTAACATACAGTGCTCAAATTCTCCTGATGATGCCCTGCTACAAATCACTTTGCTTTTCTCACCCATCTTTTAGAGACAGACACTTATCTTCACCAAATACACATTAGCTACTTCTGTGGGTTTATCTTCTCAGTCTCCTGAGGATCAGCATTGCACCTGCTTCTTTTTTTGCATTGTCTGCCTTCTCGTTAACAGCCTTAATGGATGTTTTATTAAAACTGACTCTCTTCTTCATTCTGGGGAGTGGGACTTTTTTTTTTCCAAATGACTGAGCAACGTCTAATAAGAAATGCAGTACTCTTTGGGTAGATGAATCTCAGCTAACGAGTATTTCAGGCTGCTTTTGACAGTAGAGCTTTGGAATTTTAGTTGGCAAAATTTCCTCTTCTTCAGGTGGAAAATGGACTTTTCCCCTTTCCTTAAGAGTCCTAACAGGAAAGACTTTTGGGTTCAAAAGGAGGATTAATAGTTTTACAAGTCATATCCTTGAAGGATCTGTATTTGGAACTTTAAATAAAACAATGAGAGTGTAATGCCACTGCTTCACTGTAGCAATTCATAGTTATATATATTCATAATATATTTAAAGAGAAGGCTTCTAGTGGAAATGAAGCCTTGAATTGTGTGCACCACAATAAAGGATGCCATCTCATGTACTTTCTCTAAAAGATTAATTGACCTTACATCAAATTTTCTATTTTCTCACCAGGCACATATTTCTTCAAATGTATGTTAAAAGTTAATGAAGATATCTAAACTGACTTTCACCAGGGGCTGGCACTTGGGTTTTAAATCACATGCTCGGTTATCACAGATTTTTGGTGAATATGAAGAACACAATCACGCTGATATTTTTTTTATAAAAATATGCCACAACAGAAATCCACAGATGCTGGTGATCTGTTGGCTGCACTGATGATCTTCAATTGGTTGAAGAGAGAAAGTGGCATACTTTTGTATTTGTCTTGTAGACAGTGGCTTTGCTTTGTCACTGCTGTTAACATGAAACATCTGAAAATTTTGAGTGTCAGTGTCAAATATTGTTTCTCCTTTATGTAATGAAGTGGAATACTGGGAATATTGTCGTATCCTGGGATGCTGAATCTGCTTGAATCAGCAGAGTGCTGGAGTAGAATATCTGCCATATGCTTGTTACACTGTCTGCCTCTGCTGTGATAAAACAAAAGAAATCCAAACACAAAGCTGATGAGTTTTTAGTCTGTAGCTACCAAATAGATCATCTGCAAGCGGAAGGGGAAGCAGAATAAATATATGCTTAGAGAATGAACTTAATGTGGGGAGCAACCCCCTCCCAGCTATTTTAGCGAATGCAAGTATCTTTTGGGAACGTTGTAAAACATCTTTTTCAAAGCTCGAAGTACATAAATTCAGAGTGTCCTGAGGTTCAGAAGCACAGGGATTATTCACAGTCCATCAAAGGACTTCCATCCAAAGGAAGATGATGAAATATGGCATCTTTTTTTCCTTAAAAATATGACTATAAATACTACTTCGCAAAATATTAATTTGAAAATTTTGATCACAAATTGACTTCAGCATTGGGCTGTGAGTCTTGTTAATATTCTGTAGGTGCTCCTTTCTTGTGTAACCTTCTTGAGGTTTTATTCAGGAATCAGAAATGGATTGAGAGAGCAATAGAATTACTAGCCTTGCCCTCTTACTCACAAGGCTTAACAAGCCCATTTGCACCTACCTCTTCTTGTAGGTGCCATAAGGTCCTGATTTCTTGTCAGCCCTGCATAGACCCTCTCCAGTTTCTTAACAATCTACTAGAACTGGGGGGTCCAAACCAGGACTAACCCTGCTGTCTACCTTCCAGCCTTCCTCTTGATCCCAAACTCAGGCTTCCAAAGCTTTCGTCTACAATCCTGGGCTCAGTGGCTTTTCCTTGTTTGGAAGCAACGTAAAAACTGAACATTGCCGGTAGCACTGGCATACAGAAATTGCCACTGTAGTTCTTCCATCCTTCCTCCCTAGACTCAAGTTTCAGACATTTGGCAATGATGCACCTCAGTGTTTTTGAGGAACTCTCACTGCCGTAGTCTTGGCTCGAACATGTTGAGTTTATTATGTCTGATTTCTGAAAGCTTTCTGGAACTCCTCCACTGAAGCTACACTGCTGAGCAAGACTGAGATTTTGTTTTGGCACAAAAACTCTTTAGTGGCATAGAATCATGCTGTTAAAGAAAAATTCCCCTCCTTTAGAGAAGTATGAAAATGCTTTGTCCCATTGGATTTCATTATCTTATCTTTGGTACTATGGAGTTTGCATTGCTGCAAGTTTGAGCGCTAGTATATTGTCTTCTGCATTTCTCTCAATAAAAGTGTGCTAAGAAAGAATCTAAACTTTTCCAGGCTTTCTCTCTTTCCTCAAGCAAAATTCAAACTGGGTCATTCTCCTCAAAACAATCTTGATAACTGCTTGTACAGTGCTGGAGCCTGGAGATACACAGCGTTTTCCAGGAAACTCATTAGAACTTGGAATTTAACTGCCTAGTAACTGCTAAATGGGTGGATGTGAATGTGTTAAAATGAGTCATGAATACCACCTGAATGATGTTATGTGATTTTATAGTGATTTAAGCCCCTCTGTACCTGGCTGTGAGGAAACCTGAGATTTCTTTGGTAAGCATAAGGCATTTTTGCAGACTCATGTCCTATGAACCGTCTACTTTTCTGACATATTTTGAGCCTGGCTTAAGAGTGGTGACCATAATGGGATGTCAAGTCTCTAGTCTCTTTGTCTGAAATGGGTACCTGGATCTTCCTTATATTTACCAGCCTCCTTCAGGCCATCTTAGTGATCTGTATGTTATCATTGTACACAGAAACACACTCAATATTTCCACAAACTAAATTTTTTACGATTAGAAAGATGCGCTCTGACCAAAGGTAAAGGATTATTGGCAAGAATATATTTAACAATCAAATAGAAGAATAATTTGGGAATAGTACAGTGATTTTGGAAATAAAATTCTTAGTAGAGAGGCTCCCCACCTCCATAGGTTGTGCTGGTGTCTACATAGAGATGACAGCCATCTTCATCTTAACTCAAGAAACATATTCCTGAGATATATAAACTGAAATATATATGAATGTTGACTTATAATTAGCCCAGGATCGCTCAATTTCCATGAAGTCAAAGGAATATTAATCTGGCAACTAGAGAAAAAAAATACTCCCCTCCCCAAAACTTTGAGGATGAATGATTCTACCCCTCTACTCCACACTGGTGAGACCACACTTGGAGTCCTGTGTCCAGCTCTGGGGCCCTCAGCACAGGAAATACATGGATGTGTTGGAGTGGGTTCAGAGGAGGCTACCAAAATCATCCAAGGGCCGGAACGCCTCTCCTATAAGGAAAGGCAGAGAGAATTGGGGCTGTTCAGCCTGGTGAAGAGAAAACTCTGCGGAGACCTTACTGCGGCCTTTTAGTAGCTGAAGTTGCCTACAAAAAAGCTGGAGAGGGACATTTTACAGGGGCATGTAGTGATAGGACAAGGGGTAAAGGCATCAAATTAAAAGAGGGTAGATTTAGGCCGGATATAAGGAAGAAATTCTTTACTATGAGGGTGGTGAGGCACTGGTACAGGTTGCCCAGAGAAGCTGTGGATGCCTGATCCCTAGAAGTGTTCCAGGCCAGGCTGGATGGGGCTTTGAACAACCAGGTCTAGCGGAAGGTGTCCCTGCCCGTGGCAGGGGGGATTGGAATGCAATGGTGTATAAGATCTCTTCCAATCCAAACCAGTCTATGATTCTATGATTCTATGATTCTATGATTCTATGATACTATGGTTCTATGATTCTATGAATGTATTCAGGCTGTAACTAATGTCTTTGTTATGTGTATACTGCGTACATATGTTCATAAATTTGCTCAGATTTGTAGGGAACAAAACACAATTTAAGCAGAATATGCTGTTCTCTCATTTTTCAATATCTGTTTATTAAGTAGTTGCTAAGATTAATCATTAGTATAGTATTATAATGAATGAAATAATCAAAGATGCAAACAAGACAGGTAATGAGAGTGTTAATATTGTATATCAAGTCTGACCCAGCTGGATATACTTGTTTTTGTTACATTTTTGTAAAGTGCAACATTTTATATTCTTATTTTATATTTTTACAAAGGTTTTACATTTTAAAGAAATATAACAAAAAAAAAAAGGCCAAATACGTGCCTTAGGGTGACTCAGTTGTCTTTTCTTGAGCTAAAGGGATTTTAGCTTTATTGATTTATTCACATTAATGTGCCTTATATTTACAGTTTAACACTGCTTGTTTTCCTAGGTGATTTTTTTCTGCTTTCTGAATTCCAACTGTTGTCAGTAAGTTGATCTCACCAACAGGAAAAATTTTCTTTTTTAATGATAAATAGATATGACATTTTACCTTGAAAAAGACCTGAAACATTTTAGAGCTTTCAAACTCATTGTTTAGGTTGTTGAAAGTCCTTAGCTACCAATCAATGGGAGGTGAGAGTGAATAGTTAAAAGCAAAAGGCACTAGGAAGAGTCTTTGTCCTGCTATGACCATAGGTGTTAGTGGCTTAGTTTAAATCCTGCATTTCAAAATCACTTAGTGAACAACAGAAGATTAATTGCAGGAGTCAAGGTCTTCAATGCAAGATAGTTGATACAGTCTCATTGTCTTCAGTTAAGTAGAGCTGCACCTATTCAGCGATACCTTTTGTTCTGTATTTCTTCTGCTTCTTAGGATACCTTTTGTGGCTTATCACTGTATCTCCTGTTTTCTAGACCTTATTCTGCCCTTTGAAATTCATTCTAGCATTGAATACTATGTGATGGAGCCTCTAAATGCCACAGTAACTTCAAAAATTCTGCTCTACCCAGGCACCAGCTGGAAAAAAACCCTGTAGCAAAAGTTGTGCTAGGAGTTGGGAGGGGAAAGCAACCCCGCACATGAAGTAACAATGTGCAGGCAGGCAACAGGGAGAACAGATATTGAGGGTGGAGCACATCTAGCCTTGCATGTCTTTCTTACTGCTTCGCATGGAGCCACCTGAGTGTTGACTCCTATATCTAGAAACAGCCTCGACAGGATGAGTCACAAGCAAAGCACAGGAGCTTGAATTTCCAGACGCTTTTCATGGGACAGGTTCACTACCTAGGCGTATTTGCTGGGCCTTAGTATTTATGGTGGTATTTTTTGCAGGTTAACATCAGAAAAATAAAGCACTTTTTTGATACCACTGGTTAGATTTTACTGGGTTATATTTAGTTATAAAGACGCAAAATCATGTTGATGAACTTGTATGCAAGTTTCAGGTTGCAGTTCCTTAAGGGACTTTCTCCTAAGAAAGGCCTTGTAACTGAGTGCTTTTGAAATACCATCAATGAGCGTGTTTGTATAAAATAAAAGTTGGGGAAGTAATGTAGTATTAGTGACATTTTATATCATGTATGCATATGAGTACACTCACCTTTTTTACCTCGAAGAGCTCAATACACTTCCTTAAACACAGGCATAAAGTCACATTTGAGATACCCAAAGATCCTCTGTTCGATATCCAGCTGCGGTTCCAGATGTGCAAGGGTCTCCTGCAAGTCCTGTATCCTATCTGCCAGCTCCATGAAGATGTCTCAAATACTGTTGAAGGATTCAAATGTCTTTGGATACCCTTGTTTAAATAAGTGAACCAAACTCTCTGTGGAAACTTACTGTCTACCCTGGAAGATTTAGCTAAGAGCTTTCAATGGATAATGGACAGAAACAGGGTACTTGTGAAGTAAATTTCTCATGTCTTCCTGAGACAAGTCCAAAATAGGGAGGAGGATTGTCTGAAGATGCTTGGCTTTACTGATGGTAGAGGCAGCCTTACACTCGTAGTCATCCCAACTAACTACAGCCATCTCCAGTGCCAGACATGTCCCTCTGGGCTGGTCACTCCAGGGTCCATCAGTAGAAGATAAATAGGCAGTTTTAAGAAGAGATTGATTTTACCTACTTCTTACTGTCTAGATAACACAAAGCAACAAATCCCACCCTAGGTAATTAATTTTTAAAAACCTTTAAAGTTAGGTGAAATGATTTCTAGATACACTGTTTTTGAGAGAATAAACTTTCCTCCATTTGTAAATATATTTCCTACTGGTTGAGCTCACTACAGAAAAAACGCAGATTCAGCCCCCATATTGCATACATTGATTACAGAACATTCACATAATGAATTTTTAATAATACATTTACCGAATGTAAATTCTCAAGGCATAAGTAGGATGCTCGTGTTGTATTATCTGTGTTCCAGCTTTGTCTGCAGGGGTGAATTTCACCTTATGGATGAAATCTTGATTATGCAGCTCCACACAGCTGTGGAATGAGATTTATACAATTAATGGTGAACATTCAAGTCCTAACTTGTAGCCATGGATGCACACCCTCCATGTGGTACTGCGAGTGAATTTTCTCTTAGCATGCACGTATGGGCTAATGTACAGCACACAGTGAATTTTTCTCTTCCCATTGGCTGTAAAAAAAGGAGTGTGGAAAAAAAGTGATGTGTTTATTGCAATTTTTGCTAGCATTAGTCTTCATCTGCCTTCTTAATTAATCCTGCCCTGTGGCTGAGACTCCACATAAGCTGTCATGCCACAGTGAAGACCTATATATTATAATACAGCAATTATACTATTTAGCCTTACACATTTCTGCATGAATGATTGGTGACGTCTTGCATATTGCAAACATTTGTATTTGGCAAACATGTGACTGCTGTTTTTAATGACTGAAACTTACTTCTTTCAGTAGGATTGGTCTATTCTGTTTTCCAGTCCCTCCAGGTGACACGCCCATGAATAGAGCAACAGAGGTGAAAAGGGAGCAGTGACTGATCTTGATTTTTATAATGAAGTGACTGAACCCAAACCATTTTTATAATGATCCTTATTTATACCATATGCTTTCAGGATTCAAGTTCCTGATGTGGGGGGGAAGTATTAAAATTTGAATTATTTTTTTAAACTAGTGCTTTATTTATAAAGTTCAGGTGTTCCTGCCAGGGATATTATGCATGCTTTTCTGGATATGTCCTCTGAACTCTATCACTTCCAGTGGTCACAAATATGAATGAGATCTCTAAACATTACTATTATTTCTGATTTTCACCTACTGCATTTTTGGCACTGAAATTAATAATTTATGGGTCCATTTTTGCTAATGAGGGCAGAATTATTCTTTATCTTATCTGGCAAATTGTGTTACATAATTTCAGACTCACACAGTTACATTACAGAATAAATAGTAAGTAATATTACAATAACATGTAAGTAATTCGTAAAATTTTATTGTCCAGCTGCTGAGCAAATCTCTTCCACGAACTTTGGCATTCAACTTCTCGCAGCATGAGACGATCCCCACTATTGAGTAGACTGTGAAAGTCCACTAAAGAATTATGCACATCAAGCATTCATAAAGCTATGTAATAAAGTTCATCAGAAATTGAAAGTTAACACTTTTTTATCAAAACTGGCTACATAAAGACTTCAGTAAGAACAATCTTCTTACAGGATCAGTGAAACCTTTTACTGGTTTCAGGAAATCCGGTTTATCCTGTGAGACTGTCATTCACATGTATCCATGTATGTTAGCACAGGACTTGTGTTTTTATTTTAAATTAATTTTTTCCCCACTAGGAGAAAACAACTTTGAAACTAGGACGCGACATGTCATCTGCCTAAAACCCAAAGAGAGGGAAGAGAGCAAGCTCCAGTTCATATACATAGCAACCATGCATTGAGAGTATCTGCTTCCGAGTATTATAGATTTCTGTCCTTTTTCACTTCTCTTTAAACTATTCATTAATTTTCTGAATCTCCAGATTCCTTGGGATTATGTGTGAAGCTGAGTTTTATTGCATCTGTTGCAGTATACTACAAAAGGGTGAAGGCTGTCAATTCAATGTTAAAGATCATCCTGGGTAAAAAATATTCTTCCCTGTTTCTGCTCCCAAATCTATGCTTTCCTCTGTGCTTTTCAAGCTATTCAAGTTACACCGCTCTTCTTTTACTTGGTTGCATCCTCAACAGGCCATCCATCTATCAGAAATGAGATACTAATGTGATATAGAAGAGAAGATTTAATCAAATCAGCAAGATGTACACAAGTCTAAACTGCTACGTCATGTGTTCTTGTTATGTCATATTTTAGGCCCTATCTTCTGTCCATTGAAATATCTCCAAAATCAAAAAGGAAATTTCAGTGATATAAAAATCACACTTTTTTCCTGTGGAAACCTAATTCAATACCAGATTTCAGTGAATTCATTTTAAATAATAATTTAAAGATGAGAATGTGACTTTTAAAAACGCTAAAATATTTGATATTTTTTCCCCACCTTTCTAAAATTTTCTAAATAAGATGTTTCCTGTTCTTTGGTTTAACATCTTTGATTTAATTAGTTTCTTTAACTCAATCTTTCATTTTATATTATTCTTTTAATCTATTTTATTTTAATGTTAGCATATATTATCTCAGTCTATTCCAAATTAACTTCTTATGAGTGTCCTAGTCCATGGAAAATTTCAAAATTTTTGTTTTGATTCTGAATTAAAATGAATTTTTTTCAGATTTTAAAAGCTACAGCAAGCCTTTAATTTTCCTTTTTAATCCCACTCCTTTCTTGTTCATTGTTATTAAAGGGTTACCATCTGTTCAATGCATTTCTTCTTCCGTACTGTTTCCTATGATCAAGTAGTTCAGAATGACTAGCAAGTATTAGACATCCATCTACTGGGGGTCTGTAATCAAGTGAGCTGAAATTCATCGTTTTCCTGTAGGAAATGGAAAATTTAAAGTCTCCTGTTTCCTCCTGCAGACGAGGGAGAAGCCTGTTGTATGACAGAGCAGAATGTGGTCAGTGGATTTGGCTTCTATTCTCCCTCAGACAAAACTCATAGCTTTGGTTGTGCGACCCACCCAGCTTTCCTAGCCTGGGGCAATCAATAGCAGGGTAAGTAAGTTTCAACGGAAGAAACAGGTTAAATATCTAGACCTCCTCTGCTTCAAATATTCATCTTCGGGGAGCTCCTGAAAAGGCACAAGGATTTGTGGTGGAGCCGGGCCAGCAAATGCCAGGCAGAAAGGGGCTGTAGAAAGTTACTGAGGAGTGGTATGCATTGTGAGAAGTTCTCTGAAAAGCTACCGACGGACCTGTATTTAGTTTTGTGACCTTAGGCTAAATCATGTGCTCTTAACCTGTTAGTATGGATTTGCCTGAACCATACTGACAGATATCAGCAGTGAATCCAACATCTGGGAATCCATGTGGAGTCATCAACCCTTCACACGAGGTCACTGTTTGCTCTACCAGGTATCCCTGCAGAGTATTTGGTTAGTGACTCCCTTATCTGGCCCACAAAGGAGACAGCAAACGTCTCCTTCATTCCTCTAATGTCTCCACCTGTGCAACATCCTTCAGACGCCTGCATTTGAAGACAAAAAGCACTTGCAAAGAACATTATTTTGGTTCTTTACCATTTCAGTGCAGTTTTTCCAAATAAAGGAATGAACTGACTCTATACATTTTTCCAGTCAAGAAGCTTTTTTGAAGGATGAAAAATAGAGGAAATATTTACGTGCATGTATACTTGTGTGTGTGGTTTTGTGTGTGTGTATGAGACACAGAAGACTGAAAGCTAAATGAATATGTATACAACACTGTATAGTGACCTCTGATTGATATTTCTGCAGATTAATTCTGAGTGGTACAGTGTTCCATGTCACAGGTTACTGAAGCACATACTCTTCCATGAGCATAACATTTTGTTCCTACAACTCCCATTTGCTACATGTATCTGTCAACTGTGCATTCAGTAAAGAATGCTATTTAAATTACTTATTTGTATTGCTGGTTAGTGGGCCTTAATGACCTCAGGACAGAGGACCCACATAGCGCTCTGTAGTTTTTGCTGTAATTGTATATCTAAAAGCCCCATGTTAACAAGAATCATCTCACTTCCTCTATGTAAGATGACATGCAGCTTTCACTGGCACAAAAAAAAAATTGCTTCAGGGACTTGATCCTGAAAATATTGAACTTTTCCTGGGATGAGTCCGGTGCTCGTCATTCCACTTGAGGTCCAGTGCCTAGCACCTCTCAAGGTCAACTGGCAACACATTTGACAAACACTGAGCATTGCTTTCCAAAAAGGAAAACGGTGGTGTTATTTACCGGATCCCTAACAATGGATGATACTGCTTAATATAATATCCATTCCAACTGCTGAGAAAATGTAGGTAGGCAGAATGCAATTTCTCAAATTGGAATTTGGCCAAGACACTAGGGATATACTCTTGTTACAAGGGCAATGACATGTTTAATCCTGCCTGAAGACAACAATCCTTTTTAATAGCTACTTCCTAACTTTTTTTCAAATACTGTTTTTGAAAACACTCCTCAGTAGCCCCCCAATTAAAAACTGAAACAGTATGAAAATAAAAAACAAAACCAAAACCAAAGTCTGGAGATTTATAATTACATAGCTTGGTTATATGGATATATGTTTCTTACGTAGCATTTGGCTACTGTTGTGTTTCTAAACCTATCGTGACACAGTAGTTAAACTGTAGTTTGAAGCAGTTTGAAGTAGTTTGAATTTGGAAATTGTGGGAAATCATGGTATTTCCAGCACACTTTATTTTTTGAAATAAAGTAAGAAGACAACATATATGACCTTCTAATGGAATGAGAAGCTCAAGAAAAAGAATGTTTTCCATATATCTGGATCTAAGCCAAAACTTTGACATTCTATGAGTCAAAGGCAACATTTTGGCTTCTTGATGGAAATTAAGTTGAATATTTTGTTCAGAACATTCTCTGTGTCTACCTGAACCTGCAGAGCCATATGAGAATAAAAAATCTGAGTCATTCATATTTCCCTTTTTAGAATCGTAGAATCAGAGAACAGTTTGGGTTGGAAGGGACCTTGAAAGGTAATCTAGTCCCACACCCCTGCAATGAGCAGGGACATCGACTAGGTAAGGTTGCTCAGAGCCCCGCCGAGCATGACCTTGAATGTTTCCAGGGAAGGGACATCTGCCACCTCTCTGGGCAATCCAGTGTTTCACCACCTTCATTGTAAAAGATTTCTTCCTTTATATCTAGTCTAAATCTAACCTCTCTTAGTTTAAAACCCTTATCACTTGTCCTATTGCAACAGGCCCTGCTCAAAAGCCTGTTCCCATCTTTCTTCTAAGCCCCCTTTAAGTACTGGAAGACCACAATAAGATTCCTGAAGCTTTCTCTTCTCCTGGCTGAACAGCCACAAACCTCTCAGCCTTTCCTCACAGTAGAGGTGCTCCAGCTCTTGGATCATTTTTGTGGCCTCCTCTGGCCCTGCTCCGACAGGTCCATATCTTTCCTGTGCTGAGGGCTGCAGAGTTAGACACAGGACTCCAGGTGGGATCTCTCCAGAGTGGAGCAGAGGGGCAGAATCCCCTTCCTTGACCAGCTGGCCACGCTTCTCTTGATGCAGCCCAGGACACGGTTGGCCCTCTGGGCTGCCAGCGCACATTGCCGGCTCATGTCCAGCCTTTCGTCTATCTGTACCCCCA
>Ga0065711_1039405_pt1 | contig 17872 bp, 8 predicted proteins | sample Hoacrofraction12_FD_59098 | JGI IMG/M metagenome (GOLD analysis project Ga0065711, IMG submission 59098) | Hoatzin crop microbial communities from Cojedes, Venezuela - Epithelial fraction 12 v2 (version 2) | ecosystem: Host-associated > Birds > Digestive system > Esophagus > Crop | place...
GACGAGGGGTAATGGTTTTAAACTAAAACAGGGTAGGTTTAGGCTGGATATAAGGAAGAAATTCTTTACAATGAGGGTGGTGAAACACTGGAACGGGTTGCCCAGAGAGGTAGTGGAGGCCCCATCCCTGAAAACATTCAAGACCAGGTTGGACAGGGCTCTGAGCAACCTGATCTAGTTAGGGGTGTCCCTGCTCGCTGCGGGGGGGTTGGACTAGATGACCTCTAGGGGTCCCTTCCGACCCAAAACTTTCTATGACTCTATGTGCTAGAAACCACCAAAAACCATCTTCATGATGTGCTAGAAACCACCGAGCAACAGTCTCAGGATGAGAGGAGCACTCTGGACACCTGGTAGATCTCAACATCTCCAAGAGGAGGAAAAAGACCAAGTCTTCAGCATCCCGTGGACCGCAGCAACCCTTTGGCAGCATGACTGCCAGGCTGCCCACCAGGAGGTGCATGAAGGACCGCTGTACTCGATGTTCTGGAGGGAGCTACAGTTATTCAAAACAGCACGTTGCAGGACGAACCCCCCACGTGTCGAGTCGCAGGTGCAGCTTCACCCTCCCTGCTGACGGGCAGATCTCAACTTGTGCTCCCATCAGCATGTCTGCAGCGTGGAGGTGCTCGGCTACATCCGAGGCCACCCGAGCTCGCAGCGCTCTGCTATCTCCGCTGGCCGCAAAGTCGATGGGAAGCAGCGGACCGCAGGGGCCGTTTGCAACCTGCACCACAGCATTTCCATTAGCATCCTCGGTTTACCCTATAAAAGGCAATTTCAGTAGACACCCTGCAGAAATACACCTACAAACTGCTCCAGAAGGTCAACTGGATAAATAAAGGAAGGCTTCCACCTCCGAGCTGAAGCTGTGAATGGCCACAGTCCCAGAAAGCAGCCCAAGGCACTAGCAGCAGCAGAATTTACTGCCTGCAAAAACTGCTGATAGACACTATCTCGGATCCCACACCCAGCCCCAGGGGACGCAATATCTGACTAGCGTTCCGAGAGAATAATGCTCGGCAGAAATTACAGCCTCTTCTAAACACAGGCAAGAGAAAGGTTGCTTTCCATCAAAGATAGACAGCAAATACTATCCCGAACGCTGTTAATATTGACTTTACTTCCAAAGAATACTATCTGTTTACCCTGCTGAATTATTCCGGCGAATGTAAACACTATATAGTATTCAACACAGCAAAAATCAATGCCATGTATTATTGAAGCTCGGGATGAAAGCACAACGGCCCCCGATAAGCGCTCCCGGTGTGCCAGCCACTGCGGCCGGCCGCGGTCTCGGCTGACGGTGAACGCTGTGATAAAAGCTGTCCGAAGCGTGAGGTTATCGGGAGACGCAGCCCGGTGAGCCCCGCTGCAGCAGGCACAACCCACCCAGCCCGAGCGGCTCTGCCTCCAGCACCAGCCGAGAACCTCTTGGTCGAGGCACGCCAAACCCGGCCTCCTTTGATGAGCAGCCTTTCAATCATGGATTTAAGCAGAACCAAAACAAAAATATATCTATATTTACAGTGTGCTAGCCAAACACAGACACTGGAGTACAGAGCGTACGCTTTCTGCCACCCAGTTAGCCCAGGGGTGACTCGTGCCCATTACCTCCATCCCTTCTCTGCATCAGAACTGCCATCAGAATGACACCCCAAAGCATCTGTCTGACTCCGTACTGCTCGAAGTGCAGTGTTACCGCTCCCTCAGTAATTAGACATCTTAACGAGGGAACAGCAGAGCGCTGCCTTTCTGCCCAGCCAGCACATACCACTATTTAATACTGGGATCAATGGCAGAGCCCTGACACGACAGTGGGCTTCACGCAGTAAAAAGGCAAATAACCAGGGGAGCACACGGAGGACTTGCCATCGTGCGCTGACGGGCTTTGTCAAATACCGAGCACTGCGTACGAGCACCCTTCCCGTTAGATTCTGCAAACCTCTGCTGTGGCCTCCAGGCACAATTTAAAGCAAAGCGGCGCGATGCGGCGCAGTGAAGAACTGTCAGGAGGCAACATCTCATTTCTTCTTCTTCTAGTTAGATTCTGCATTCGCAGAGCGGGGAAATCCCCAAACCACGCTGTGACTAAAAATACTCTGCAGGTTTGCACGGGATTGGGAGGACGACACGACTGTCTCTGAGGCTAAGGCATCACAGCAATCTCGTTGCTTGTGTCTCACAAAGAGAAGAACGGGATTTCATTGCAGACAGGAGGAAGCAGATCAGTCATGGCTGAGATTTGACCTGATTCTGCTTCTGGTGGCTTCTCTGGCACTTGAGAAGTGTTCTTGGGGGATGTTTAACCGCTGCCTTGGGAAGGGTGGAGTTTCCAATCTAAGCATTTGCCAGCAGTCTCACTAATGAGAACATCTGGATTCACAACCAGAAATAAGTAGCGTGATAATCAGGGCCTTCGCTGGACAATTTAGGGATGGGGACACAGTGTCATCTGCTACCTCTATAGTGCTATGAGATCCCAAAGCAGATTCCTTCCAAACATAACAACAAAAAAATCAAAATGAAAAAAGAGTATTGTTGGATGATCACATCGCCTAGATTTCTGCAGTCCCAGAGAGCTCCCGACCTGCATGCATTTGAAAGGAAAATCACTTGTGATGTAGTCAGTTGCTTTTCTTAAAATGTTCCATTAAAAAAGAAGTCAGGTTTACCCCTCTTAAGTGCCCGTGAAATGAGATATCAGTAGGCCACCATTCTTACTTACACCTTATTATTCATTAGCATTCCCGCTTCTTCAGTCACCTTTAACACAAAAGTGTATTAAGTGATACAAACGGTACTATTCGCCCACGTTCCAAACCCCGGCTATTAAAAGCCATCTCTCTCTCGGCTGCAGTCTCAAGCAGGGAACGCATGAATCACCCGGCGGCAGGGTGCCGAGGTCGCCTCTCCCCCACGGCGCGGCTGCCAGCGCGGGCAATGTCCCGCTTGACATCTGCAGACCTACAAAGCACCAGAAGATTTCCCTCGGGGATTTCCTACCTCATTTGTGCTGACGTTCGGGGTGCGATAGCAGCTTCCGAAATGCCCCTCCGAGGCTCCCTGCCAAGCACCGGCTGCCATCTCATCTCGCTTTCCCTGGTTCACTTACCGGTGACCTGGCCCTGCCGCAGACCTCCTGGGGTGCTCCTCACCCTTCCCGGCTCGATCCCAAAGCACCATCACAGGGACGGGTGCCTAAGCAATTAGAGGAGCTAACAAGCCAGCGTGGAGAAGGTGGGCTTGCTCAGGGTGCCGCAGAGACCCACGTTGAAGCTGGGAGGAGGTCAGAGGCCAGGATGGAAATGTTTGCCAATGGCAATGCCTCCAATTCTTCACTAATGACACCGCGTCTGCTCTGATGGAAAGGATCAGAAAGACTGGCTAATGAACACAACTCATTACTGCAGGCCTCCTGGGCACGGAATGACAGGGTTTCAGACAAAAATTCATCCTAGCTCACAGCAATGTGACAGACATTGCACATTTTGGCTCCAAATAATCATCTTGATGGAGTTCCCAGGATGCTGCACTAAGGCAAGCCACACGAAAACCGCAAGTATTAAGGAAGAAGCCAGTTAATCCCATTACAAAGTTTGTTTTGCTTCAAGAGGTCAATCCAAGCACTCTATAAGGCTCTCGTGACACCGAAATCAAATGATCTGGCTTGCCACAGCACTGACAGCTCTTCCAGTGCTGCGGAAGAGGGAGGGATGGAAGGTCTTGTACCGACACCGAAGGGATAAACTAGGGAATGGATGTCACCAGAGCTGCTTGTCTCAGCCTTTCACGAGACTTGCACTTGAATTCTGTATGCCCATTTATTTCGCTTTGCCCACTTCCCACTCACTAGAAATGAAATGACATCTCTCCGCTGAGGTCTTCTAAGCTGCTGCACCAATGTCTGATCTCTGTAAAAGTCATTTTAGTCCCTCTTCTCACATCACCTTGTCCTCCCCTCCCACTGCAACCATTCAGGATCGCAGTTAGTTTTGTTCCACCTACCAGCAAATTCACTCCGCAGGGGTTGTGCCCTGCAGCTTCCAACACGGGAGCAACGAGGGCGCAGCGACACAACCCGCCGCGCAGTACTTGAGCCGGCGGCGAAGAGCAGAGCCAAGGCGCAGTCAGATGTCCTCCTGCGGCTCCCAGCGCAGCATCTTGATGTCACCACCGTCCTCTCCTCCCTCCTGCCGCGCATCACTGTCCTCTCCCACCTGGAAGTCCTACCCCTCCCCGGGGAGCTGCGGTGGGATGGAGCATGGGAGAACCAGCGACCCGCTCCGGCGTGAAGCTGGCTACACCGGCCGGTATCACCACCGGTAGCAGCTGAAGCCGTTGTGATTAATGAGGAGTGGGCAGCAGTTACAAGGCCTGGGAATCTTCCGCTCTGCTTTCAAAAAGCAACACGTTTCCCATTCATCTTCGCCTGGCCAGACCTGGCCGAACCTCTCTATTAGTAAGGCACGGTCCAACGCTTTCCTGCAAAAGCTCATTAATCGAAGGAGGACTCCTGCCTTGGCAGTTCACGTCTCTATTCCTTGGCGAAGCAAGGAGTTTCACCATTTTCTCAGGCTTTTTTAAAAAAACCAAAACCAAACCAAATCACACACCACTTTGTCAGGAGCAGCCTGTTTCCGAAGTGATGGTGAGAACACAGACAGAAGCACTACTCTTTAGAGACAGCCCTATTTAGTTAACTTCTGTACTTTTAATTACTGTGAATTTCCTGGGCTGTTTAATGAGAAAGTGCGTGGCAGTCGCGTTATCTTAGACCAACCTTAGGCTCTCCACGGCACTTCCAAGCCACTGACAGCCACTGTTCAGCAGCCTTACCTGGAGTACCTGGAAAGGCGTGGAAGTGCTATGGAAGAAGGGACACTTACACAAGTTTCCAGGCCATATGGATTAACTCTGGAATAATTTAGAGGTTAATAAATAGCTGGATACTACCCAGACCACAAGGATTTAATTGAATAAGGTGTGTAAATTAAACTGACAATGAAAGCTTGCAGAAACCATCTTCCTTTCAGTTAAAGGATAAAAACCCACAAAGCCAATTTTAACCCAGTACTTGTGCTTAAGCTCATTAACGCATACCTGAGAAAAACAAGGTAAACACACAAATACCTATGCTGAAACAGCAAAACCCACAAAACAAAAAAATGATAGAAGGGTACGAAGCACTGGAGAAGCTCAGCTCTTCAAGCACAGAAGCCAAATCTATATTCTGTGTCAGCCAGATATTTCCAATGACACCATGTGAGCAAAAGGCATCAAGGTAAGAGAAAACTGACTTTAGCAAAACCAAGAGGCATCTCGTCTTCTGAAGAATAAAGCTGGAGCATAAATCACGCGTAAAGTTTAAGCAGCGACCGGCACTCAGAGTAGTACATCTCAGCTCCAGTCGCAGCGTCTCTCACAAGAGCTGGACACCTGAACACAGCAATCCTATCTTAGAAAGCCTGAAGCGGGTCCGAGTGAGGAACGAAACCAAGGCTGGCTATTCTAGGTACATCAGCGTCCCTTCTTAAATTCAAACACATTTTATATAAGAGGGGATCCCCACGGAACGCCACGATAAGCCGGACTGAAGCGGAAGCAGCTACACCGGTGCATTTGTCAAGGTAAGCACCTCTGCTTCTGGCAGAGCGCAAACACCGCAAAAAGTAGTTGTGTGTCAAAACCACACTGCACTTGGGGTTAATCTGCTGCTGCAGACTCTGGGCTTCATCACTTGTTTCCCCAGCACCACTTGGGTTTCCGTAGGGATGAAGTCAGGCGATACATCATTCAGCTGGCTAGCTCTGGGGAAAGCTACTCAGCACTGCCAGGGAAGTTATCGCCAGCGCCAGACTCCCCGGTGCAAAGCCAGGGTAGGCAGGAGCCGGGGGCAGAGGCTGCTGCTCGGCCGTGCTGCGAGCGGGCAGCGGCCGGCAGCACGCGCTCCCGTTGCTAGGGAGCTCAGAGGTACGGATCTGCCTCATTTGCCTGCGCAAACATACCCCGCAGGACGGTATTTACAGAAGGCAGCCTTTGCTTCCCATTCCTTGGAGTGATATAAAAATACCGAGAATTCTTCCTTTGGGAGCTCAGCAACAGTTGCCCCCGGGTTGCTTCTGGAATGCGGCCGTGTTCCTGAGCCGCGGTAAAGCAGGCAGCTTGAGTCGGCATTCGCCCACAAAACCGCTGCCTGCTCTGGTCTTCCCCCTCCGAAGGGGTAGCATTTCGCACTTCGGACTTACTAATTCCGGAGGTGACAGTTTGGCGTTAACTCTGTAAAACTGATCTAGGCCCAGGACAACAGGATTGCCAGGCTGGGAGAGAAAAATCTAACAGATCTTACCGGTCCAACTTCCCAGCTGCATTTAGCAGAGAAAATGGCATTGTGCGTCTAAATCAAATGGAAGAACAATAAAGAAACAGCTTCTCCCAGGGAAGAAAGAATCAGAATTACGCACTGTCCGAGCAATATGAATTATTAAACAGGGGTATTCTGGGGATACTGAGATACTCGCCAAGAGCCCGCAGTACGACGTGTTAACGGGGGGGATCCTTCACGACAGCAGGTTTGGGGAAGGGAGTACCACATACAACTAGACGCAGCAGACCTCACCAGCGTAGTAAGGTGGAATTTGTACACTGGTTTAGTTCCAGTTGTTTTCCAGCAAGCAAGCATACGAAAACACGGTCCGAGAACACTGTCTGTGCGCTCGCTCCGTGTGCATCAGCTGGCTTTCCACACCGGCACGCCCTCCCAGCCCGTCTTCGCGCAGCTGAAAACCTGCCGAGCAGCAGCAGCCCGGTTCAAACCAGGGGAGGAAGGCAACCTGCCCAGGGGAGGAAGGCAATGTGCCCAGAGGGCTGCGGCACCCAGGGCTCCCCAGCAGAGAGCAGGCACTGGTGTACTTTGCCGCACCTCCCAAGGAAAGGCCACCCATCGCCCTCTTCTCCTGGCAGCCGAAAGCTGTCGTTCCAGAGGTGTAAGTCACAGGCTTGCGAACGCAGGCACGAAAGGCTGTTTAAATCAAACTCTTGTTGCCGCAGCAATTAACAGGCCCATTACTTACTGCACTTCAGGGCAGGTCTAAGGAGCAAGGATCTTTCCCGATTTGACGCTTGTTTTGGGCAGCGCTTGCTTTCCTACTAGCAAGCAGCCAGCCCCCAGCGGCTGTTCCGTAGGTAAGGGGTTGGCGTTTGTCTCTGCTATCCTCGGGCAGACACAGGGAAGGTGTGGGCAAGTAGCACATCTATTTTCAACCGTAACATCATAACAACGTGATAATAGACCATGTGATTCCAAGTTCTTTTTGAACTGGGCATCTATGTGAAGTACACAGAAAAAACTGGATTCTTAAATGGTACAGCATATTAGAAAGTGCCTTTATGGCAGGATAGGAATAAGCTTACAGGGCTGAGAAGACACGGCAAGGTCTTCAGGCAGCTCTCAAAAATCCCTACAAGCCCAGGCACAGTGACATTTATAAAATCTGTCCTAAAGTGTAATTTCCAAAGGCCGTGAAATTTCCAAATTTTTTTTTTTTTTTGTACGATACCAACAACCACGTGCTACCGACTCCCACTAACATAACTCGGCAGACAAAAGCTGGGACTCACGAACATCTCTCCACAGCTGGAACAAACCCCGAGCCTGGCTCGTAAACACCTCATTACAGCCCACTCCCTGCCAGACATGATGAGCAGACAGCAGTTATGTACGGCAGCAACAAGAACAAGGGTCAGTAGTACCGGCGCGGATGCAGACATCAAGAGCAGCAGGAAGAGGTCAAATTCTTCAGCAGGACATTTTGACAGATGCTGCTTTTCCCTCTTGGTTCCAAACACACCCCAACCTTCTCGCAAAAGGCTCTGCCAGCATCCCCCCCGGGAAGGGACAGCATTAGTCAGCCTCCCCAGAGCAGGCGCTGTACGGAAAAGCATACGAGCAGTGACTACAGCCAGGCAATCTGTATTTGGCTCATCTCGGGGTTGGGTGGCGCTGACTAACTGGACTGGAGGGTTGGAGCTGAGGAGCAGCAGAATGTCACTGAGCAAACGAGCTAAAACGGGAACAAGCTCCAGGGAGGAGATGCACGGAGGGGCCAGGCGCTGCACCCACCACGGATGTTCCCACGCCGGGTTCGCGTGGACGTCCGGATACCGAGCGCCCGACTTCCAGCCTTCGGCCAGCTTGCACCAGTGCGCTTCGCCGCCGTTAAAACGCAAGGCTCGACAAACACGACCGGTGCGACTTCAGGCCCAGCTATGTCAAAACAGCCATTTCTTGGCCACGGGAAGGTTGCTAATACCCTCGCCACCCCTCCAAAAAACCAGCATGTTAACTAGAAACGTGCCTTGAACACTTCTCCCTGCTCCACCACAACCGTATTTCAGGATGAGTAATTGCTCACGAGCGTGTGCGGCTGCTAATTACTGCAGATATAGGAGGCATCTATTTTTCAAATGAAAGAATACAGCTTTTAGGACTTCAGAACAATGACAGGCAGGGTGACTGCCTGAAGTGCAGAAACTAAAAGCTTTTTCCTTCAGAACAAGAGCAGAATCGAGTAATTGTCGTTTCCAGGGAGATGGGGAACTTGAAGGATCAGAGCTCAATCTGCGGTTAAATGGATTGGAAATAACTCCCTACCAGCTACAGAAAAAACATGGGTAAAAACACATTGGAAAATCTGGCAAGGGCATTTTCCCAGCACTGTACACATCTCCCCACGTTCGAAAATGATGGACCGACCTTCTTCAGACGATCCAGGTTAGCTATTCATGAATGCCAAGGGAGAAGTATTTCCTCTGTTGTCCCTTTCCTTCTACATCTCCCATTCAACCTCCTTTCACAGCAAAAACCAACAGGTATTTCAGTTTTCTCCTTTCAAGAGAGAAACCTGAAAATTCTCTCTCGTGGTCCTCAAGCGCAGTTCTAAGCAGACCAGGTGTGTGAAAAATACCTAAAAGCAGATCTTAAGATGCTTTTTGCAAGCTAGGCAGGCCCTTGGCTTTCCACTGAGATGTTTCACAGGTACCAAAAGACAAAAGCTCCTGCTTCAGTGGGATGCCACATTCTGAGCTTCTCCAGGTAAAAAGCAAACGCCGTGACTTGCAAGGGATTTTCCAAAACCATCAATACCTTTGTGAGTGCTGTAGAGGGCTGCAAATGTCACCACGAAGAAGGTGGTGGAATATTTTCCAGCGTTAACCAGATGAAAGGCCCGTTTGTTATCACGGTAACGGCGCAGGCACTGGATGAATCGCAACCAAGCAGGGATGCACTGGACAACCGCTCTCACTCCGTAGGAGTAGCTGTAACAAATCTGATTATCTGCAAGAAAAGAAGTTTCAAGGACACGGCGTCAGTAAGTTTAAGAACTCCTGTCGTCTTGCTTTCTGTAAGAGTCGAATCACTTGAAATGAGCGCAATTCCCCCTCAATGTCTCGCACTCAGGCACACACATGGAGCCAGAACAGCGAGCCGCTCATCGCCAGAAAGCATCTTGAAGCCCTTTACTCCCACCTCGGAGACATTCAGGTGACGTGACATCAATAACACATCCAGACAGATCATAATCTAACTCTTCCACTGCTGCCAGTATATAAACATGCGAGAAGATTAGAAATAATCTATTTCTAAATTTATTTTGTGCTCTTGGCAGTAGTGTGAATAATCAAATTAAGGATGGAATTCCAAAAGGCCTTCAACACTGAATTTCTGTGCATAAATGGGAGAACATTTCCACACTCTGAGGGACAGCTCAAAAAGGCTGCCTTGCCCAAGATGTCCTTGACCCATTTTTCTTGCACATTGTCATAGGAAAAAAAAAATGTATTTCAGTATGTGTCTGGTGGGTTTTTTTGTTCGTTTGTTTTTAAAAACCCCACAAAGCCAGGACCTAGGCCTGGCTTCAACCACTGGGGTGAGAGGCAGCTACACCAGCATGACCTTGTGTCACACCACTGAAAGCCGCCTTATTACTGAGTCAACGACCAGGAAAGCCCCAGCGCTGCCTGGAACCCCCAAGCACGCCGTATTCTTATGCTCTCTCACTTAGCACATCTAACCCAAACACCCCACTGACGAACAAACATTTGTTTCTTATTCAGACTAATGGAGACAAGTTATTAGCTGATGTCTATCCCAAGCACTGCATGATCATTCCACTGTTTGGACTGGAAGAGGACAAGTTGTTAACCACTCAGTTGCTTTATTTTATTTTTAATAAATATTTAGTTACTTGCAACACTGTCTTAAAGGGAAGAGAAAGACCAGACAGATTGGAAGAACAAAGCAAACACTGATGCTTATCGAAGCACACTGCAAATTCTTTCAGCAAGCATCAAAGTCATCAGACAACACGATTTGCCAGCAGGCATCACTTAAAACGGAAAGACAGCGGCCCGATCCAGGAGGAGACAGGTACCATTTTGCCACTGGGAAGGCCAAAGTCAAAATTCACATGCCAACTCTGCAGCTCTTCTGGCTAGAAAGCAGAGAAGAGGCAGAGCATGCACAACCCTAGCATCACAGCACCAACTCTGATTAAGAGGTGGCATCAACAAGCTCTGAGGAGGTTTCTCCATCCTCTCTTGCTTTCGGGTACTATGACAGAGCCTGTAAGGAGCAGGCTACAGCACAGAGAATTGTGGTTAATAAGCTCACGCAACTCACTGTCATGCTGAGCAACAGGAACAGGCTTAAAAGCAAACACACGGGTAAACCACTACGAAATAAAACAACCATGCCAGGAAAATGGATTTCTCTTTCAGTCAAGAAGTGCCATGTCTAAATTCTTTGACGAATGCTCACATCAGGCCAAATGACTGGATTAGGAAATGAGCACGGATATGAAATGCCATTTCCCTGGATGGAAGTAAGAAAGGGGAGGATCTAATGCTGCATTTGAAAGAAACAACAATTATTTTAGTTTCCTGTGTCATTGGTAGCCCTCTTCAAAACAGACAGATGACTGTGAAGTTGCCTTGCTCAGTGCTTTTCAGCTCATTTGGACCATGTTTGCATGGGTTGCCAGCATCACCCTACCTGTTTTTGCCAGAAGTCCATCATTGTCCTCCCACTGAACCTCAAAGCTGTAGAAGCAGATCATGTATTCCAGGTCCATGAGTATCACGACCAGGCTGTTGAGCTGATCAGCCAGCCAGAAGTCTGCGAAGCCTACCTTGTGGAAGGGAGCAGTGAACACTCGAAACTGTCAGGGAGGAAAAAAAAAAAAGAGGAATAATTCATGACATAGAGTCAAAGACATCTAAATGCAGTGGCAGGACATCACAGCATTGAACAAATATGGAAATAGCAGAAACGCTTGAAGATTTATTGCTGACCTTTTGCTCCTGCTGACAAAGATAACCATCTCTTCACTTTTAGTACAAATAACATTCCTGCTTTCCTCCTCTTGTATGCAACAATTCATTCCCCCCCCCACCTTTCTGTTCTTTTACTGGCAGAAGAGCATGGTCTCCTCCATCCAAGCGCTTTCCCAGACGCCCCCAGCCTCCACATAAGAGCTCTACACAGCTCTGTTTCTCCTGTTGCTCCTCATTTTCATCAGCGCTTTCTTTCAGGCGTTTATGTCATGTCTGTTGACACCTTCTGCCCTTACCTTCTCCCTCTCACCAAACGTCGGTTAGATTACTGACCCTCAGCACAGCCATTAGTCTGATCCTTAACACCTTCGTCGTTCTTTGGTGTTATAAGAGCGATGATGGCTGCTGCTGGATCTCCCAAGCCTCTAGCAGGGAAGGAGTTAATGAAAGGGCAGGGGAAACCCTACTGACTGTCAATTAGACTCCCCCTCAATCCCAGTCCACTTTCCCTCTAAGCCTTAACAGCAGCTTTGCTACTTTCAAACCAGACGGTTTTCACGGTCCGTTACCTTTGATTACAACTCTCTCTACCCAGTTAGTTATAGGTACTAACGGCCAATTTCTCAAAGAGACAGCACCAGCACCGTCCTGTAGTTCAGAGATTTATGAACCTTTAAATTAATGCAAGCACAGGCTAACGCTGATCCTTTCTATTGCTCTCCTTATTAACCGAAAGGGTACGCAGTTACAGAAACCCAGGAAAGGACTGACACTTTCCCATCAGCTTGCAATGTCGGTTTAAGGCTCTGGTCCTAAATTTCAATGCCAAACAGGGGATTAAGACTTAGTGGCATTAAACAGCAGATATGGATCTTGACCCAGAAAGCGCTGTGCTCGCGTAGGACAGACGGCACCTATTGCAAACAGGGCCAGCTGTGAGGGAGGTCTGCCCTCAGTCAGAGCAGTCCAGCTGCAGAACGGCTTCTGCAGAGGTCAGAAAAGCCACACCAGCCTTCCTCTTCGAAGGGTCCTTCCTCTTCGTAGGGTCCTTCCTCCATTTTACCAGCACTCCTTGATACCGCCTTTACCTGTTTCATCACAGAGCTTTATTTTCCCCAGAAACCAAGACTCACTAAAATAAAAGAAATGTGAAAACGGCTTTACAGATAGATCTCTCTGAAAAAAGAAGAAATTAATAAAGACCATGTTGTTATTTAATTTAGGGAGAGAGGCTTGGGCACTGCCAGATAATAGCATAAAACTTTTAAGCGAGTAGAAGCTTTCCACCTGAAGGTTACAGCAGATGAGGAGTGAGTAGATGTGTCCACGACCTAGCTAAGGCACCGGTATCTCAGTCCATTACCCTCGAGAACGTGAGCTGCCGTTTGGACCCTCCCAGCCCCACGTGTCGGGCAGGGTGGTTTCTGGCTGCCGCGGCACGCTGCCCGGGCACAGCCGGAGCCGCAGCCCAGCTACCAACCGGTGCCAGCAACTCCTCACTTCCCAGCTGGGCAGCGTCTGCAGCATCCTCCAGAGAAGACAGGCCGCAAGAATAAAGCCATAAAATACCAAAAGCTGGAGATGAACCTCAGTTTTAAGTAATCGGTTGCAATTATACGTCAACGGTTCCACAATGCAAGCAGTGTCTTCCTGGTGCTGATTACTGCAGCTTTACTAAGTGCTGAGACAGCAGATATTTGAGCTGGAGCTAAAGACTTGCTCGATTTTCACCTCTCAGGCAGGCCCCCCGCGGTCGTTTCGCCGTTTCGGTGCCCTGCGGAGAGCGTGGGCACGCAGACGCTGTGCCACCCCCTGCGCTCGGATCCGATTCCCCTGGTGAGCCGCTCTCCTCAGCCTACACCAGCGCGCCCGTGGGCTCGCATCCGGCAGCAAAGGGGCAGAGAAGGCTCACCTCAGCACGCAGGCGAGAAAGAAGAGCCTGGCATGGGAATTAAACTTATGATGGGCTAAATAACTTTTTTCACTCAGACGATGACCAGTTCAGGTGCAACTTGCAGTCCCTCAGGGATGATGAAAACAGATCCCGCTCACGACTACCAACGAGCAGTTGTTGATGAGTGCGGGTGGATGCAGCGAGCCCCCCCGAGATCCATCACAAAGTGCTACAGCGCACTAAAAGTATGCTCTTGATTTGGTTCTAGAAAAACTGAGGGTGCCAGTAATGCTCTGCTACACCCGATACGTCAGACTTCGTTTCGGCTGGAAATGAAACCTATCAAGCATGTGAAGAAAACCGCTCACCAAACCAAAACGCGTGTGAACAGCACAGTTCTAAGAACTGCGCTGTTTCAACCTTCTTTCACCCAGATAGCTGCTGGCAACTGCAAGGAGAAATAAAACACGCCCAGCTGGCCAATTACACACAATAAAAATTAGAAAAGCCTAACAGCTGCTCTTGATGTGGTTTGTCTGGCCTCTTTCTCCCCCTGCCCCCTTCCGCACAGCACAGTCAGATGTGCTGTGTCATTTTCCACCATTAAGGTGATCTTGCATTTTGATGAAGTTTTCTTCCCCAGGAGACCTCGGGATGAACTGGCCCGCGCACGCTCGGACGTATGTCTGTATCGCAGAGCGTGGCGCAGTCTAGAGACAGCCGGGACAGAGTGGGAACTGGAAAGGAAGAGCTCTGAAGCCTGAGGATCCTACCCGGTGAAGACATTAAGGTAAATTAGCACAGATATTGCTCACACGGTTAGAGCACTTCCAGTGCTTCCCCCAGCACCAAGGAACAGCAGGGAGACTAACGAGGCTGGGGACTAAAGGTACATCTATGAGAGACGGCTGAACGCTGCAAGGCAAGAATAAAAACAAACCGAACTAGTAGTAAGCTAGCAAATCAAATACCAGAGGTAAGCGCACAGAGGTTAACTAGCTGTGCGTATACCTGCACGCACACGCCTGAAGCATGATTCTACATTTCATCTTTGTCTTGTTCCAGATAAAGTTAATTGTTTTAATTGGCATTAAAATGATTCTACGAATAACACCAGCCAGCCAAACCCTCTTCCGCCCGATGCTCTCAGAGCACTTCCAGCAAGAACAAGGTATCGAGCGAATCAACTTGATTAAAATCAACTTAAAAGGGCATACAAGGTGGGGATGAGCGTGTGAAGCAGCCATTTGGGAAGAAACAGCCCCTCCAACAAGTTTGAAAGCTGTTCTTCTGGAGCTCCCACCTAGAACTAGAACACTGAAGCAGCATGCATACTTACATTCAATTTACTGGATTTATCAGGAAAATAGGAGCTGGGTCTACAACAAATAGTTTGTTTAAGACGACAAAAAGATTTACTGAATAAAAGCCCACCCATGAACACGATTTCACAAGCAGCAGCCTTCGCAAAGCGACCCCTCTCAGTGTCAGCACTCACCCAGTCTGGGCTGAGGAGCACCCATGTCGCCTTGCCTTCCAGCACCGTAACCCTAACCAAACTGTTTCACCACGTTAAGGAACAAACCAGCACAGAGAGCCGAGTGTTTCTATGCGTCCAAAAGTACGTACACAGCTGTCTATAGGAAGATTAACAAGTAGCTACCTGCGACGGGAAGATAATGGTAGACTGGTACAGGTGAGCAGAAGTTGCTTCTGTAAACCCATGCTCAACACCCGCTCACAGTCAACACCTTCTCAGGTCTGCTCTGTGGGTACACAGCGGTACGAGCATCCCTCTTCCCTAAAGCCTAGCGACGCTTGTATACACTTAACTGCTCAGCTACAGCATTTTTAAAAAATTTATTTATTTAAATCAGGTTTGAGACTTACCAATAGTTTGAGCAGCCAAAAACGGGACTTGTAATATAAGGTTTTGGTAGGGTTGATGAGAAAAAGCAACATGAAGCCGTACAGGATGAGTGGATTCACCTGCATGGGGATGTAGGTGAATTTACCATATATACACGCCAGCAGGCTCAGGCACCACAAAACCCCCAGGAAACCAGCAATCTACAGAAAGAGAAAAAACACATAGACACCTTATGAAAATATAGCTCCGAAACCTGCAATGAATTCTCGTTATAAGCAAAGGGAGAGCAGTGCTCCATCCTGTAATCTAATCAGACTCCAGCAACTTCCTCTTCTAATTGTGTTAGAGCTCCTTGCCAGGAAACGGCGCAGGATTTATCCTCCCGACACGCTGCGCAGCGCAGCCCCTCCTACCGTCGACTCTCTTTACCTCAAAGAGATGTTGATGGGACAAGTTGCTGCGGGGATTGAGTTCGAAGATGAGGACGTGATTCACTCCAGCCTGTCGCCAGCCATACGTGTTGATACCCAGGAGAAAGAGGAATTCTATCAGGAGAAAGCCACCTCGATAGATTCTCACCAGTGGCCACACATTTGGTCCATCTATAAAAGCCACACCTGGCCAACACAAAAAAGACACAACCTTAGCGATGGCACAAGTCACGTCAGCAAGCAAAGCTGCGCTCCACCGCTTTGTGCCGGCCCTCGGATGCTCGGCTGTACCCCGGGAAAACGGGGTACGCTCGGAAGCACTTGCATACACCAGCAAGCGGAGGACATTTTGCCTAACCTGTCAGAGGATTTAGGAGTATTCTGGGGAAAATTCTCTCTCCAGATGGTTCAGTCAGGTCATTAGCAGCATCTCAAGTCCCCTGTCTCACACTACAGGCACGAGGGACAGCACTAGCATAAATCGTGCCCATATGCACTTTAATGTTCTGGTTTAATGGAGATGAAATCCCACCAGACAGATACACAAACACTTCAGCTCCCCACAAAACCGAGAAGCATCATTTACAGCATTTAAAACAATGCTAAACTGTGCCTAACCACTGAACTCAATACAACCGTAATGTAATACATATTCATAACTAGCAATACAATTTCCAGCCGCACCCAAACAGAAAACCCAACACGAGGCAGCAATACTGGCAAGCCTGTTGCTTCCTTTGTTCAGTCTTTGCGGTTTTGGGAAGAAATTTGCTTCGTTTCAAACAATGAGCAGCCTTAGACAGCAGTAGTTCTCTCTAGCACAAGTCCCTCTGCAAAATACTGTCCCCTGGTTGCCCACTACGGGTTTTATGAGAAGAGCCCAAACAAAATGCAGTTGTTCAAACCCTCCCTTTCAGTTTCACGGGGTGTTTCGCACCCACATGCTTTCTAAGAGGGCAAAAACCACCCAGGCAGCTTTACAGAATCGACACTGAGAATCTATTCTCACAAACCCTCCTGTCTGAATGACAGTGCCAACTTTTTCAAAGTTTTCTTCAGAGAACGCGTATCTTTAAGAAGTTTCATGAGTTCAGCATTGGCACTTTACATCCAATGAAGCTGTGGAGGAAAATGATGTCAGGAATGACAACTCAAATGTTGCTTTGAATAGAAAACTTAAGAGAGAAAAAGGGATTTGGGCAAAACATAGGAAAATTTTGGACAGAAATGACAGACACCCTGCAGAAGGTGAAAGAAATGAGTCTTCAACATGGAACTGCAAAAGCATGCATTTCAAATGTGAATCTGAAATGCCTGCAGACGAGGCCAAGGGAGATGCTTCCACGCAGGACAGAGTAGCCCCAAAAATACTGAGTCCGAAATGACCAGACAGCAGAGGACAGATGTGCTGCGTGCGATCCGAGACAGAACACCCAGACAAAGGCTTATCCCGAGCTGAACGCAGTTTAATGTAACGGTATCGCATACGACTTCCATGGCTAATGCCTGCTAATCTTATTTCTGGACCCTCAGGGTGGTAGAGGACCATAATTGCAGTGTGACACGGCAGCTGGTTCTGGAGAAAAAGCAGATCCTGAACAACACAACGCGCTGAGCTACCAACAACACAGTAGCTGAGTATTCTGTATGTTCTCTCCTCTGCTACCCAGCCCTATCTAGTTTAGCTTCTGCAGGATAAAGGCTAGATTTCATTCCCTTCTCACGCTTCCCAATCGAACCATTCTCTTCACTACAGCCGAGCACTTTGACTGCAGACCCTCAAGGAACCCCCACGCAGGGAAGCGCCCAGCTAAGGCGTACGAGGTCTCAGACTGGCACGGCCCAGCCCAGCTGTACTACAGCCCCGAGGCAAAGAGATTTTCCATTCGTGTACTGTTTCTGCTTAAATCCAACACAAGCGAAGTCATCTCCTGGAGTCAGCTCAATCAACTCATCCCCTTCAGCGATGAAGTTCAACGAGGGCAAGTCCAGGGTCCTGCACCTGGGGAGGAACAATCCCATGCACCAGTACAGGCTGGGCAGACCTGCTAGAGAGCAGCTCTGCGGAGAGGGACCTGGGTGTCCTGGTGGATGACAGGTTAACCATGAGCCAGCAGTGTGCCCTGGTTGCCAAGAAGGCCAATGGGATCCTGGGATGCATTAAGAGGAGTGTGGCCAGCAGGACGAGGGAGGTTCTCCTCCCCCTCTACTCTGCAAGTGGAAGAAAAGAAGGTTATCAGGAGTAGTCAGCATGGATTCACCAAGGGGAAATCATGCCTGACCAATCTAATAGCTTTCTACAATGACATGACTGGCTGGGTAGACGAAGGGAGAGCCGTGGAT
>Ga0065711_1039406_pt1 | contig 17872 bp, 10 predicted proteins | sample Hoacrofraction12_FD_59098 | JGI IMG/M metagenome (GOLD analysis project Ga0065711, IMG submission 59098) | Hoatzin crop microbial communities from Cojedes, Venezuela - Epithelial fraction 12 v2 (version 2) | ecosystem: Host-associated > Birds > Digestive system > Esophagus > Crop | place...
TTTTTTAAATGAAGCTCTTCACAGCTTTTTGCAAGTCCCTCTCCACTGCTTATAAGAACTTTGCTAGCTACTGGGAAATGTCTGAGAAAAAAAATGACAGTGGAGTTTCCTTTGAGATTCTGAAGAGTCAAAGATTACTATAGGACCTGTGCTGCATTTAGCATCTAATCTTTGTATGCACGAACAACATGTAGGATGTTCTGCTATCATTATTACCTGTCATTTTTTCAGTACATTTTTAGGATATAGGAATTCTGTCAAGACGACGGACATTTACATACACTTTAATAACAGCAGAATACTCTGGCATTCCAAACAGAGCGCTCATCTGCTGAGCAACAATGGTAAGCATACCTGAAATGAGCATGTCACCAGAGAAAGGGACAACCAGACTACTGTTTTCTTTATTGCTTTTATTTTTATATAGTTACAGTTGCACCTGTACTCCATCCCTGTACTGAAGACCTCTACAGCACACAGAAGAAGCTCTCCTCAGCTGTGCTTTCTAACAGTACTACCAGCAGTAAATATACTAAAACTAGTCCCTGATGGCTGTTTTTCTACTGTGGCGAGCTATACACAGCACTCCTAAAAGTTTTGCAGCGTTTCCTTAATACGGAGCTCAGAAAAAAACACAACTCTGATTACAGAATTACTAAAATTCCTTTTTTTACCTTGAGATTCCTGTAAATAATAAAGACCTTCTTTCCATCACTTCTCATAAGATTCAAAATCCACACCGTACAAAGCACCGCATGATGTATTCAGGCAAGGTCCTACCCTGCCCAATAGCCAACTGAACTGTAAGTTTTCTACGGCAATAAAAAAGAACTTAACTAATGCCATACACATAGTAGTTACTCATTGCTCAGAGCAGGTAAACAGGGAGAAATCCAAAAAGTAACAAAAGTACTAACAGTATCTTCCAAATTCTATATAAAAAAGCTCCTACCTATCTCTGTCCTGTTGGGGCCAATCCCATTATGAACTCTCAAGTAACTCGAATGACAGGAATCCGAGTCATCAATATCAAAATCACCAAATTTGAGCTGAACGCGCTGCCCAGGCTTTACACGTATTTCCCATTCACAGACTGTGCTATTGGGAGAGGTCTGCGGGTAGTTTATCGAAGCAAGACTTCCACTTTCAGGGCCCAGAACAGTGTGTCCACATCCATCACCTACAAAAGAACAAAAATAAATCAGATTCACACGCTCATCTTCAAAGCTTCACTAGTGTTTTAGTCATCTTGGTTTTCAGCACTTCTATGAGTTCTGGTGGTTTTTTAACCATACTAATCACATTGCAAGAAAACTCCAAGGCAAGCTGCATGCAGATGAAACAGCAATTGTGAGAAAACACCATTCAACTAACGTTGGCCTAACATTTAACTTCTCATCATAGGTGGCCAGAAAGCTGCTGCTTCCTCAACAAAATAAAAATTCATCCATAATGACTTTAACAATTGCACAGACAGTATGGAAAGTGTCCCTGATATTTCATGTTCCCTGAACACCTACATACAGAAGAAAACAGGTTCTGAAAAGGAAGGAGAAACCTGCCAATAAAACATCAGTTGTACTGCTGTTACTGTATTCACAACACGATAAGAAAGAAGTGGAAAGACAACGGACAGCAAATACTCTACTGAAAATAACTACCAGGTTTGACCATCAAACTGCTAATGCATTGTTTTCTACTATATCACAATTTTGATGTTGTATTTAATTCTTCCAGCTCTTTAGAGAACACGCTTAAGTTTTCTGGATTTCTACAACAAATTACATTATAACTCCAGCCTGGGGCCTTGCACCTAACAGATGCAAGCTGCAGCTTCTTCTGTTGCTACAAGTCTTGAATCAAAATGATACATCTTCTTTTGGAAAAGGTAACTGGAATATCTGCTTCAGTAAAATCAAAAGTTCTATTTGTAAAGCTGTTGTTTAGCCATGGTTTTCTTCACCAAATTTTAGCAAGTTGCTTTAGAACACTTTGTTCCACCCCATGACAAGTATCATTTCCATTTGGGTGACAGCTGATAAATTACATTCCTAAATTACTGTTGTTCTAATACACGAGACACAGTTGTCTAAAGTTAAAGAGAAGTAACTTAAACCTCATTTTTGTGTATCATTTTAATCCTTGCTTCTTTCCAACGGCACGTTATAAACCTAAAAGTGAAAGCTTTATCATTCAAAACCTATATGGTCTTGGTTTACTAGTTAGTAAACCTTTAAATGTCAGATTCCGTATTAGTCAATATGCCCAACAGTCAAGAAAAATACTGATTCCTTTGCTAGTCAACTGGTTTTTTGCAAGCAAATATTCACACATATTACAAAATACATGGAACTTATTATATTAACACAATAAAAACAAGTATATACTAGGTCTTTATTCATTGTGATATCTGTGGCTAGTATTTCAAAACTCTTTACAATGCAAACATATAAAAATAATTTTCAACATAAGCAGCAGTCAGTTTTAGGTTATGTCCTAAAAAACACCAAAGAGCCAGTAAACCAGTTCTGTGCTTTTCTTATCCCGTGAAAGGGGTGAGCAACAGTCTTCTCATTTACAAATTGAAAATATTATGCAGATATACTAATATAGTGGCCTTTTGAACATGAAATCACAGTAGCTTTCACCTGCGCAGGCACATACATTGTTCTGGGTGGATTTTAAGGAAAATAAAAATGCTTGCACGACCTAGAATATTGGTAGTTAATTATTTCTCATTTAAATGGGCCTGTTATTGCAATGCGGTAACCACACAAATGCTATTTCTTACAACCAGGAATACCAATAATGCACGATTATGTATCTTTGATTCCTCCACATAATTCTGCATCTTAAGCCTATGCTGCTGGAAGTCAAAGACAAAGGAGAGCCTGGGCCTTTTCTTCGACCCAAACCATACTTAAACCATAAACTTCTCCAGTTAAAAGTAGAAAAGATCATGCCTAACATTCATTTAAACCATCCTCTTCACTAATTTGCTGTTCAGCTGTCTCAGGCATGAAACAATACCAGCACTGTGTTTGTATGAATGATCAGGGCACACCTTTCTGATGAGAAAAGGAAAAGAACTCCAAAAACACTCTTACACGCTTAGGTGACAAAATACAAATAAAATATTCTCAGTTTTAAAAGCACATTGAGACTCTTCTTTTAAAGACACGTCACTAAGAAACGTGAAATTTCTCCCGGTAGCTTGGAAAAATCAGTCTTGTTTCCAGTGGTTGGACAGAAAAACTTTCTGATCTGTCTCACACAATTTAATGGAAATACAAATCTCAAATATCCCTTTTGTTGTAGACTTTCTTGAAAACGTGCAAGCAAAAATACTTCTCTAATCTATCCATATTAAAGAACCTACTGTCAAATCATTCTAGAAAGGAATGGAAAGGAAAAAAAACAGGTACTGAACTGCATCTACAGCATCATCTTACTATGAAGCCAGTTTTGAGAAGCAGCTCATTATGACTGGACTTTTTACATCTTTCTGTCGTGTGTTTCACTTAGGTTAGCAATAGCAGAAGTGCCAGACACTTCGTGCCTGAAGGATTTGAAGATTACCATTGCATCTCTGGCATGTAGTGTACAGCCTGCTAAGGGCAGCAGCATCATTCAGGGGCTGTTTGGAAAGTTCTAAATATCAGACTTCCAGTGAAACTTGCAGAACAATGAAACCTCATTTTATTGGCACTATAAAAGGGTAGTTCTTGAGCCTCTCTATGTAAGTGTGCTTCATCATTTCTACCAAAGTCATATAAAGACCACCGATCAACCGCAGAGACACATACATACACCCTGTATCAGGGGAGCAATCTGCAATACTCAGCAATTTCTCCAAGAAAAAGAGAAAGTACAATTCTTTGCGCTACAGCCACACATATAAGAGCATTAGCTACTTCATTCATTTGGAAGTCATTAATTAAGCGCCACAGAATCTTTTGCTTCTGTTAATCTGTGTGCATGAGAGTGGAATATCCGAAAACACATAGATGAGACAGATGTCAGGTCCTAAACCAATTATTCTTGAATGGGCTGACAACTTCTGTTGTCAGTAAGCAGCTGAACGGGTCTCTTACTTTCTTTCAGCCCTCTCCATCACACAACAGACCTACGGCACTTGCAGAATAGATCAAGCTCTTCGCAGAAGCACCAGATCACTTGCACGTACACATTACACCTGACATTTGCTGTAAGGTCTGCAGATGAGCGTTGAATTTCATATGTCCTGAGGACCATGTTCACAGCAAGCACGAATAGGCTTGGCTCTTCACCGAAAGGTGTTTTAGAAACATGGGTGCCTCTTAAGAAGCCAGCAGAGGAAAGCAGACTGCTGTCATTAGGAGAACCATTCATCTCTTCTGCAGGCGCCTTCGAATGCAGTCTGGATGAATTATCCTGACAGACTACATATGACCCCCAGGCTACGGCATGCTGACATCTGATGCAATCATGCAGATGATTTAAAACGATTTCTCATACCCAATTTTTTTACGTCAACAAAATACAGAACTTGAACCAATACAAACATACCAAAATGCACTGGATAAGAAGAAAATGTGGAATTTTGAGATTGTGGAAATGAGACTCCTGCACATGCAAGAGTGGGTGCTAAGTACTCTATTAATAACCACCAAAAAGATTAATTATTCTACGGTTGTTGAAGTCCATTAATCAGAACTTTTCCCTCCTGAGATTGGTTGCTGTTAGTGACTGCTAATCTTGTTCTCACTACCAAAACATGTTAAAAATTAATCTTTAAGACTAGAGAATGCTTTCCCATTCCTTACTTGGAGAAGAGAGAATGATAAAGACATCAGACAGCTTAAGATTACAGCCTGTAAGGCATTACTGATGCATATCAAAACACTGATCTCAGTTTTAACACGTGGCATTGCCTTTTGAACAGACTCAATTTAACTACTGGGTTTCCTGAGAAGATTTTACATATATAAGCTATGATTTTCTGTAAGTTTATGAATACATACAGGATGTAATTTAATCTTTCTTAACTAAGCAAAGGTAGAACCAAACCTGTTAGAATTATGCCTTCATTATGCTAATACAGTTAGAGCACTCATAGTAACTTCAAATACACAACTCTCTCCAATTCAATGCAGTACTATAATTTCTCCTGTTTAGCTCCTGTGCTCTGCATTTCCCTGCTCTTTATCAGCATGCCACTAAAAGGCACGGCATCTACTTCTTCCTTTTCTCGGTGTGGGCAAGAAAGTTTACACAACAAACAAAACAGTTCCATGGATAAGAAACACTGAGGAATGAAGACCACAGAGACATCAAATTTGAAATAGCTTTTTCAGGTATTTTCAAATGCCCTTATTTGTGTCCTCCAAACTCATTGCTGTTTCCACTAAAATCCAGAGACCATGTTCTTCAGGAAGGAATCTGCTCCTCTATCAGAATTAATTTTCTTAACAAGCCAATAAGCACACAGTCCACCTTCATCTTTATGCCATTTATTTGCCTCAGTAACACACTGCTTTACGCATTTCACCCCACTACAGATGTTTCACAACATAAAATACGCCACACTTCCACAAGTGAGGCCATAGCTCAATAAACACTTGAAGGCACTTCAAACTGGAGGCACTTTAAATTGGTGCAGCCACAGACAATTGCAAGCCTTGTCTGCCTCTCGCTTTTGGCCACTTGTTCTCACACCCTTCCTGGAACTGTAGGTAAACACTTCTGCAGCCACATGGTAAGCCAGACCAGGGACCTGAAACAAAACTAGCTGGTAGTTTTAACCTAGAGCAATCCCGTAATTTATTTTAGCATGCACGTGCAGCAGTGCCTTCCCGGACAGAGGGACAGGACAGTGTGAGAGTAGGGAAACACCAGCAACTGCTTCTTTCACCAGCACTGCCAGCCTGGGTTTGCATTTTAAACCACCTTGGATCCCACCCAGGAACTCACACACCATCCCTCTCCCAGAAGCCCAGTCCCTCAGGAGTGGGACATCGGCTCCAGGAGCCATGCTGGCCGAGGACACCCTGGTGCCCCTACCCATTCCCAGAGCCCAGCAGTGGATTCCAGCCAGCTCACCCCTCCAAGGCAGCTCGATGTGCAAGCACTAGCGGTAAGGCAAGCCAAGGAGGGCAGGCAGGACTAAGGCTGTCTCCGCTTGGACTGATTTACTTACTGTGAGGCACCCTTAGAAGCGTAATAAAATTACAGGTTGAGGTTTAACAAAGATAGGAACGGGACAAAAGGTAAAGCACAATAACCATTTGGCATTTCAAAATGCTGGCAGCTCGGGAGAGGGTGGAGACAGAGGCTGATTCTGGCTCTTACTGCAAAAGTACAAAATTTAAGATGCCATTACAACAAAATTTTACTGTTTTCATTTACAACGCTAGCCACATGCTGGGCTAGTGATAATTAGCGCTTTATTATTTGCATCTGTACACACAGCTTTTCAATCACCATCTCTGGAAATGCAGTCTTGGCTTTCAGCCACTGAGTTTTACACAAAAGACTAACACTTAGCCTTGCTAAATTTAACGTCCAAAATACAGTAACATTTTAAAACAAATAGTCTCAAATTATTAAATCATCAGAGCAGGTAAGACATTTGCTTCCTCTGCTATCATGTACTAACCAAACTGACTACTTCAGAAGAACAGAAAAGAAAGATCAGCTATATAAGACTGTGTTGCAGACCTTTTGCTTACTGATGTCAGGCAAATGATGTGAAGAAGTCCTCAGGGACAGCCATGAAGTGCTTAAATAGTACGCAGGTAAAAGCAGCCTACAAAGACAGGCTAGCCATGGTGAAAAGTGATTTACAAGAGGACTCTGCAAGAGGGCCCTGTGTTCCATGATACGTAACACAGCAGCCCTCCTGATCTGCCCCCATGCTGAATCAGAGTGACAGCTCATGTTGTATGTTGTCTTTGGTCTGGCACCAGCAGCGTGCCCGCTTCCCAAGACATATCATTTACTTGGCAATCTGCACCAACACTTTCATAAAAACAAACACTGTTGTGCTTCAGTGCTCTAAGTGCTACACAGCAGAAACACGGCTGATGAAGGAAATGAAAAACAACACACAGTCACACAAAACTCCATGAGAATAAGCAGTAGCCATGGTCAGATCAGGCTTCAAATGTCTCGTAAGGTCTTCAAACTCCTCACCACAGCAGGATCAAATGAAATTTCACAAGTCGTACACACATCAACAAAGAAGCAAAAAATTCTCCAATCACACCAGTAATTCACATGCTAAATTAACACTCGTCATCTCTTTCTCTCTTCCGCTATCAGTTCATAAATGAGACTGCACAGCCTACACTGGAGATTCACGGAGGCGTACGCTGATCTAAATACCAGCGGCTGCAATACCAGCTTGCCCTTTACAAACAGCTGCGACTTCCCACCCTGCCCACTGCCAGGGCTCATCGCACCCTTGTCGAGCTGTACGGCAGTTTCACACCAGGTTAGCACCCCATCTGCCTTTTACTGAGTAAGGGTACGGGTCCACAGGAGTCTAACCATCACTGGAGCCTGTACAACGGTGTAAGGTAGGGACAGGGAGGAGAGGGTGAGGCAGCAGCAGCCAGTGGTAAAAATCATATTTGGCTGCTGTGGAATCAACAGAAGCCGGCAGGAGAGAAGCTGCTGGTTTGGGTACCTGAATAAAGAACAGTAGGGCATCTAGATTCTGTCAAAAAGAAAACCTCAAAAAACAGCTGGCATTTTTTGCACCCTGTAGCTGCACCAGGAACAGTGACTTGAAATATCAGTTCCTAACCCTCTTTGAAGTTTGTTGTCCAACCGATGAAACAGTAACACTCCACATCTCTTTCCTTCTGCCTGCATAGGTGACATACAGCATCATCTTAACTTCTAAAACTCATTTTCAACTCTAATTTCAAAATTATGATGGGGACTGGTTGGGGTTTTCCCATTGTGAACAACATGGCTTCATTCTAGTGTCATGAAATATAAAACACACTCTATTCTAGAAGGTAATTCATTCCTAATTTTGCCTTGTAGATTTTCCCTTAAAAGGAAGATAATTTTCACACTTGTCATCCTCCATGAACACCATCAATAAAGCAAACATTATGTACCACTGAATAATAAGATGATTAACGAGGAAGACGACAGTAAATTTACACACTTGAGTAACTGAATTTTAATTTTAAAATTATCACAGAAGTATAGCAAGAGAGCATGTTGGAAGTCACCAGTGTGTGAAGCTCCAGTAAAAACTACCTGTGGACTTTAAACTTGCCCATCAGCTTTGCTGTAACTTCTTCACAACAAGAAGAAAAGGATGCCTTGGGTTATCAAATTGGAGACCTTGAAAGCAGCTCTTTAAAAATGAAGAGATAAAGTAATGAAAATGCTTTATTTGACATTTTCAGATATACTCGGGAAAAAGATAAAAACGGATTGCCACTGGACTTCATATGTAAGTGTTCAACAGCATTACATTTAATGCATCTCTCTTTCCACCCTTATGATACTGAGACATATTTTGACACATGCATACAAAGGCACAAAACCAGAAATTAACAGATAATGTGGTTCACGGCTTCCTGGTTTCACAAAGTTCACAGCTTTGTAAAAGAAGAATGAAGCACCAGTGGCTTCCTTCCACCACACCGAACAAGGTAAGATGGTTTTCCCCACATTCTAATAATTTTGGAGCAAAGTTCACATGACCAGATACGGATTTAACTGGCTACAGTCCTGCTAAAGATCCAACAACTGCCAACTACGCAAACCAATGTGGACTGCTGGCAAACATAAGTGCACATCATACTCCACATACATGCTACATCACCACAGTCAACTATCCTTTCAGAGTCAAAATCTCCTAACGCTAAGAAGTAACCAAGTAAAACTGCACCACTGTAATCCACCTTCCATTTCCCTTGCTTTCCAAATTCGTCTTTCCACTCAAGGTATTGAGGATCTTTCACCTGCCTCATTCCTGTGGGTTTTCTCTAGACAAAAAACATGTACGTCCAAGCAGCTATACAAGTTGCTTGTCTTGCCAAATCTAATTAACGTGCCACTTTAGTTTCACCTCAATATAAAAGTCCAAAAATAGGATGTATAAAGACAACTGTGACAGAACTGCTACAACAGTTCAGTATCTGAAGCTGCAACCAGGCACTGAAATGACTGCTACTTCTACTCCAAGAAACAGCAATTAAGAGACCTGAAAAGATGTCCTCTTCACAGTTAAGCAACATTTGAGATCTTAGGACTGCCCAATCCAAGTCTAGGAAAACTACAAATGGATCACTGAATATGAGAAGAAAATTCAGGGATAAAAAGTAACTAACCTTTTGAAAATCTGGAATAATTTTACAAAGTATTTATTTACAAACTTTCTTTAAATGCCAGACCAAGATCAACAGTAATAGTGTAATATGACTGACAGCATCACTCTGAGAAGCTTTTACACCACCATCTTTTTTGAAACTGGGACAGAAATGTTATCTGCTCACAACCAGATACAGAAGCATACGAAGCTTTTCAAGTTCCCTTTTCCAACACTAATAAAATTTCTCAAGGATGTATCACATGGTTATCTCCTACAGCACTTCAAGTAAAGAACTAAGAAAAGCAGCATATTTTTTAAAGAAATGGTTCTATCAGAAGAACCGCTGTGGGGGAGAACAGTTGAAATGAGAGAATCCATGCAGCCTCATGCACAACACATCAAGTGTCACCAAGGCTGATGATCCAAAGATCAGTAGCTGGCAGGATTGTCGTTCTGATGGATACGATTCCAATCTCGGATGACAAAACCTCTTCCTTGAACTAAAAGTAAATTCGGAAAGATCTTAAAAAATCTGGAAGGTTTAGAGGGGAGATTAACAAAAGAAGTTATAAAGTGTGGAGTGTTTAATAAAGCATATAGGTGATCTGACCATTGATTTTATTTTCAGTGCGTAAATGATGCATAACCTCTGGAATATACTTAATAAGGTAGATTCCTGTGATTTTGCTAGAGCTGAACTGAGTTGTCACACCATAAAGAATGTAAGAATGTTAACACTTAATACATTTATTGAAAATTTTTACTGAACAATGAAAAATGTCAATAAAAATGAAGATATCCACACAGAACAGAAAAAAAAAATCTGGAAATATCTGATTTTCCATTTGCACTTTTCTAAATACTACAGTTAACAAAACTGATGTAATACAGTCTTGCCAATGAAAGACAAACTTTGGCATAAAGAAAGCACTGGAGAAACATTCCAAAAAGAAAATCATCAAACAACTACCCCAAAATGAAACACACACACATGCACATCCAAACAAACAAACAAAAAACCTCCAGATTTTACTTCTCAAAAAGAAAAAAGCGTCAAGTTTGAACCGCTCTGATCCTAATTTATAGGTAATTTACAGAAAAATGGATCCACAGTATTGAAGACCAGAAGGGACTTTTAAGTATGATTTCTTGTATACCGTAACTACTTACAGTTGGCTAGTCATGATTCGAACCAAAGGGAATTTAGGATGTTGCATTAAACCTAACTTCCCGGAAAGTTTTCAGACTTGACTTAAAGGTATCTTGAGAGAGAGAATTTTAAACTATGCTTGAATGCTTTAAACACTTGGAGAGGGGGGGAAACAAAACACCAAACAATCAAACAAAAAAACACCAAACCAACTGTTTCTAACTTGTTCTTAAAAAATACGCCTACTTTATTTATGGCATATGGGTGAATTCCTTATTATTCAATACTACTATTGCCAAGAATGACACAAGTAAGTTCATAAACTTTATTCAGCTTACACAAAAACATTTACTAATGCAACAGCTATGTATGCTATCATAACAATGGTGCAGAACTGGAACTTTCCTAATTGTGTTAGCCTTCAAAAACAAGATGCACGGAATTTCTATTAATAGGACAGAAATTCATTTAGTCGAAAACTTAAAATTTTGTATTTTCAGTAAGATACGAAGAACAGAGGTTAAGATCAGCAGTCAACTAACTGTAAGAAAATAATGACTACTTGAGTCAAAATACAGAACACCTAACATACAGAGAGACCAATGAACAGGCCAAAATATCCTGTTCATGTTAGCAAAAATTAAAAGCGAGAACATCTGACAAGTACATATTCAGCCCCCATTTACACATATGCTGCTTTCAGGAATCCTTTTCTTTCAGAGGATTTACCTTATCAAAATGATTACCAATAGCCGACAAGAATCCTTGTACTTCTACTGGCTCATGCACTTAGTATTCTATGGCACATTGCTACCATAAATGTATTTCAATTGGTTTATATCTAGGCAGGTCAAGTCCAACCACAATCTCACTGCAAACTCACAACAAAATATTTAGAAGTATGAGTTGTCACTTATTGTCAAAGATAAACACTCACATGCTTGATTTTCAGGGTGCAACTTGTCTTACCAAAGTCAAAGGGATAACTAATGACTGAGCTTCAGCACCCCTCAGCTGTTTGCTGGTCTAAGCCTTACAGACTCCTGGTAAATTATTTCTGTTCTAGTATTTGCAGAGAAAAAAATTATCTAACCCAAACAGAACTGACAACTATAAAATAGAGATTTTGTAAGAAATGCCAAGAGGAAGCACCCAAATGCCATACGCCCTATCAAGTGCCTGTGTATCAATTCCAAGATACAGTTGATTGAAATAACTGAGACACCAGTAGCTAAACAGGTATGAACTATCTCAGTTAAATTCATTTTTTAAGAAATCAGCAAGCATAAAGAAATGTAACCCTTTAACAGCTCTTCACCAAGGGAAACTAAGTGGTCATGCAGGGGAAACAGCACAAACGACATGCCCAAAAAGAAACAGCCCAAAAAAAAACAACATAGGTTAAACGTTTCTTACCCATCCAAGGGTTGGGGTTTGTTTTCCTTTTCAAACACTAGACAAAGAAATCTTCAAACAAACGCCATTTTAAAAATCAATGCTACTCTGTGGTCCAAATGTCAAATCACTATCACATTTTCAAATATAATTTTTCATTCAAGTAAAAAAGTGTTCAAATATAAAACAAGCTCAAATAGAATATGAATAGCACAGCTCAAGCTGTTTGCCTCAAATAATGGAAGGCAAAGCTTGAAGCTTAGCAAAATGGTTATTTCACAGTCGTACCACATTAATGAACAGGCTTCACAGACCCACCACGCTGTATAAAAAACAGCACTGAAACTTTTCTAGATCCTATTTTAATGCAAGTTGCTACGCGGCCATTTATACTAACATTACTGCTGCTCCCCCTCCTCACCTCAGTTTAGTAACAAATCCACAGTCTATGCCTGGACAATGGTTTTAACTTTACCACTATTTACAAAAAAAAAAAAGGACCACAGATGTTCTATAATACTTGATTAAAGGAATTGATCTATCAGAAAATGCAGGCAGAGAGGGAAATCTTTTGACTACAAAACACATTCTAGATAATCCTAACTGCTTCCACAAAGCACAGGGTACAGCTACACAGGTGGCAGAGACACACAATAGCTTATTTAAAAACCCTTCAAAATATGGATAAAATAACCAATACAGAAACATTTGCCAATATGTTGAGCAGCAATTCCAACGAGGATTGCATTTGTACTGATGATTATCTGAGCTATCAAAGCTGATGCATTCAAGGCAGCACTTAACTAGCTGATGACTGAAACTGCACAGAACAGCAGCGATCACATTAAAAACCTAATGCATCATTTCCCAGAGTATAAAGCAGGCGGCAGAACTGCAGAAAAGGAGATGGATTATTTTCTCTTATGTGAATAACATAAGAAAATGTTCCTCAAAATCTTGAAAGCTGAACATCTCCATTCAGTAGCAGGAAAATAATTTTCCTAAAGACTGCACTAATATGCTAGAAGATCACTTGCTTGAGATGCACACAGTAACAGCATACAAGCTTCTGAAAGAACATTTACGTTACCTTTTTAATACTCGCTCAGATACTTGATTTTTATAGCCATGTACACACACACATATATATAAAACCAACATGCACTGTACTACTTAAATCCACAGCAGAATACAGTACATTCTGAGAACTCTAAGCATGTTTACACAAAATGGTGATTCCTGCTTTCTTTAGAACAGTGGACTAGGCTAGCACGACCTCAACAGCCCCCCAAAGATCAGCTGGGCTGAACAGAAGCAGTACTGCGAGGCAACCTCCCAGAAAGGATGGCTCTGCAGAACACATGTATGTACCTTCTGCCTACCAGACCCACTTAACCACTTCAAACAAGACTCCGTAACTAGAGGAGGAAAAATAATTGCCAAGATTCTTCTTTTCAAAAGCAAAGAATTTTCATCATTTTTAGGTCTACACTTCCATTATCAGCTCACTCCCAACTTCCCCCACGAACGGCACTCCTCCACACAATTCTCTAGAGCGCTGTTCTTCCTCCTCCTCCCATCTATCTTCAAGGTGCAGTGCTGGGAAGTGAAGAAGACTATCAAAAAATCTGAATCAGCAGACATGTCAGCTAAGCCTGGCAGAACTTTAAGCCCCGGTCTTGAAAAATTATTCCATACTTCTCAGCACAAGGATGAAGGGGATTTGCCACAACACTCCTGCCTACATGGTAGCAGTCCCTGAACCCTCCAGAGTCTGTATTCTGCATAACTGCATCTTCAAAACACTGTGTGTTCCGAAGTAAAACTGCCCTACTAGCAAAGCCAAATAGTTCAACAGGCCACCACCCTCTCCATCACAAAAGACTTGTTCCAATGTTAATTTGAGGGATAATAAATCTCTCATCCAATTAGCTGGGGGTCTTTTTAATCAAAATCATTCCTGTGGGTTTGGCTATGACTCTCTTCCTCCCAGATGAGCCCAGCCAAGGACAATGGATACAAAGGGCAACAAGACACCACCCAATCTAATTTAGCAAGAGTAGAAAATGGCACTTTGTATGAAGGGCAACACATAACAATTGCTCGTATGGCAGACAGTTTTGTGGTAGTGCTTTATATTCACATGCCAGGAGCTCTCTGCATCAGGAAAAGACACCTGCGATGGGCTATGCTGGCAGCTGGAACCCTTGTCAGTCCCCTATCCCAGAAGGAAAGCATCTCTTCCAGGACCCCCGGGGAGAAGCTACAGCCTGTCTCCCTCTCTCCCACTCTTGTCCAGCTGACGGTTGTGTAGCTAGAGCCACCTTCTCTTTGTCTGCTTCCTTCTCGCCAAATCAAGCCTACAGTTAGAGGACATTGTTAGATCCTTTCAGGCTTGAAGTGCACAATTGGAAGGTGACCAAAAGGGACCGACAGTTATATCCAAGTCTGAAACAAAGTTCACAAAAATCACACAGCTAGTTCTAGCCTTCCCACCTGTCCTAGGAACTTCTGAACTCAGTATACTGCAAGCAAAATGCAGCAACGTCAGTTGCAAAGGCACTGAGACACCCCTGTACAGTAAGTGGCCAGGAAGTCGCAGTACTCGCTACAGTTTTTTGTTTCAGCCATCAGCATCTGAATCATCACGAGGTATTTTGGATCCTGCAGAAAGGCAGAGGCTAGGCTGACGGACCAGCACATGCCTAATTCTGGACTGACCACGGCCAGAGCCACCGTTGTCTACTGCCTTGCTGGATGGACAAGCATAGCTGAGAGCTGGAGCGCTGCAGAGGGAAGGGGAAGGCACACAGAGGAGCTGAAGGGGAACAGGGAATGCACAAAGGGTCCAAGAATACTGCAGTTCAATCACAAAAACACAAAGGCCACGGAAAAAGGTTTCATTAGGCTCAGTGTACACAGAGCCATTAGTTCCTCCACTTAGCTTTTCAGATCATGGTAACACAGCACCATAGATTCAAAAATTCTTTTTCTCTGCTACAGTGAAGCAAACATTTTTAAGCTACAGTGATGAATCACTTCCTTGTACTTCCCTCAACAAGGTTTGAGTATATAACAACATCCTTATGGGCTGGGATTTGTTCAGAACAAAATATGGGAATCAGATTCAAAAACAAGCATCCAGAGTTAATTTTTTTTTAAAGAAAAAGTTGCAAACAAATCTGCTTCAAATCACTTGGGTATCCACTTCAGCACCTAAAGTTTATTTTTAACTTAAGCCTTTATTCCAGTTTCATATGCAAATCAGCACCCACGAGGAATCCCAACAGATGACTACCAAACTACATGTGTGATAACAAAGTTCTCGCTCCACAGACCCTACAGTCTTCATACCCTCAGAATAACTTAGACATTACTCAGCTTCTATTTTGATGAAAGCTAAGCAACCATTTCCCTCTTAGCTGTTTTATAATGCTTCTCTACATCCCAAAAAAGGTTAAACTTAACTAACAAACAGGTCATAGTAAATTTATGTCAATAGCTGAACATCTGTTACGAGCACTGTTTCTCAAAGTGCAATCCACAAAGAGCAGGAAGCTTAGATGGTGCTGGCTTGCTTTCATTCACACCTGCTTAATTACATGAAAAACAACTAAAACACACTAGGGATTTTTCAAACCTCGATATCCTTGCAGCCAGGAGCCAGAGTCACTACAAAATTGTTTCAAAATCACTAGAGCTGACTTGCACAGCCATCGCCTGGACAATCCCCGATGCAAGAGACTGTATCAAATGCATCACGGGGTACGTTTCCGTTGAGAGTCTTTTTCAGTGTTTCTGAAGGTATTCAACCTCATTCAAAAAGCTCATATTTTCAATGACAGTGAGATGCTGAAGTTCAAGACCCTGACCAAAGAATGCTGAATGATTTTCAATATGACAGACTGAAAAAATCCCACTAGAATCCTACAAGATCATACAGTGGGCAGTACCTGCACCTTTTCATTCTTCAGTCTGCAGCTATCTGGAAGGCGAGGAGCATTTCACCCAATATTCAAAACAAGTTTCACATTGGCCAAAACCATACTGTTATTTTTACATCAGTTCATACTAGTCAGGTGCTCTACAGAAAAGCATGTGAGAAATGAAAACACTCTATCTTCGGAACAAGATTCAAATACCACGTAGTATGTGAGGCTTAGAGCCGCTGAACAGTGGAAAAGAAAATGAATAGTTGCTCATTAACAGAGGATCGGTCTCCCTGATGTAACGAATCAGGCTAGGTTCCTACATGGTATCATTTACTGTACTTTTATAAAAGAGCTTAAAAGCAACTTTAACTGTGGAATTTCCTGAGCCTTGGGTACTTCCACTGGCAATCAATGTATTCTCTTAGAAGCCTGTGCACATATTTAATACACTAATTTAGTAACAGCTTTGTGTAGACCCTTCATGAGCAAGAGAGCGGGTTCATTTCTGTATGAGACTCCTCACCCAAATTAGAACTATGCCAGCATTTAAAGATACAGGATATGGGCTCCTCAACTTTCTCTGGAATCCGATAAATGAAAATATTTTGGCAAGGAAAGAGTCCCTTGCAAGCAGAACTTTACTTAGAAGCTCCAACAGTTTCTCATACTGAAGAGCATTGTATTCAACAACACCAGAGACTCTAACCTTAAAACAAGCTCTGCTTTTTGTTACTAAATAAAATGAAGCTTCTCAATAAACAGGTTCCCTCCTCTTTAAGCATTAACTAAAGGGACACTGTAAATTGAAATTCTGGGTAGGAGCTCTTCAGCCGTTTCTCAGAGTACAGAAAGATCAAGTGAACCGCATACTTAAAGGCCCGCTGTCCCACATGGTCCCACTTCTCGCTGCATGGTCCCACCCCCTCCAGCACACCTCTGACCACTCACAGAGCCAATTCAACTCAGTAATCTGGCAGAAAATTATGACTCTTCCCCGCTGCCCCCGCCCAGTTATTTCAGTCTTCTCCCAGAATAACAAACCCAGTCCGCTCACCAAAAGGTCAGACAAGCATCAGGCCAGCACAAGTGTTTGGAGCGTGATGCTCCTACAGCACGAACTAACACCTTGCTGCTGCCTGACTCACCCAGCAGCGGCCTTCAAAAGGCTGAATGTTAAAATTGCCCAGTTTCCTCTCAAAAACGAATGGGTCTTCTTCTCCTCCATTATAAATTAAAACAAAACAAAAACAAACCAGGTATGCCAAATGCTTACTAGCATTAGCTTCTTCTCTGTATAGGAACATACTTAAAATTAAATGCAGTTAGCTGGAAATAAGATGAGAAGGTAAGTCAACATGACTAGCCTGCTCTGTGGACACACCTCTCACCTTTTTCCATTCAAATAATTAATTAAAATGTACGCTTCACAGTACAGTGCATGTACTTCCGATTCCCTTTGTGCATTTAGATGCAGAATTTGTGACATTCAAATATCTTTCCATCTCTCTTTGACATGCACGGAAAGTTACGTGAAAACAGAGCTGGGTTTCCAAAACAAAGCAAGACCAGTGTGAGAAGCAAGCGGAACTGAAAACCGTCAAATTTCTCAGCCCCTGTACTCAGAGAAGCGAAAGTTTCAAGAGGCTGCCAAAACACTGGCTCCCACCACTTTCTCCCGAGCATCTGATGGAAGAGACGGTTACTGTGGCACCCTGCGACCTTCTGCCACGAAGCCACCAACCTGTGCCTCGTCATCTTCAGCGCGCTAAAGCCTGACCAGCAATTCCACCCGAGGAGGAGAAATCTCCCCGACTTCTCCAAACAAAATCACCCTAGAGCCCTGCCCGTGGCGGACTGCCCACTCTCGCCCCTCCGCACGCCTCTGCGCGGCCGGTTACCAGCTTACCTCCACAGCAGGCAGCATCCCCCCGCCACCCGCCTCCCTCCGCTTCACACGGAGCCCGCGGAGAAACCACCCGGGGGTCACCCGCGGCTCGGGCAGCCCCGGGACCGCTCTCCAAGGCGACAAACCCCGCCGCACCCTCCGCCTTCGGACCGCCCCTGTGCCCCCAGGCC
>Ga0065711_1039404_pt1 | contig 17871 bp, 7 predicted proteins | sample Hoacrofraction12_FD_59098 | JGI IMG/M metagenome (GOLD analysis project Ga0065711, IMG submission 59098) | Hoatzin crop microbial communities from Cojedes, Venezuela - Epithelial fraction 12 v2 (version 2) | ecosystem: Host-associated > Birds > Digestive system > Esophagus > Crop | place...
CCTTACTAAAGTCCAGGTAGACAACATCCACAGCCTTTCACTCACCTACTACGTGGGTCACCTTGTCATAGAAGGAGATCAGGTTGGTCAAGCAGGACCTGCCTTTCATGAACCCATGCTGGCTGGGCCTGAGCCCCTGGTTGTCCTTCACATGCCCAGCGAGCGCACTCAGGATGAATCGCTCCATAATCTTCCCCAACACTGAGGTCAGACTGACAGGCCTGCAGTTCCCCGGATTCTCCTTCTGGCCCTTCTTATCGATGGGTGTTACACTGGCGATCCTCCAGTCACCTGGGACCTCCTCTGTTAGCCAGGACTGCTGATAGATGATGGAGAGGGGCTTGGCCAGCTCCTCCGCCAACTCCTTCAGCACTCTTGGGTGGATCCCATCCCGCCTCATGGACTTGTGATTGTCCAGGTGGCACAGCAGGTTGTTAACTGCTTCCTCCTGGATTATGGGAGGTTTATTCTGCTCTCTGTCCCTGTCTTCCAGCTTAGGGGACTGAATACTCTGGGAAAACCAAATTGCCTCCAAGGCATTTTTAACCTGCATCACATTTAAGAACCACTGGGCTCAAAACACCTCATGGATTGCTCCTGTTTTCACTGAAATCAGTGAGAGTTCTGCCACTGAGAACAGCACACTGGCTTTAACTAGGGAACGCTCTCGGTGCTTCTGGCAGATGGTGATTTTTATATTTCTTGTGGAGGTATGAGGATGTGGGCATGAAGAATGGGATTAATTTTATCTAATGTTAGCACTTTGGCATCCAGTCTAAGTTAATCTTGTAAGACTCCTCTTGAAGTGAATAAGAAGAGGAAAGGAACTTTGGAGGACAAGTCCCCCTTCCTGTCTTAGCGTGGGATGTCTTCCTCTCTTTGAAGTCACCATCTCTCCAAGACAAGGGAACTTGACATCCTGCTTTTAGATGAGAAAAGGGCAGAAGAGAAAAATTCTATTCAAAGTGATTATTTCTTCAAATGAAACGGTGACTGCACTGACTTTTAGATTAAAGAGAAGACTCTGCTAGTGTGGCTGGGATATGGACTCAGGGGGAAACAGTTGGTCCTACTCTAATATTAACATAGGACATTACTCTCTTTTGCTGTTTTGATGGTTTTACATCTCCAGGGTTCCCACCAAGTAAAAACAACTATTAATTCTGTGTAACATGCCTGACAGAATCCTCTATGCTTGACCAGAAGATCACAGTATTAGTCTAGTGCGCATTTATAACAGAAATACTGCAGTGGGTTGTCAGTGAGGACCTAAAAATGACAACTTTCTGTAAGCTCAACCTTTATTGTGGGATCTTTATGAGAACGCCAACACATACTGTATCACAATTAAAATGGAAGATAAGAACTGCAGAATTTCAAGTCCAAAATTCTCCAAAGTTACTTTAGACCCATTTTTGGAGGGGGATTACAGCCAAAGGAGGGTCCAATTTTTAGAGAATCGGTCCCCTGATATGTCATGGATTGACGTGATATTGATGGATTAGGCTGCTATTGAGTAGTCAGTCAGTGCCAGCATACCTTTTTGTGATTTTATTTGTTGCTTCCATTCTACTTGTGTACACATTTTCTCTTGATAAATGGTTTTCCAGGAGTTTCTTTAAGCAAAGCTTCAGATCTCTTGAATCCTGGTATGATGTACCTGCTGGCAATGTTCTTCAGAGAGGTTACAAAAAGAAAACTCTGTTGGTGACTTCTTTCTGAAAAAGCTAAGTCTACATAGCAATTTTGCATTCAATAATGTATTTGGGAGCAATCTCTCCCATCTCAGTGCACTTCAGTCAGGTCACTGTGAGTGACATAGAACCTCCCCACTCTACACAGATACAAGGTCTAACCCCGTTGTCTGTAAATTCTCTACTGGAAAAGTCTATCTACCAAGAGGTTAGATTCACCTTGGCAATTCCACACCAGATAAATAAACACAAATATCTCATGTCATGACCTTTCTGTTCCACATATTCAGCATGTTTCAACAGTATAAGCAGACATAGTTCAGGCTCAGAATATATAAACACAAAGATTAAAATGCCCTTTTGTCCTAGAGTTTGGCACCTTGCAAGGCAGGGAAGCACACTGGCTGCACAGCACTCTGAAGCCAGCCCAGAGGCCGCTCGCGCAGCTCATGGCTGGCCACTGTGATTGCCACAGGGACTCTTCAGAGAGGCCTAAACACAGACCAGCCAGTGCAGCTCAAGCGCTGGGTTTGTTTTGTGAAAGTTTTTGTGGAAGAAACTGATGAGCAAAGGCGGGGGAGGGGGTACAATGTTACTTTATATATGGCAAACAAATTACATTGCCATTAATATTGCAAGCCTTTTTTTGCAGAAGAAAAAAAATCCCTGCTTTATTTTAAGATTTTTAGTATGGTTTATTCTGAGATTTAGAAAACACAAGAGAGTCAGGCCTTCCAGACAAATGCATTTACCTTGACGGAATGCATTTGCAATAGCTTTACAACAATGGCCTAGAGAATACTTGCAATTCACATTGGACTTTCTTTTTCTCTTTTTTTTTTTATACTGCTTGGAAAATGGACCTGGTTTGTGGGCCTAATTCACAGCTACCACACCTACTCTCTCTGCCCAGAGAGCGAAGAGAATGAATAGGTCAATCACCTGACATATTTCCATCCAATTTCAAGGGTAGAATGTGTTCATTTTCTGACTAATGGCATGTCATTTTGCAGAAGCCTTTGGTCGCGAATTAATCCTGGAATCAAAACAGATTTTCCGGGGAGCAATCTTCCATCAAGTATTGATTTTTTTACACTCATGGAGTCTGTACTCCCTAATTTAACCTGACAATGATTCTGCACAATGGGCTGGGAGCACCTTGGCAACTCACAGAAGGAACTTTTAGTGTCTTTACTTTCTGCAGAGTAGTGGGGGGGGGGTTAGGAAATGGGGGAAAGAAAAGACCCAAACAGCACAGTTAGTCGCTGGGGGAGTGTTTACTGTCTGATGTTTTACTTCTGATTATTTGGAATGGAGAAATAATGCTAACTTTAGAAGTAATGTAAGCTGAAGATGTCTCTGAAAGACCCATGGCTCTGTGAAATCCTGTTTATGGCAACAGTCCCCTGCTGTTCCTGCACCTTTCCTCACCCCCAGCACTCTTGGATGCTAATAATACAAAAACCTGTAATGACATCTCTGGTTGCAGCTGATGCTTTTATGAGATGACATTTTACTCTACAATAAATAAATAAATAAATAAATAAATAAATAAATGCTTACACACATAGAAGCATAAAACTGCATCCTTTTCCTAAAAGATGTTTTTTGACTCTGCCCTCAGAAGTCCAGCTACCAAAATCTATGCTCTTCTTTTGGATTTTCCTGCACGACAAACTCCTTTGTATCTGCTTCTCTACACACTCTGTACTAAACTTCTATTCTAGCTGTTTGTTCTATTTATTTGACTACTTACGCTAGTGATAAGAGATGAAAAATCTATCATTATGAAACAATAAAACACAACAGAATGAAAAGCTAGAAATCATTTAGAGACAGGAAGATTGATGGGACAAAATGTGAAGAAGAAGCCATCAGAAGCTGTTTTTTAATAGAAAAAAACAAGATGGGGCATTTTTGTTTTTGAAGGTACCACTGCAGAAGCAAAATAATACAGTGTAATCATCATTCCCAGGTTAAAACTCCGTTCTTATAGATGAGAAGCAATACATATACTTAAGAGATAGTGGGTAAGGTGCCCATCCTTTTCCCTTATTCTGAAACTGAAATGGAAGAGGCTTTAAGCATCTTGCACAAAGGTCTTTGCAGAAAAATAACAACATCTCTGCTGCTGATTTCTCCATTAGAAACGCCACATTACTGGAAACATTGCTATATGACCTGAAGAATAATGCTTTTTTTCCTCTGCCATTTTAGAGACACTCACAATTTGAGAGGTATTTTGTTGGAAATATTTTTTTTTTCCCCTCTATAGAACAGCCTTTCTGTTTTACTTGGAATAGAAGAAATATGAAAGCCTTTCTTGGCCTAACAGGAAAAGGTTTGGATAAAAACACACCAGTCTTTCCTTCAGCTCGGCCACCACAAATCTAACATAATAGTTATGTTTTTAGGCATATCATGCAACACAGTTATGAGTTGTCTGACTGTGCACATTTCTGAGTGATGGAACTCTGTCACTGTCAGTGCTAAATTCAAGAGAGGACAAATGTAGAAGAGGAAAATGGCTTCAGAAAAGACTTAAACTCATCCTATGCCTGTCTGAATCAGGACCTAAATTCCTGAAAACTGCAATTCCAGAGCAAAATACAGGAAATATTTGCTGAAAATAAATAAATGGAGATATACAGAAGAGGTCCACATACAGTTTCAATAATTATATTAAGTAATAAATCAGTAATAGTTACTCCAGAACACTAACAATACTGTATTATTTTTCCATTGTACTATTTTAGAAATACCTTGGAAACCGCGAGATAAGTGTTTTCTGGCCTCATCAAAAAGGTTAGGGTGAAGAGCCCTTCTGTGAAAAGTTTTGAGTGATAGAATATGTTTAAATTGTTACAAATGTTTATAAAAGTGCTTCTAGGCATGAAGATGATGACTGAAATCATACACGGGAACAGTTGAAGACAGCTCTCTTATTGTTAAAGAACTCTTTGCTCACAAGTTTTTTTTCTACTTTCATCTCATTTTCCAGAGGCAGTTTGAAAGAGGACTGCTTCTTTTCTTCCTTGTTTTATGAAAGTGCCTTTGTACATTAGCAAAGTGCTTTAATAACATGCACTTTGTAAAAGTCAAAAGTGCTCTATTACCCGTAAGTATAGAAGTAAATAGCACTTGTTTTAATTGAAAACATCAAACTTCTGTAGCTCTAAACACATCAAAGACACATCCATTTGTGCATCTGTTCCAAAAGGTGAATTCCGGTGCTTTTAGGCAGACTGCAAAAGAATCAAGCTTATTAGAGCTGTAAGAAATTTTCGAATTGAAATGCCTTTCAACCTTCAAGTGGTTAAAATATGGAAATGGTTAATGCACTTAGCATGTGAAGCCACTTTGAAATAATGAGTGGTTTAACAGATTATCCCCATCAGCTGAGATGTGCCAGCTGACCACAGACACTATCTTGGGTCAGTCTGACTTCAAGGTAACACATAGTGGCTTACATTTTAATGAAACAGGTTAATCTGTAGGTTAACTAGCAAAGGGAGATTTAAGCTGTTGTATTTTACTTTACAGGAGCATGCACTCAGCCTGTTGCTGTGGCTTGACTGAAGGACAATATGATTTTGAACCACTGTAACTTGACATTTCTTCAAGTGTACTTAAACTTTATATACACAGAAAAGTGTAGTGATTTACTTAGTGTAACAAAACTACTTCTAAACTCATTTATCTTCCAGCCTTCAAGGCAAAGCCTAAATGGCTTAAGGAGTGTCTTATATTTAGTTGGTCAGTTATTAACTCAACCTGAAATAAGATAATGTCTCACAATAGAGGTAAAGAAGTAGTCAGAGTGATTTCTGAGCCAAATTGAGTTACCTTAATACAGCTTTTGAGACCAGATGAGGACTACTGGCTCTGGCACAGAGTACGAGCAATGATGAACACAATCATACAGCCATGGCTTAAGAAGTTACCATCTGTCAGCAGAGCTCTAGTAACTGACTGTAATTAGATTTTATTTTGATTAAACAGCTAATGGAAAGGGGACAAATAAAAGCAAAAATCAATCACCTCGCCAACCATCAAAATACTAAAAGAAATGAAAATATTTGTACAGGACTTGGCCTCCTCATTTCTACAGGCTTCCAGTCCCTAAAAGGTTGAGCCTTCTTTTTCAAAAGCTGCCTGTCCACTGTTGTTGATTTGTATTACCATTTGCCTAGAGGCTTGTGTCAGGACTCCAGCCACATGGTACCAGCATACACAAGTTATTGTCTTTCTCTGCCTGACAAGGGTGGCAATAGTGCTTGGAGTTCCCACAGAGTAACACGTTATACATGAGCCCCTGATAGAACTTCCACAGTAGGGCTGTAATACAGCCTTAATGGTGTATGATGCTTCCATGTGGATGAAATCTCCTTCACATATACCAGGAGCAACAGTGCAAGGCTCTGTGTCCCTGACAGAGAAGGGATGCCGCAACTACAGGCAGAGCCGATATCAGAATTGAAGACTCCTGATTCTCAGGGGTACACTGATAATAATTCCTTGTTCACCATACCATCAAATACTTTAGAAAGTCATAAAAAAGTTTGCTCTTACTCTTTAAAGTCAAGCTTAACAGGAAAAATACCTTCCTTTTTCAACAGAATCACTAACTGTGTAAATCCCTTAGCCTCCTGCTGCTGCACTTTGCAGCTTGGGTAGGAGGAGTTATTACACGAAGATTTCTTACGCGTTTTTCAAGTCTAAAAGTAGAAATGTATCCATGCAGGGTATAGACATTTTGAACAAAATTCTGACACCCCAGAGTCAGTAGTCAAATTTTCCATGACTTCAGGCAGGCACATGTTTATTCAAGGTGTTGTCCACAGCACCTAGAATGTTCAGCTGGCACCAATCTTTACGGTAATGGGAGCAAGACATTGTTTTTGTGGAATAAATCACATTTAGGACCCCTACTTTCAACTCAGTTTAAAAGCATATTGAGTCCCCACCAGCTACTTTTGAAGTGAATAGTGAAGGAGCGAGCATTCTCCACTTTCAGATAGAAGCCACAGTTAGGAGAGCTTAACTTCAGATGCTCTCTTTGATATAACAAATTCCTAATTTATTATCAATCACCCACACATCAGGACACACAGAGCATAAGATATTCCATGTGGCATATCCATACAGCATGCAGTCAGGGAAAAGAAAAGGTCAAAAAGATAGCATACGCTTTTTATACATATCCTTTCATTTTTTTTCTTGCTTTGTAATGCACCAAAGGTGAGTTGTTTAATTACAGGAATATCTGCTAAGCAGTTTAGGTCAGGACTGGTTACTCGCAACTAAGAGGCAGTCTGAACTGCACTGTGGTGTTCTAGCAATGCTAAGGAAGTGTGGTGGGGGGACATAGCTAGAAAGAAATAGTCTCAATAGAATAATTGATGACTTAATGAACACAAAGCAAATCACAGAATCACAGAATGTTTGGGGTTGGAAGGGACCTCTGTGGGTCATCTAGTCCAGCCCCCCTGTGGAAAGGTGGTCACAGCCAGTCCAGTAAATGTGTGGTCTGGCAAATATCTACAATTACTTTACAATTTATCCTAACTCATACAGATGCTAGTAATTCAAGGTATCTTATTAGTAACTTTGGTTGCTAACTATCATTACTACCCTGTAAGTTAAGTCCTCGTACTGTAAGCAAAGTAGTTTCAAAACAGAGGCTTCTAAATGGTTTTAAATGCTTACTTTCCCTTCCCACCTCCCCTGCTATTGTCTTTCTACTTCACATTTAATTCTTTTATTTGCCCAGCCTATTCTCATCTCCTTGTTCTGAGGACTGCTGTCCGCAGAGGAAGAACAGTTTCTGATGACTCAATATGCCACAGCTGTGGGCTCAGGAATGCAGGTACCAAGTCCTTGTAAGTCATCAGCACTGCTGACTTGGGGCTGGCATTTAGTTGATAGCAAAGGTGGAATAACACTAGCTTCATCCTAGCATGATCAGAAGGTCAGAGTACACCAAAATCTGGTGAAGCTAATCGAGACATTTTAATAGTTGATTGCCCCAAGCTGCCTATTTTCCTCCTCCTATGTTGGAGGCTCTCACAAGTATATAATATGAACTTACACCTTAGTTGTATTGGTGGTAGGGCTGGCTGGCACCTTTATGTGTGGTTAGACAATGTACAGAAGGTTATCTAGCAGTTTGCTACTACAAAAAGAGAGTAGTCCCATTCCCCTTGTCCATTGTCTTGGCTATGATGCTGCTCAATTAAATTTACTAATTCAGCAGAAAACTAATTTAGGTAGCCCTTGACCCATTGTGTTTTCTCCTGGATTAATGAGCTGGATGAGTTTACCTTGCAATTAGATGAGCATCAGAGCTGGTGGAAGAGAGACTGAAGGACTAAACAGCCAGGAAAAAGCACTGGAAGTAACAGAGGTGGGACAGGAGAGAGCCCATTTAGAAACCTGCAGGCTCTCAGAGGCACTCTGCTGTATTGCCTCACCATGCACTTCAATGCACAGTCGTGGGCTATTTGAAACAAGACTACTGAAATGCGCTTTTTTTTTTTGCAGGGAGAGGGAATGCAACACAAAAGAGAAAGCAAGAAAAAAGGTGGTATCAATCAGCTCTTGGGCAATGAAGATCTTAAGCTGCTGCAGCTGTTTCTGCTGTGGGTCTGCCCCTGACCTCAGCAGCAGAGGGCTGTGCTGACAAATTTGACTTCATGTTTGCAATAGACTGGGAATATGCGCTCCAAGGTTACTGTTCTGCCAGTGTGCAGTGCTGCATTCATACTTCTTGCTCAGTCCTGTCTCTGCATCTAATGATACATGTATTTCTGATGCAGACACTCAGGACAAGCCTGGGCGACTAAAGGTTTCTTGGTCTACCTGTAGAACAAGCACCTCTGAGCACTCAGGTGGCTCCAGTTTCCAAAATGATCCAGCTGAAACATTTGCAGACAGCTCCTCTCCAAATGAGTCTTTCTCCTAAACCTGTCAGGGGGCAGCCGGAGCAGCAGCTCCTTAAGGGGCTGGAAGGAGGATGATAATCCAGCCAGAAGGACACGCTGGCCAGGAACAGGTCCTACTATCTCTGAGAGAGGTGAGCAGGGCAGGCTTGGGGAGGGTGGGAAGCTAGTGTCAGCCCACATTGTTAGGCAAATTCATGGTGATGGGGCTGACCTGAGGCCACACCAGGACATTAGTCAGCAGGTCGGGCTGGCTTGGTGGGATGAAGTGCTAGGGCAGGGGTGTGGGGAGCTGGAGGTCAGCACTCCTGTGGTAGGGACCGATGGCTCTGGGATGGGCTGTAACGGGGTCCTGGGCTGTGGGCAGGCGTGGGGGGTGCCTGGCAGGGACTGGGCAGGAACAATAAGGTCTGTTAGTGCCCTGACAGTACCAGTCTTTGCTCAAGTTCACATCCTTGAGAATATAAACCCTAAATCAAACTGACAAAGCCTGAAAATGCAGCTAGAATTTTCTCCTCTCAGTTTGAAAAGGGCCAGTGACTCCTAGAGTCCACACGTCATCTTGCCAGCCCTATAGATCTGCTCCAGGATGGTCCATCCTTGCTCCACCTCAGTTTCCTGAGACAGCTACTGGTTTTCAAAATTCTCTCTTTTGCTACTTGGAAGTTGTAGGGGAGTGCCTTAAAAATTGCCTCTTCAGATTTCCATGTATTTGCTAATATATACATCTGCATTACTTACCAAGATGAATGCTGATTTCTAGAAGTCAGAATCACTATCAGTGATGTAGAACTTTATTTTCAAATATGCAGACATCTATGTTGGTTGTGAGTATTAAAGTTGGCGTACTTTAAATGTCAACACCATTTTAACATCTATGGAAGGCTGTAGAATTAATGATGAGATTCTTACTGTAAATGTATTGGAAATGGCAGTGTTCAGTTACCTGTAAATGTTAAAACATTGTCTGCTAAGAGCTGACAATCAGTAGATGCATGCTTTAGTTTGTCAGACATTCAGCCCCCGAAGACCTGTTCCAGCTCACTTTGTGTTCAGCTGAACGTTGTGTTCGTGGTGCCAAGAGGAGCGGTCTGGCCCAAGATCGTAGTGGCTTCTGCCCTTGGCAAACAGAGGGGGGAAACCACCAATGCCTCCAGATGCTCCGAGGGGGCTGCAGTCACCGGTGCTCTGGGTGGTGGCTGCTGCGTGAGGGCTGCAGCAGTGTACCCCGTGCTCGCCTGTGGGGAGCGGTGCCAGGGGAGCTACTGTAAAGGCTTTTGGGAAAGGTAACAGGACAGTCCACCCTCCCGGAAAGCAAAGGGGGAGCAGAGTCCACAGGGCTCTTCTCCGGGGGTGCCCTGTCACAATGCAGACACAAGGAGTTTTAATGCTTCTAAGGCTGTGCGTACATCTGTACAGCCTCCCGAGTGGTTGTTTGGATGGAAAATGCCGGTGTTCCCAGAGCTAAATAAAGTCATTTATGTACTTTCATGTAAACAGCTTTATTACTTTAGATTGTGGTGGGTAGTGGAAAATAGCTGACAGCCTGTATCATTCAACCCCAGTGCAGATTGCTTTCAGTAATTTCCAGTAGTGACAGGCTATCTGGACAGGATAATTTATGTTTGAATTTGATCCATTTCACAGCCTAACTTTCTGTTCACCACTGAACTTGACTCTTCCACCACATCTGAGAGGAAACCAGACCCCTCTTGAATTTGAAGTCTGAGTATGCAGCTGGCTTCTTTTACACCCAAGAGAGATGCTTCCATTTATTATCTTATTTGTGTCTTATGTAGCATCCCTCAAAGTAGCTAGTGTGTCTGCCACTTCAAGCTTAGTGTGATTGGACATCTGAGTTTTAGACTTCGACAGTAAAGATGGACTGCAGCTCAAACCCCCAAATGTCTTCAGAAAGCAAACACAGGAAAGGTCACTAATCAAAATTCATTAATAAGTTTCAACGCACATGCAGAGAATTTTTTTTTTTTTTCCCAGTTTTCATTCAAGTCTCATTTATTGTTTACTACCATTGACACTTCTTACGGTCTGATCTCACAGAATCCAAATTCTCTGCTGCTCACTCCCTTCCTTGCAGCTGCTCCTAAGAAGTTTTCTATTTTAAACCTGTTCCAAATCCAGGCAGGTGTATAAATATCCTATCCCCCTCCTCTTGCAGCATACTCCAACAGGAAACCTCTGTGATTTTTCTCCAGGAGGGTGTGTAAGAAAACACTTTGAAAAAAGTTGTTAGACTTTTATATAGTTATTTTATGTGTGCATTTCACTTTGCTGCAGGCCGTGGCAGAAGCAAAAAAATCAATCCATATTTGTGCAGAATGAAAAGATGAAAGAAAAAAAAACAACACCTTCCAAAATAATTAGCTGTGTGGTGTAAGGAATGAAATCATCAAAAATATTTGACCTGTTCCCTTGCTGCTCCTGCTGCTGAGCCCTTAGAATACACAAACACATTAAGAAAAGTTGTTACGAAGGTTTATTTCAGGGAACAGTCTGTTCTTGTGCTGGAGACTAGTGATCGCTAGCCCTTTTCTGAAGCCTGGAACCTCCCCAGTTCTAATTTAGGGATGAGTGCTGTAAAATGCAGCTGAAGCCAAGAATAACGTAGCGAGACATTTCTTTGTAAAAAGATGAAGTGGATCAATCATTTGTTCAGAAATGGATTCAAATGTGGCTACAATGGCCACAACTGAGAAGTTTTATGTATCTATATCTGCATCTATGACATGTTTGTGTGCACATATATAAAAATAAAAATGCACAAATACACATAGTCAAATAAACGTGTATATGCTCATTTGCATTTGTATATATTCACAAGAACATACATGGTAAATGTGGTTAATCTTGCATCTCTTCCAAAAGGCTGAACGCTCCTGTTAAGTCTCTGGAAGGTGGAGAAAGGAAATGTAGTTGCAATTGATTTGGTTGGAAGATACTTGAAAAATAGTTTATTTAAAATGTGAGGACTTCTGAATGGCTTAAACATACAGCCTTACCATGACAGTGCACTAACAGTGGCCAACTCTAGCAGAAAAGATTAATATTACTTATAAAAAGCCTGGTGTAGAATGTTTGTTGTACTGCCAACAACACTGTATAGGAGGTGATTTTTTTGGTCCCTGGCAATGATTTTTGCACAACACACTGAGTAATCATTGTCTACAATGCACTTTTTTCCACCATAAAACCTGTAGAAGGAATAATATGGCCCTCATTTTTCCTCTAGCTTCTAAGGAGAACTCTAAAATATATACCTCATGCCAGTAGTCCATAAACTCCAGTTGCGCTCAGGCACTATGCAACCTGAGGCTACAAAGATCAATAAAATTATTGAACCCACAAATATTTCTACAGCTAGACTTTTGTGGAAAATTTAGAGAAGCATATATAACTGTATGTAGGAAAAACAGACAAAGAGGCTGTTGTTGGTAGGAGGGGTGTGGTCTGCTGGATTTAGACTGCAAGACAGTGAACATCAGAAATGCGATGTTCATGGTTTGATGCCAGAGCAGTATAAATTCAAGAGATGCAATGCATTCAGGAAATGGATTTAAGGAGGATGGCTGGCTGGCTCTGGCAATTGCTAATAAGACACAGAATGTTTCTTGCCAAGGTCATTGGGTTTACTCCATTTCGTTATCAATTATTAAATATCTCTTCCTCTTATTTATTAGTTTCCAAGTTGTTTTCACATGAGGGACACCATTTGGTGTCCTATGTGAGGTGCATTGTATCAGGCTTAAAGCAGAGCAGTATCTGTAACAGGAAAACTGTTGTTACGTTTGCAGTAGCTTGCACTCTGTCAGGAGTCTCAAGTGGAAGGACAAGCCTATGTAGGGGTATAGAGACTGATTATTTTTTTCTTGCTTGCTGTATGTGCTATACTGCATCAATGAGAAAGGTAGGTCTTGATTTTTCTACCAGGCTGATACTTCACATATGCAATAAACTTCCTCCCAGCATGGTAGCAGGGAGTGTAGTAGGTGGTTAACAACTGGCTTTCTACTCAGATGTGCTATGACTAAGGCCACCTTACCTTATGAAATAAAAATAATGAATTTTATTTTTTCTTCTTCACCAGAATGGCAGCTTATATTAGAATTTATGAGACTGAGAGGCAAAGAAGGGATTTGGTCAAGTCGTAATGGTAAAAAATTAATGAAGAAAAAGGGCGAACTGCTTCAGTATTGATATGAAAAACAAGAATATGTTTCAGTTATTTTTTTCTCTCAGAATTCCTTCTTTAAAGGCAAAAGTCTCTGAGGTTCATTAACAAAAATACAGGTATTTCTGGCAAGTCAGTCCTCACACAAATAATTCTCCTTCTTCAGAACAGACAAGGCATATTCTTCATGTTGCCAAAGGAAAAAAAAAAGATTAAATATTACTGAGAGGATGTAGAAGAGCAGAAAATTCAAAGCTCAGTCACAGGTGGTGTGAATCTCCCTAAAGGACATGCTGAAACTCTGAGACAGTGAATAGTTATCTGCTTTTGGGAGGGGTAATGTTTTGGATCCAGCTGTGCTCATGGATGACATTTCTGTGCTCAGTCTTTTCCTCATTCCTTTCTTTTTGCACCTTTGCCATTGGAGCGGCTTGCGTGATGGCTCTTCAACCTGTTTCAGTCATTGAGAAGCAGGTTATCTTAAAAAATTGGAATATGAAGTGTTTGTTGAGGTTGTCCCAACTGAAATGAGTGAGCGAATGGGAAGAAGAGAGTATCTCCTGGAAGATTTGAAGAGTCAGTCATCTTTGGCAGTTGGGAATAGAGATAAGAAAGGGACATAGCAGCCAATTCTACTGTTGCAGATGTTTGCAAAGCACATTTGCCTACGCCACGAGAAACTTATGGATCATTGTCTTCTGGAATTTGTTGCCTAGTTGATCTGAATATCAGGGTGTTGAGGAAGACTGTAAATTGCACCTGCCAGCTATATTCATAGACTTTGACTCTATTCAGTTTGCACTGTAAACGTCACAGGCAAAGTCAAGCAGTGGCTGAAATGCAGAAAAGCTTGAAAGAAAATCACTAGGATTGACCAAGCATAATCAATGCATGTTGATTATCTGGACTATACTTAAAAATTACCTTACCTGCTCATGAAAGAAAAGGTCTTCAGGACTGTGTTTTAACCCAATTATCTGTATTCATTAGCTAAACCTGCTATTTCATCACATTTTCCATTTTGGAGACTGGAAGGTCAGCTCCGCAGTGCTTTCCAGCTCCCCGGTGTCTGTGGTTGTGTGATGAGTTTGCCTCGTTATTCATACCTCCCATACTGGCATACTGAAGTACCCTTCAGGCTTCAAGAGCTGGGCACCACGTGCTCTGGGTGCCAGTGTTGCAGGGGCTTCTATTGCAGACACGAGGTCTATTGCCAGACAGCTCGTGAAGACGCACCCCCAGTGCAGAGAGCGGGTTATAAGGCTGTGAGGTTGGTGCAGACTTTGTTTAGCCTTGCAGGACGTTTGGCTTGCACAGTGTTCTGTGGTAGGACATGTGCTTTCCTCTTTGGATTGTGTGGGTCTGGGAGACTGCGATAAGCCTCACTGCCAAGCATGATAAACCTTTATTCTGATAAATGGAACTGGATACAGACTTTGCTGGCCTCCTCTAACCCATTTTACTGCACAGGTGCTGAAGGCAGTGAGCTTCAGAGCTTCTCTGAAAGCAGATAAGCATTAGAAGAGGAGGCGAACATCGAAAAGAAATGTCCAAGTCCTGTCCAGTTCTGGAACCAACACCCAAGCAGCTAGGCAGCAAAGCTTCTTAAGGTAAACCTGTAATCTTCTACACTTGAACATCTTCCCCCAGTTTAAATGGGCTGCTTCCAGTGTACAAAATCTTACTAATAGTAGTGAGTAAAAATGGCCTCAAACTTGCTGCAGATTTTGTTAAATTAATCAATGAAATGTTGTGTTTATTTCTGTCCTGTGTTCACAAGTAACCTATTTTTCTGATTTAAACCCCGAGCTAGAAAAATAGAGTTTCTAATACAGTATCTCATAAACAGTTTCTATTGGGAGGCTATTGTCCCCTCCCTCTTCCTTTTAATCGCCTTCCTAGTGCAATAGAAATGGAATGGTTTTTTCAGCTAGAGATTTCTTCATCCTAAATTGCAATGTAACTGCTGTATTGGAAATGGAAGTGACAGACTGCTTTCCTTTGAAGACAGTACCTCTCCACAGTAAGGAACAGTTTTAAAGGAAGCCAAGGTCTACCTACCCGTTGTGCTGGAAAAAGAGTTGTGCCCATTGATTGTAATTTAAATGCACCCCTGCAAGATTTACTTCTCTGAAGGAGTTAGCAGTGGGCTTTGTGAAAGGAAAGATGTGAGACCAGACAGCCCACGGGTCCTTGCTGGTATGCCTGTTCTGAGGCTTCAGTGGCTGGGCTTGTAAATAACATGAAAAACAAGAACCGTGAGCACCAGGACTAATGAAATCTGGTTTCCTAGGACGCGCATCTCCTGGTGGCTTGTGAGCTCAGTGTGATATTTTTTCCTACAGCTGGGGATTTCAGAAGGACTTTCTCCTTGTCCCACGTTGATTCTCTGGTGTTCAGTAAAGGTTGAGATTACTCGAGCCTTTTTCTCACCTGGGACTCTAATCTGCCTCTCTTCTCTAAGCTATTTTCATTAAACTGCAGTTATCTGTGAGGTTTCTTCCCTTCTGCCAGATTAGCTTGAAACTGGCCAAGGTTTTAAAGCATTGAGGTTAAAATTGTATGAAATCTAAGCATACAAAGAAAGCAAGCGTGCAATCGGTTGTTTCTTTGACACCAAGCTAACATGGCAACATAAATATTTAAGTACACGCAGAACTGATTGCTTAATTGAGATGTGATTGGACTAGGCTGGAGATGCTGGCTTTGCATATAGGTGCATTCACTTTTATATATTGCATAATTACAGTATGTGGATATAATTAAAATAGAAAAAATCAAGCTGTGCACAATCAGAAAAACCCCAGCTATGCCATGTGATTCTTTGATAGTGGACGTTACATTCCTGGCCTCTAAAAACCACGAATGATTACATATCAAAGAGGATTTAAATTAGTTTTAGGAAAATTATTTCTATTACTCCAGTAAAATAGTCTTAGGCTCAACATCTGTCTCTTTAAAAATGTTAACTTGTTTAGAATGGTCAGGTTTCAATTTTGGCGTGAAATTCAAACCATTTCCAGACATAAATGTAACTTGTCATATTCTCATCTTCAGTTGATGTCTGGGGCCACAGGACCTGCTTTTGATATCACACCTTTAACCACAGCAGACGAAAGTATGTTATAAATAATACAGAATCCTCACAAGCTTGATGTACAGTGAGTGTGTGCTCAGCTGATACCAAGCGATTGATAGGCTTTTATTACCGTATACGGCTGTTCTAACACATCTTAAAAAGAAACATATTCTGTCAGTTGTGCATTTTTTCTTCTTTTTTAACAAATGACTGAGAGTTTTGTCTTTTCCTTTCTCAGATGCGGTCTTTATTACATATTACCTGTTGAGTAAGTTCTTTGAAGATAACATGACCTGTAAAGTGCATATGCCAGTGTGGTTTTTTCATCCCTGCTCTTTGTGTTCATCACTCTGGATGTATAGACCACCTGGTGAGTTTTGATCCCCAGACTAGCTGATAGGTCTTAGAGTTGGGTTGCTGATGCACATGCTTGGGATTAGGTATACTGCGGACACAAAATGGTGCGAAGTTCTCCTTATTGGCGGTCAGTAGGTGAATGTGTTAGGGCACCTTCAGAAGGAATGATCTTAAATGCAAGGGAACAATAGAGAGTATTTTAAAAATATTTAACAGCTTATGCTCTTATATTTATTGTTTCCCCTAGTGTTCCCCCCCAGATTATCTTCAGCAGCAAGCGTTTTTGGCAGCCGTCTGCCGAGCCAGAAACAATAGCTGTATCAACTTAGAAGGAATATGCACATACCTTTCTTGTTGAGACACAATCTCCTCTGAGTTGTTTGTGTTTCAAAAATAATAAAGGACATATCAAGATTTACTGATGGATGAGCTAGAAAAAGTGATAAATGTGAGTATCGATTCACAAATGCCTAGGGTAGGTCTGATCTTGTGAAGACTTACACATGTCACTGAATGTATCTATGAAGGTAGCATCAAAACATCAATAACGCTAGTTGGGCAAATAAAGTTATCTACGTCATGCACTTGCAAGATCAGTCCCTTTAGTTTCCACAACTAGTAACTGAAAATAGGTGTTACTATTCAAGAAATAACCACCTCTCTTCAGGTAGCTTAACCTGGATGAATTGAGGGGTAATTTTGGGGAAAGTTTCATGCTCCTCTGTTTAAGAACACATAATTGAACTGAAAATGTCAAAAGGACAAAGGCAAGATGGTAAAAACACACCAGAGTGCCTTTGAAAAAAGAAAGGATCTTCATAGCTTTGTCTTCATTTCAGTTGATAGTTAAAAGAAGTTTATACATTTAGAGAAAAGGTATCAACAGTTCATGAGAACATGAGATAGTTAAAATAAATAGCATTAAAAGCTAACAGGAATGACTGAATGTTCAAGCAATTTAAAAAAAAGGTGGGCATGCAGAGGTTACACGTTGCAGCCAGGGAGTCCACAGCTGCTGGGGTAATTGTGGCTCCCCTGGCATCAATTGCAAGTTGCCACACAATTCAGATGTGTGCAGCATCACCATCTTACTCACTGTCCTCTAAGACCTGCAGCACCCTGGGACCATTTGAGGGACTATTTGAGAACCATCACTGAGAGAGAACATACAAGGTGGGGGAGCTTCCTGTTGATAGTATTGATGGATAGACTGGATGGGGCATGAATTTTTGTTAATTGAAAGCCAGGAGGTCATTAGCTGAACACCAGCAGTATGTGGTGTCTGAAAAGAAGGAAGCAAGTTCAGACCTGACAAGACTGTTGATGCTCTGCTGATGGAGTCCATGCCACAATTATCAGCTGCTGCTCCACAAAAACAGAATCTCTCGTGTTCTTTTAGGACTGGCCCACTCATGTAGCCCCTAGCACAGTTTTAGTAATGCCAAAGCCATTTTGTGCTGCCTCTTGAGCTTGTGTGTGTGTTTGTGGCCTAAACCAAGACCTACTCACACTGGGTGTGCATGTGATCACACATACAGCTCTTGGGCTGAGAAGTCATTGCATGCAATGACACAAGAAGTTCAGCGTCATTATGAACACAATAAAAGGACA
>Ga0065711_1039407_pt1 | contig 17871 bp, 10 predicted proteins | sample Hoacrofraction12_FD_59098 | JGI IMG/M metagenome (GOLD analysis project Ga0065711, IMG submission 59098) | Hoatzin crop microbial communities from Cojedes, Venezuela - Epithelial fraction 12 v2 (version 2) | ecosystem: Host-associated > Birds > Digestive system > Esophagus > Crop | place...
GGTCCTGTGCGGCCTGCTGTAGGTGACCCTGCTTCGGCGGGGGGGTTGGACTAGATGACCCACAGAGGTCCCTTCCAACCCCTACTATTCTGTGATTCTGTGATTCTGTGACGCGGTGCTGTGCAGCCTGCTCTGGGTGACCCTGCTTGGGCAGGGGGTTGGGCTGGGTGACCCACAGAGGTCCCTGCCAACCCCAGCCATTCTGTGATCCTGTGAAGTGCAATAGCAAAGCGTAATAGGATGCGAGACGATAGCCAGCTTGTCTGGGAATCCTGAACCTAACCTGGCATCAGCTGTAGCGAAATGCCAGCCGCTGCCAGCGGTGGTCCGGGAGCTGTAACCACGAGCAGGGTTTCGTCTCGGCGCGGGCAGTGCGGTGCCTTCTGCTCCAGCCCCGCGCGCTCCGCAGGATGAGCAGAGACGCGTGTCTGTGTCTGTGTGGGGGTGGGAATTGATGCGACACTGAAAAGCTCTTGGAAAATAACAGTCGTGCTGGCCAGTGTCAGAACGCGCCTCAAGACCAAGCTGCCTTCATTACTGCGTGATGTAGCCAGTTAAACATTAGGCAGCATGGCGCAAACACTTGATATACCTTTAAATTAACACTTTAAAAAAAATTTTTTTGAAAGGCTTACCATTGTCTAGTATGCTGTAGAGATGAATGACAGAGAAACTCAAACTCAGAGACTTGGACATTGAAGGCGGTTGGAAAGGGGAGAGGGGAGAGAGCAGCGCTCGCCAGCCACGTGCTGTGCCGGGGCGATACGACAGGGACGTTGTATTCTCTGAAATCCTGGCTTAGGGAGGGGAATCTGGCTTCGTGGACAAATCCCAGAGTGGGAAGGTTTCTTTTAACTCTGCAGCTGACTTTGGCAGCTGTGAGTCTGTGACGAGCTGCAGGGCCTCATTAACGCTGCTGACGAGTCCAGGAATAGGCGGCGTTGGGCTACCATAACCTTGCCGTGGACGCTGGGTTGACCTCACGGTGTCCTGGACATCTGGGATGGGGATCCTGGCACCACCGAAGCATTTGTAATTGTCTGACACCAGCAGTGTAGAAGATATTGGGTGAATGATTGCTAATTAGAAAGATTTCATTTCCTTTGGTCTTCAGTAGGGCGTCGGAAGGAGGACAGCTTCATCGTCATTAGTTACACGTTTTGAGAAGCTGATTATGCATTGCCTTGTCTGTCTGATACCCAAGTCGCTGTTGTTCACCGAGTGACTTTGGCCTGATCTCATGAGATCCTCCGAGGTGCTGGGCTTTCTGTGTTTCCCGTGGAGTCAAGAGCACAGCGTGGTGCTCAGATGCTGCCCGGAGCCAGGTTGCTCGTACTCTCCAGGGAGGCCCAGCCAGCAATTTAGAGCTGCGGTATCTGTAGCCTGGTCAAAAGCAAGATGTATTCGAAAGCCCAGGAGTAAAGCTAGCGCGGTGGTACTTTTGCCCTAGGCAGGTGCACAAAGAATCAGAAGTTTCTTGCTGAGTGTTTATTCCTCCAAGCTCAATTTTGCAGATGTGGGTAAACTGAATCCCGGCTTTCATCTGCTTGTCCAAACAGGACCTGTGAAAGAGCTGTCGGGTGGGTTACAAAATTCCAGTGTAATTCCAAATCTCCTGCAGACAGGCTGCGTCCTCTCAGAAGAGTTTTATCTGGTGCTTTAGTGTTGGTTCTCACCCAAGTGTGAAGTATTTGACATGTATGAAATACATATAAAAGTTGGTAATTATATACACGTACACACACAGGTGCATGCAGACACAGACCCAAACCAACCGCGTCTCCACTGTAGCCTGCTGGAAGTTGTTGAACTTTTATAGAAAATCAGTCACAGCTCTGCAATTTCATGCTTCATCATTTTTGTTACATGTATGAGGGAAATTGTAAACCTTGTAATTTCTCTCTTTCTATATAAAAAGCTTTAGATAACATCAAGATATGGAAGTAATACAAAATAACATGCCTCGATACATTAATGAACAAGATCTAACATAGGCACTGTACACCTCAATGGGACGGAAAGGAAAAGAGAAAAATGCAACCGTGAATGGTAGGATTAAAACAAGGGTGGGGAAAGAAAAAACCTATGAGGAAGAGGGCTGGAAAGGTAAGGCAGAGCAAGACATGCTGTAAATGCATAAGACCCTATTCCCATCTTATTTTAAAATACATGAGAAGTGATAGGTGGTTTGTGGCCGTGGGATTCCTGCCTTCAGACACCTGCAGAGCTGCGTGCCAGGGCTGAGATCTGAACCACAACCAACATCCGCGTGTCCTCGTCCCCACTGCCACCATTGCTGCCCTCTGGAGTGTCCTGTCCCACCAGACAAAACCCAGCCCTGCTCTTCCATCCATCCCGTTTGAGCAGCTGGGTTTATTTTTCCAGTCCTCCTATTGGAGATCTAAGCCGTGTACAGAGATATTTCAATGTGCTGAGCATCTGGCTTGTCGTGCTGCCGAGAGCTCAGCCAGGGCTGTGCAGCCCTGTCCTCCTCCTGAAGCGGTGGACGTGGTGATGCTCCCTGCGTGCGGCAGGGTGGGCTGCGCCTTCCTTATCCCTGGGTTCTGCTTTATCCCCTCACTCAAGATGTAATGCCAGTATTTGAAGACCAAGCTTTTAAAACTGGCATCTAATTCAGTTTTATCTGCATAAACTAAATCGCCAGATCAAAGCCACTGAGCAAATGAGGACATATATTTGTTACACTGAAGTATGGATTATACTTTATTGGTTCTTTAAAGTGTGATAGTGTTATAGGTACCTGTCATTTCTATTCGGTGGGGAAAAAACTTGGTGCTAGACTGGGGCCAGGGCGTTTAACGTCTTGGTAAGAGGAGATGAATCTGGGCCTGAGAGTCTGGCTCTGAGCGTGAAGCTTTGAGTAGTTGACTTAAGGAAAATGATGTAATGACAAGAAAAAAAATAAAGATCCCCACTCCGTGGTTTCCTCGTCCTCCCCGTTCTCAAAGCTGGGACGTTTAGTTGGATGCCATGAGTGAGGCAGCGCGCCAGGTGAAGATACATACAGGAGAATTCCCAAACATGTGTTTTCCAACCTCCGCTCTGCAGCTCTCGTGCTTCTGCAGACGGGTGTGATTACCTCCCGAGGCACGCGGAGAGGAACCCTTCCGACGCCGCACAGCGCGGGAGCTGGGCGATGCCGGGCTCCGCTGGGAGCTGGGCTGTGCTCCCCACGACGGGGCGAGGCTCGGGCCACGCTGGAAGCAGAGGAGCAGGACGGCTGGGAGGAACAAGGAGGTTTGGGGGTGAACGCGGGGTGAAGCCAGCCGGAGGCTCGGCTAGCGTGGCGCGGTGCTGAGCTCATCTCGCTCTCAGCCTGTTTTAATTTGGCTTTCACTTCCACAAGCGGTTCTATGTGTGCTTGACGCAAAATCTTTTGCTGGTTTTATGTGGCAAGACTTTTTCTGTGCTTAAATTCAACATACGTGGTTTTAGCGTGAGGCCTGTAGATTAGTTTGAAGAGCAGTTTTTTAAAAAGTAGCGTTTAAAAGTTATCTGTCTACCTGTGGCAATTGAATTTGTCAGCTCTAGCTCCACCTTTAATTGGCAAAGTTTTCCTTTCCAGCTACATTTTAAAAAGCCATATTACTTAATCATAAAGCAATTTACCCTGTTTGTATTTCTGGCTCTTTCCATCACTCCCTGTGACTGACTAATCGCCAGAAAGCAAATAGATGCTTCCTCCCTCAAAACCAAATGATTGGAGTGGACAGAGTAAACTGGACGTTATCACAAGTGGGACGCTAGGACGAGGAAGAAGGAAAGATGTTTTCAAATACCTGCAATATCTCCTAAAAATCTTATGGATGGTGGAGGTGTGGGGGAAGAGAGAAAGGAAGGAGAGATTTTAATTGATTAGCTTTTGCCCTCTGGGTCTAACCTGGGAGTAAAGCTGAAGATCCGCTGTCAGGATGCACAAAAATCCTCAGGTCCCCAGTTCTACTCATCTGCAGAACTGCATTGGGGCGCTGAAAACCCTACGTGCAGCGAAGCTTATTCTGTGAAGGCTCAACTGCCAAAAATAAACCTCATTGGGATTCCTGAGATGGCTGCTGTCAAGGAAAGTCAAATTCAGAGCTTTAAGCATGCGAACAGTGTCATTTTAAAAAGTCTGTTCACCAAGGAGATAAATAGGGATTAGCCTCACAAGCTGCTTTAACTCCCCTACATCCCAGCGTGGGCGAGGGAGGAAGGCACGAGGCACCGCTGACGGGAGGAGCTGGTGTCGGGGCTTGCCCAGCTGGCCGGACCCCGGCCGGCGCGGCTGCGGGAGGGCGGGAGCGCGGACGCCGGCGCCTGGCGAGGAAGCCCCGGCAGCGTGCACGGGGTGGCTGGGGTGGTCTGGTTCGCTGTGGAGCGGTACCGTCCCCAGCGCGCTCTCCTGAGCCGGTGTCCTGAGCCTGTCTGTGCGCGGGTTCGCTGAGGGCGCGCTTGGAACGAAGGCTTGTGCCGGGCGGGGTGAGAGCATCCTCAGCCCCACGGTTCTCGTGCCGTAGCCGCGTTACGAGCTGTAGCAGGCTGAGAAGTAGGAGCTACCTTGTGCTTATTATCATAAGCCAGCTGAAAAGGCAAAACCAAACCAGCCAGCCCTGAAAATGATGGTAAAACGTATCTTTTCCAGACCAGCATTGTTCTTTGCATTTCTTTTAAATATTGTCAAGTTGAAAGCCTCTCGCTCTTTGTAGGTGCTTTGTCATACTGCACATGCAGGTGCCTGTGTATGGTAATTCCTTTCACTGTATTTTTCTCAAAGTTTCCTTTATGGGTGTGAACCATGAATTTTTGGGATAGCTTTTGGATAAAGTGTTGGAGCCTGGAAGAGCTCTGTCTGAAAATCCTTCAGCAGAGATCCTAAAGCAACAGCAGCCTTTTGCCACTGCAAACAATTGCCAGGTACATCCTGAAAGCAGTTCCTTCCTCTTGTACTGTTCCAACAACATCATTAAAAAAACTCTTGTCCTTTGTACTTCCTCCCCACTCCATACATGCACATATCTTGTAGTAAATTCATTTTTCAGTCCTGACTTTGTGCAAACACAATGTTGTGCTGCAAGCATTAAAAGGCAATTTAGTACTCAAAGGATTAAAAGCTCATGTTAAATTGAAGACTACACTTGGCATAAACATTAAAAATTGACAGAACACCCTACACATTAACTGCACCAGGGCTCCATAATTAGCATTTAAAAGTAAAACATCATTTCCTTACTGTTTCCTACTTACTCATTTATAATGCATTTATTATAATACGGATGTGAATATGAGGCTTTCCACTATTGTCAGTTAGTAAATAAAAAAGAACCCTACTCCTGTTAGAAACGTGGGCCTATATACAAGGAATCGGGGATGAATGATTTGTTAATCCAAATCTCAAATGCATGATGAATCAGCAGCGACTAACTAACCTCCTTCTAGGTCTCATTCTCTTAGAAGAGCATCCACAGAGAAAGCTCGGGGCTCGGCAGCGTTGGGTTTCGTTGTCTAGCATCGGCAAAGGGAAAGCTGAATAAACTCTGCTTGTCGGGATTTTGATGTATTGTGTTGGGTCTAGTGTTGTGCAATGTGGGAGAACAGATACATAGTTCATCCTATAATGTGGACAATTTGTTGCAGATTGAAATTTGAATGCAAAAGCAAAAGAATGAGAAAGCAAATCTCATTAGGAAGCGGAAAAGAGAGACTATCCAATGTTAAAGGGGTAGTACTTTATTGACTTGGTTTGTTTTTTGATGACTGTTTTGTTCATGCATACTAATGCAGACCATTTTTGTCATTAAAAATGGAAGGTAAGACAGCCAAGCGCTGCATCTGCCGGGTTCCAGTATACCTCTGTGTTTGCTTTAAATCATGCCCCTTGTCTGCGCTGCCATGGCGATGCCTATATGACACCTGGCTCGAGGCGCTCTTCCCATTCCACATCCCCTACTACCACCTTCCTGTACTTCCAGCAAATCTGTCGGGCTTCAGCCAGACCTTCTCTTTCAACGAATCCATAGCTCTTGACACAGAATCACACAGAATCACAGAATAGTAGGGGTTGGAAGGGACCTCTGTGGGTCATCTAGTCCAACCCCCCTGCCGAAGCAGGGTCACCTACAGCAGGCTGCACAGGACCTTGTCCAGGCACGCTGGGAGAATTTTAATTAGGCTGCTTAGATCATCCTGGGTGTCATTTGATCAAGATTACAAATTGCCAAAAAAGCATCTCCCCATCCAGACCTGGGGCAGTGAGCAAAGGTTCTTTTTCTCCAGCACAGAAGGAGATGCTCACTGCGCAGGGCAAGGCGACCCCCTCAGCTGTGTCCGGCGTTCCACCGGTGCCGCTCACCGGCTCAAACCTTGGCCTCAAACTTGTAGGGTGGGATTGCAGATGCCCCCCGGTCAGAGCGGTGAGGAGGGAGCCTCCTGCTATGAAAACCGGCCGCTGTTTATTCATATCTAGAAACGTGGCAACACGGGAAGTGTCTTGAAAAAGCTTCCCCGTTAACCTTTGCATGGCTTGCGGACATGAAAAACTTCTTTTTGTTCCTGCTCTGGAACCTCGCGTCGTACCCCGCTTCCTCCGGGGTCGCTGCCGTCTGGAAGACGAGCCCCCGGTTTGTTCAGCCCCTGTGAAATGCAATTAGAAGCCCCTCCACAGCCAGTGGGAGCTGGACTTAAAAGGGGAGAGGGGGAAAAAAGGACCTCCCCGCCGTCCAGCAGCGCGCGTTGACTTTGAAGTCCTGGGCCATCTTTTGTCCCCCCCCAGAGGGCCTTTAATCAGGACCTTTGCCTTGTCACTCGGGGAGAGAAAGAGCCTGGCACAGTTGGTGGGGCTGTCCCTGTGTGCGCCGGGGAGAAAAGTCTTTGTCAGAAATTTCCACTGACCCAAGCACTTTGTTTCTTTGTCTGTCCCAGACGACTCTTTGAACTAAAAAGACGACGAAAACCCTCGTATGTGCTAACAGCGTTTTAATAGGGAGCCTGGGTGACTTCTTGCCAGCTTTCCTGCCAGGTCCGAGGCGGAGATGAGGCTTTTGGTCTGAAGGCCTCTTAAAATAAGCCCAGCTCCGGCAGCTTTTTATAGCCGTCTCCTCTGCGTACGTCCTGGGTGACATAAAGAGCCTCACGCCATAATATTGCAGCATGCTGCTAAGTAGAAAGACTTAATTATCATATTATGCGTAATATTCTATAGACTGAGAAGCTCAACTTGGCGGTGATTAACATCTTATTTATTGTTGTTTGCATAGTAGCAATTTATAACTCAGCTAAAATTTCTGAAATAAATGGCATAAGCCCCAAGCATCACACACGTTATATAAATTTTGCGAAACCCAAACGCAGAGAGAGCTGAATGTGGCCTTGGTGCTGGGGACCGTATCGCAGCCCAGCCTCGCCAGTGATGCCGGCGCAGCCCCGGGGCAGCCGCGTGCCGCCGTGGTGCCGGGATGGAGATGACACAGGGCTAAACTGGAATGATTTATGCTCTGCTTTCTGTTGTGTTTTACAGATGAACAAAACGGTCCACTGGAATGCTGAGAATTATGTTAACATTCAGGTTGCCAGTGTTTTACTCATGAAAAATCTACCTGAGCTACGTTTTAAAGAAATTTTTATGTATCTGTTACAATCTCGCTTTGCTATGGAAATATATACAGCTGGACTCATAACTATGACTTTTATTCCTCAGGTAGAGGCATAAAACAGTACTCGGTGCTTTTTAAATGATATAAAATGTTTCTAAAATAACTCTTCCATCCCAGTTAAACAAACATTATCTCCTTACCCATTTTTCCATTCACATTTTGATATGCTGCAGCTTTTTCCCTGCATTAAATCAGTTCGTCTTTAGAAAAAGTGAATTATTAAAAAAGGGGTGAAAAAAGATAAAAGATTTTATAGGAACAAATAGATTAATAACTAACCGTGATAAGATCTGGCAGCCTTTCTTAGAGGTGTGTGTGGAGTAGAACACGTAGCTGTATTATCAAAACACATTAACGTTTGATCATGACTCTCATGTTTTATATTGGATTCTCAAAGCACGCCTCCTCCAGTAACGCCTGGAATAATCTGGACTGGAGATAGATCAACTGATCAGCGGAATCTCAGGGACAATAGCTCAGCTTTGGTATCAAGTTGGCTATTTCAGCCTCCTCTCCATGACCTGCCGATCACTAGTTTTTATTTGTAATATTTTGTATTTGTCCCTTTTTTCTTGTAAATTCGAACATTTATTTTGAAGTAAACGCCAAGCCCTCGTCCTCGCAGCTCATTCACGTGTTTCATCACATTTATGAAGCACTGCCTTACAATCGGAAACAAACCTGCCTGCTCCCTCTAACGCGGTAACAGCACACACAGTCTTACGTGCAGCATGACTGACACATTAATTAACAGCGGAGGGACTTTCTATAATTTGTCTCGAAACTCCGCAGTCCTGGCTCTCGCTGGGTTAGCTGTGGATTTTGGACTTTTTTTGCTCTCTCAGTACCTGTGGTTCGACCTTGCAAAGGGCTCTCTCCCTAATCCGCTGAAATTTCTAAGATGGCGCTTAAGTCTGAATGCCAGCGCAGCCCCGTTAGCTTCAAAAGGACTTTTTTTTTGCTTAAAGTTAAGCAGACATTTAAGTGCTTTGCTAGCTTAGGGTCAAAGTGTTCAGCACCTTGTTGGACTACGTCTTATCTACCTCCTCATTAAAGATACCTCAGAAGATTTGGCATGTCTTTATCAAGCGGAGAGGGGCAGCCAATTGACTTTATGTGACAGCTAAAAGTGAAGGAGATCAAGGGAGCTTGGGAGACAAAGAAGTTAGGTTTTGTTAGAATCTTAAATGAAAGAAAAATAGCGGTTTGAGAGCTAGTAAAGATTGTTTCTTATGTTAGAGGATTTTATTTTCAGAAGACTTTAGATCAAGACTTTTTGAGCGATTTGGACGTGTGGGCGGAGGCTGGACGGGAGCAGAATCCCTCCGCTTACTGTGTTGGCAACATTTCTGTTGTGAGTACCGCGAACTTCAGCAGCACGTTGAGCAGTGCATCCCAGGTGAAGATGCACAGGAGAGGAACTGGGAGCCTGGAAGAAAGTATTAGCGAGGCTCTTATGATTTTGACAAGTGGGTTAGAAACAGCAAGGTGCCTGGCAGGCTTAATGCTGAGTGAAACCAGACAGCAAATTTACAACAAGAGGTCAGCTATATGACATGAATCGATCTCCAACGTTTCCAAAATGATCACCAGGGAGAGAGTTTCTCTTTTGGCTGCGCCATTAGCTTGATTAGTTCTCATGATACAAATTAAAAGGTTATTTGCATTTATATTTCTGTTAATGATCATAGGAAAAAAACTATTCAGTTTGAACATAACATCATGTCCGTGCTTTCTCTCGCGTTGTAAGGTCAGCGCGTGTGCGTGATGGACCCTTTCATTCCATAGCTGAAGGCTGTGAGGCCCTGGATGACGTTCTGCTCTCATCGGAGCATCAAACAGTAGACGAAATTGGGCAGCATTCAGTTCTTGGCGCTATCTGCATTTGTCTCATCTGATGTTCCTCCCTGAGGGGTGGGGAATAACCACATCCTTCGTCTCCTGCTCGTTGTCCTGCTTGTTGGGTTGCAATGAGTCTCTCCTCCCACGTGGTTGCGTGGTATGTCATGCCATGAGAGCCCTGTCAGAAGGTTTTTCTGGAGCCCAAACAGCCAAGTGGGGCGGTGCGGGGCAGATGTGCCAACACTGGTGGCCCCTGGCCCACAGAATAATGGCCCAGGTATGTTTTTGGAGGTCCTGAGAGGTGGAAAAGAGAGAAGTGTTGTCCCTCAGGTGATGCTGGCCCCTGCTGCAGGGACAGAGCTACAGTCTCCCAAGGAAGGCTGCATTTTGGGCAGAATTTAGGCAGTTTTCTCTTATTTGATGCCCATATCAGCCGCCATCCTCGTGAGATGAGAAGTCTCTCCTTTCCAAGCCAGAGGTCGGCACAGTGAGATGCCCGGTTTCCCCCCACCATTCTTCCCCACAGAAGGAGGCTTTTTCGGTGTATGCCGCCTTTTCTACATCCTGAAGCTTAGATGCAGGCAGAAAATCCTTTTTTAATAAAAAAGCCTGGGTAAATGTAAACTATGCAAGTGTCAGGTTCACATTTATCCTTATAAGGCACATCAGCAGTAGATGTGCGTTTCTGCTACGTTTATTTATTAAAGTGTTCTGCACGGCAAAGGAAATATCTCCGGTGTTATTTTCAGGCTCAGTGAACTCCAGAATGAATTTGTGAGTTTTCCAGTTGTTATGACACCAGTGGAAACGTGAGCAAGGGGACTCGGCGACGGCAGGCAGCTTTCCTGCCACTGCTAATTTACTGTTTTTCTCAGAACCAGATCCTACACACTTGAAGTATCAACATCATTTCGGCTCTTAAGTAAAACTAAAGAAGTCTTTTCATCTTCCCATGGAGTGGCGGGCTCCTTAAGTACATCACAAGCTCTGTGCTGCTTTGTCTGAGTGAGGAGGAAAACTTTAATTGTTCCCATCTTCTAGTGCAGGTATTGATTAATAAAATGTATTAGCAAAGATCTTGGCATACTTTTTGCACCATCAAACAAGTACTTAATGACTGTATTACTATGAAAATGGCATCACTTTAAAGCATTGGATTTGAGCCCCTTTGTACTTCGCTTTCATTTGATTTTTTTTTTTTCCCTTATCCCATTATGAACAATAAAGTTTCTCCTGTACTTTAATATTATGCAGCGGAAGGGAGAGGAGGAGGCGAGTAGCTCTTAGCTGAGGGTACCAAACATGGCCCAGCTGGGAGCCGCGGTGCCCGGCGTGTCCCCAGGCAGAGGGACGTGCTGCCAGCTGGGGAGGCTCTCTGCAAGGGCAAACTGGCCAGCGAGCAAATGTTAGACGGTAAATCTGTGTAAGTTACTCTAATTTAGCATTTGGTGGGTAGGAATATTAGTATGACTCACATGCTAAGAGGAAGAAGGCGTGTTTATGAGGAACATAACTAATAGGTCTGTGTAAGATAAAGGACGCTGCCTCCCACCTCATTTAATCGTCTTTCCTCCTTTGGGCCCTATTTGTAGAATCTCACTTATTCTGCACCCCTTTGCAGCTCTGTAGCTACCTACCAGCCTACCTCCTCCCACCCTGCATCCCTGTGCTCAGCAGTGAGTATCAGACTTTATGCACAGACTGCCCGTATTTTGCACGCTTGCCAAGTGGCAAATCCAAGGGCGTTGCACCGATTTACCACCTACTGCCAGGGCCCCGCAGTGCTCTCCGTTTTTAAGTACATTTTCTCATATTATAGCTGGGAGTGCTTGGCCATCTTAGCTTTTCATAGCTGCAGAATGCAACTTGACTCAGTCTTGATAAGCCTCTCCAGCGTGCACCTTGCCAGGCCGCTATGTCGTACCGAACCCTTTCCCTTTAGAGCACTTTGAGCCTCAGTACAGAATTGTGAAGACCTGACAACAATTCGATGCTTTCGATCTTGATGCTTTTATCAAACCTTTCTTTGCCTGTACCTGCTACCGCGGTCCAGCCAGGCTGGCTACCGGAGCCAGGTGGGACTTAGGGCGACTGGAACGGCAAATCATTTCTTGCTGCAAAACAAGTGTTATTGCAGAACACTTCATAATCTGTAAATTTGGAATTAAGGCTCAACATTTTATAGTAGCAGTACTGGGAAGTCCCATGCCTGTAACTAAAATATGCACCGCGGCGACAATAACACTTGGATTTTATGCCGTGCTTTTATATCCAGTGCTGAAGACCGAGGCGCAGGGCGGTGGAACGGACGTGCGGCTGCCTTCCGCACCAGGGAAAAGCCTGGAAATGGACCCGCAGCTGACTGCTAGCCTGTAGCTGCTGGGCCCTGCTCCTAGCTTCGATGAGCTGTGTGTTAGCCCACCTGCGCAGGCACGTCGGTCTGCGGCTCTGGGCACCAAAGTGGGTTGGGTGCCACGCTGGGGTGGGAGGAGTGGAGAAACACGGTTGCGCCGCTTAAAATAGCCAGAAAAGGACCCTTAGTCCTTTCTTGCCTTGTTCCCTTCACATTCACAAATGTTCATCTCTGTCTCTCCTTTTTTTTCCCTGCTTCCTAGGGGCGATGACTGACAGATTAATATATGTCTAGCTACGTGTCTTAGAAATCAAAAGGAAGGTGCTGTCAGAATCGCTTGTCAGAAAATGAGATTAGGCACACTTGTCATTTGCTGAGGATTGCAGTCTTTCAGAGATAAGGTTGCATTTAATGAGTGTAAAAAGCCTCCTTGTGAAAAAGGGGGTGGTGCAGGAGAGGGAGAATGATTATTTTTCTGGTGTCAGCTGAGTGCTTTATCGTATAACTTGATACTGTGGCACCCTGGCAGGCGCTGATAATGGCTGCTGGGGCTATTGCACCTCTTCAGCGGCTCTGCAGCTTCAAAAGTGATGACTTGTTACCTGCTTTTAAACTCTCCTTGGATGTCGGAACCCACTGTCCTAAGGGAAAGAAGCAAAAGCATGTGCAGTGTGTTTTAAAGAAAGACCTGTGAAAACACACAGCATAAAGGGAATGTGCTAAATGTATAGCCACTTTCCCCAGCAAACTATAAAGAATACTCAGCGGGTTTCAGTGAAATATGGAACTTGTCTGACAAGTGAAGGATAACTAATGAGAAACAGAGCTGTATCCCACTGAAACCAATTGTGTTTTGTTATGGAAAATATTTATCAAGCTTTTTTTTCATTTGTTGGTTCTCCTAACAGTGCCGTAATAACTCCTCTTATGTGTGTTACTCAGTTTCGCTCGTACACGTCTCAGTTATTGAGATCTGCAGTGGGGTGGGTTTTTTTGGTTATCAATTGGGTGTTATCATACGGTACATGAATATTTTAGGGGAATGTTTCATTCATCAAAGTAATGGTCATTCTTTTGCCAAGTTAATGTCTTTGCACTGTTTAGAAGCTGGCTAAACATACAGATTTATTGTTCATAATGTACTATCTAAATACGAGATGACAGTCAAAAATGGAATTTATCTGCCCAGCAGAAGAGACCTTACATTAGCTACGTGTTTTTGCAATAGTACTTCTTTACTTGGCATACCTCTCTTAAAATTATCCGTGGAAGAATGGATTTCTGTCGTATATTCTCCTCATCAAATGAGATGTGATTTTCATTATTTTGCTTGAATGTTAGAAAATGAAAGAAATTACTTGATTGGTTTATGATGCTGATTCAGCATTTTCTGGGCTAAAAATGACCTGAGAGACAGAATGGGATTACAGCACGCAGTAATGGATGCTTTATTCAGCGATAAGAAAGTCTCTTCCTCTGACTGAGAAGAAGAGAATGAAAAATATTTCTCTCTTATTAGTTGATTCAGTACCCAGATATTGACAGACAAATTAATTTGAAATACTTCTTCAGTTGCAGAACCTGCTAGCAGGCAGAAATTAGGGGAAGATAATGGCCACAGCTTAAAAGTGCTGCATTTATGAAGTGTACTCACAGGAGTGCTAGTGGATGGGGAAGAATTTATATTTTATCTTCTTACTCAGGGAGAGGATCTTACAAACGTTCCCGGTTAGGCTGCGGCGTAGGTAGCAGCCCAAGAGCCCAGCAAGGTCTCTAGGAGCTAAATCCAGCTAAGGCATGTTCCATCAGAGATTTAGTGACTCAGAACTCAAACCACAGGAAGGTACACAGAGGAAGAGATAAAAGGCTTGTATCTTCTGATTGGAAAGTTATAGCCAGGAGTCGGTTTGGGGATTCTCACTCTTTGTGGTTGGCAGCGCAAAGGGAAGACAACTGTGGTGCTCACCTCAAAGACTTCACACCATCTGGCGAAGCTTGGGGGAGAAATGGCTGCACACTTGTAGGACAGTGAAGATTTCTCTTTGGTACAGTGCAAGGGTTCAAAAAATTATCCAGTCTCCTCTAGGCGTGCAAAAACAGGCTAAATTCTGTCCTCGGAAGCAGTGGAAGCCGCTTTTTGTGTATGGTTTATAGGTCCAGGCCCATAAGGATGGGGAAGAGAGAGCAGCCCGATTGTTCCCTGAGCCCCACTTTTTATCTTTGTTTCCATTTGAAACCGAAATCATAAAACTGCCGGAGAGCGGTTGCCTTGCTGTTCCTCTAAATGAGAATTCCAGCTTTTATGCTAATGCAGTTTCAGGTTTCTTTGAACCTGCAGTTTATGGGCCTCTGCTTAAAACTGCAATCTGTTCTGCATAAAAGAGGGGATTACAAAGTGGTTTAGTTTTGCAAATGCTGCAGAAAAATAAAAATAATAAAAAACTTGCACTGTCATTAATACACGCTCGCAAAAGTTTTCTGCTTTGTCAAATAAAAAGCTTTACTTACACTGAGAACTTGCCCAGTGATGTTGTGTAGTCCAGTAGTTGTGTTTCCTGCTGAAGGGTGCATTTACTCCCTGCCTCACCCTAGCAGAAGGCATGCGAGCGCTCTGTCTCTGCTGGCAGGGCCGTCGAGAACGCGTCGCTCTCACCGGCTGCCCGCAGCTCGCCGCAGGGTCCGGCCGCCTGGCAAAGCCCGGCCGCGACACAGTTCACCTTGACTGACATCTGTTGCTACCTTCATACGGCATAAACCAGCGGTGATTTTGTCGTCGTTTCGGTCACTCTCAAGAGCAGGTCCTTTTCTTGTACCTCTTTACAGCGTTAGAGTTGAAGTGCTTTCTGGTTAGGACACGATGCCATGGCTTGCTGTTCAAAGTCATAAAACTCCGCTGATAGCTCCATAAATTCTTTTCTTGGTGAAAAGAACCCACATCTCCTATCCAGAAATGGACAAAATTATGCATGTTTTCAAAGCGTTGTGGAGGACGTTAGGAGGCATCGTAATCAGACTCCAGACTCAGACACCACTGTGTCTTCTGGAAAGATTAGCAAGTTAATGGAAACATAAACGTTTCCAGTCTTTCACAGAATACCAAAGAACTGGAATATCCAGTTTTCACGTTGCCAGGAAAAAGCTGCAGAATCTTCCAGGTGAGGTTTGCCATAAATAATTTAATCCAATATAATCTGCTGTAATGTCAATATTCATTTCCTCCTTGTGCCAGAGATGGGTAATTCTTCTTTGGAATTACTCTATGACTTGGAAACAAATGTCTGCTTCTCTGCCTGCCGTCTAGGCGGCTTTAGGTCATTTTTCTAAAATGGTTGGATCTGAAAACCTCTTCTGCAGAGTGAAAGATCTTGAAATCGCTTTTGATCCGAGTTCAGTGCGCTTCATTTGGCTGTGGTTGTGGCAGAAACAAATGTCGACGCTGATAGAGACCACAGACAGATGAAAAATATCTGGCAAGGGCCCACATAGATAAGAGACAGAAGGTTTCAAAAACCTATCCGGGCATATCCTAAAACCCAGGGAAGTGTTGCTGTCTGGAGAGGGGGAAGCTTGATCCAAAGGCCATTGCAGTCATTAGGAGGTGGCGGGGGGATGTCCGTTTGATTTAATTTGGCTTTGGGTGAATGCCTAAACTCCAAACTTCTCATTTGGAATTATAAAATGCATTTTGTGCACGTATAATGTTCTAGCAGGAAAACAGAGGTCGTCTACTTATCTCTAAGGCACGAATAATGAACATAATGAGGCCCACAGCCCTGCCAATAAACCTTAACAGCCCTGGGGAGATGAGTAGGTAAATGCATTTCTGAGTTTGTGTATGCTGAGATTTCAGGTGTGGCATGTGGGTAACGTTTGAAAAATCCAGTACAGACAAGCCTGTAGTTTAATCCAGGCTAAATTTATCAAATTAAAGTCTTGTGAGGAGTCTAGGCTTTAATTAGACCCGTTCTTACCATGCTGAGATGTGGAAAGTCTTGACCAAAGTGCTCATGGAATATATGAGCTGCCACACCTCAATATTGTGCATTTAATTCCTCGTCCAGGTACGGTCTCGCTGTCCATCCAGTCCCCGACTCCTCCGGCTGTTGTGCGGAGAACACTCTGCCATTTTAATGCCTCGATTTATTTATTTTTGGTGGAGACTGAAAATTGCACTCAAGCCCTGCGTTTCCTTCACCGAGCTTTCGAAGCAGCCGATCAGCTGCGATGGCTTTTGGCCACTCTCCACTGTTTATTCTAGAAACCAGACGTGAAGCCATCTCTGCTGGGTTTCCAGAGGAGATGGAAACCACCTCTCTGACAGCACCAGGTGACTCTTTGCGATATGTATTAGGAGATGCGAAAACCTGTGAAATTTGAACAGCTGAAGTCCGTGCTCAGACACGTTGTAGAGATCCAGGGATAACCCTGCTAAGGTGAACAGCTTCAGAGAACTCTGGTTTCCATTGCTATAACCAGGATCTGAAGTTGGCCATGATTTTTCAGTTTTCTGATGAAGACGGTTTGTCACAGTTCGCCAAAGTATTCCCTCTCCTGATCGGACAGGTAGTGCAAGCACTGGAGCGTTTGCAGCCACGGTCTGAGTTCGGGGCTGTTGTGGATGTGTTTGTCTCCTGCTTGTCATCGTCGGTCCTGTATCCTCCCATGTGGCTGTCCCAGTGGAAACCATTGCAGCCAGCACAGCGGTGCCGCAAGGAGGAATTGTCGAAACGCCACAATGTGATGGTGAGAGGAGGAAGACTGTTCTTAAATGGGTCATATAGTGACGGGATGAGGAACAAATGAGAAGTATTTTCATAAAATCCTGTAGTTCTGCATCAGTAAATGCTAAAATGGGTCATACAGTGATGGGATGAGGAACAAATGAGAAGTATTTTCATAAAATCCTGTAGTTCTGCATCAGTAAATGGTAGGAAGGTTCTCTTAGGAGTTTTTCCTTAAGTATTGCACTTCTGCTTGTGTGGGCGGTTCAGGCCGTGCTGCCAGGACACGCTCACACCGCAGCGTTGGCTGCGGGCAGGGCCGGGACGGCTGGGAGCCTGGGAGATGGGCAGCCGCTCTGCATCGCCCGTCCCCCGCGCCCCGTCCCCGCGGCAAGCCCGGAGCTGGGCCGGGGCACGAGCGCGTCTCTCCAAGCTCCCTTGGATTTCAGTGCGTGATGCTTCTCCTGGCGCGGGTGAGGCCGACCGCGCGCCCGTGGCCGTTGCTCTGCTCTCGATTTCTGGCTGCTGCGGGGTCGTTCCCGATTTTTCGGTAGGGGAGTCGCCTCCTCCGGGCTGAGCCCCGCGCAGGGGCCGAGCCGAGTCGGCGCTGTCAGCCCTGGTTCCGAGGACTGAGCTCAAATCCACGCGGCGCCCGCTGGAGCTGAATCCCGTTAGCGCTCCTAGCCTGGTAGTGATTTGAAACCGATTTCAGGATTTGAAATCTGGAAAATGCTCCCTGGGCAAGGCCTCGCGAGCCGCTCAGCCCTGTCTTCGCACCTACCCATTGCCCGCAAAACCCCTCGCTGCGTGGGGAGCGTAACGGCCCCCCATCCTCACAGCCGCTCGCCCGGCGGGAGACGGCGTTTGGCTCTGACCGCCGCGCTTGAGCGAACGATCATCCGTGTAATAATGTGTCGGTGCGTGTGTGCTCTGCGGGCTGCCAGGGCGTGCGGCGCGGGGGGAAGGCGTGTCGCGACGGAGCACCCCGCTGCCCGGGGCCCCACCTGCACCCCGAGCCAGGCCGCCGCGTCTCCGGGAGGTGCAGCTTCGGGCGCAGCTGGGGGGCTGCAGGCGGGACACCCTGCCCGAAGTCGGGGATGTTTATTTTTTACATTTAAAAATAAAAAACCAACCAAAAAAACCCCCCAAAATTGCATTTCCGTTACAAAACCCGCGGAGTGCGCTGGGGCGTTTTGAATTGTGTTCCCTCCCGCGGGGCTCTCGCCATCCCCGGGGCGGGGGGGGACCGCCCGGCTCCGCCAGCGGGGGTGTCCCGTGTCCCCCCCGCACTCCGCGGAGCGGCCCC
>Ga0065711_1039408_pt1 | contig 17871 bp, 6 predicted proteins | sample Hoacrofraction12_FD_59098 | JGI IMG/M metagenome (GOLD analysis project Ga0065711, IMG submission 59098) | Hoatzin crop microbial communities from Cojedes, Venezuela - Epithelial fraction 12 v2 (version 2) | ecosystem: Host-associated > Birds > Digestive system > Esophagus > Crop | place...
CACCACTGAAAAGAGTTTGGCCCCATCCTCCTGACACCCACCCTTGAGATATTTATAAGCATATATTAGGTCCCCTCGCAGCCTTCTCTTCTTCAGGCTGAACAAGCCCAGCTCCCTCAGCCTCTCCTCACAGGAGAGATGCTCCAGTCCCCTCACCATCAGTTTTTCATATGTAATCTTATCACCTAGTCTCCATCTTCCTGTTTATTATATCCTACATATATATGTACTGGCCGAATCTCCAGTGGATAAGAGATGCAGCTTTCTATCCACTAATCCTATACATCATGGTAGTATAGTAGAATCAATGGCAGTCACAGCAAAAATTGAAGGAAGGAGGCTGGCAGAATTATGAGCCCTTTGTCCTGAATTTGTAATAGCCTAGACCATGTCAGCATAATTTCATTACAGAATGTCAATTAATAACTCCTCTCATACAGTTTTTAGCATTTTTTTTCTGTATAATGCAGATATTTGCAATACATTTTAAAAAATACATCATTTTTTTCTAAACCTAATATCTTTCATTCTTACTCCAAGACTAGAAATTTTCATAGGCAGGTCTAAATTATACAGTTTTACTGTATCTGAAAGTGACGATAGAGAATCATTTTGGCTGATACCATGTTGACCAAAGTCATTTTTTAGCGGGTAGCTTATCCTGATTCAGCTTCCAAGAGTAAATCATAGGTAAAATCTCAGGACTATTCAGGGATGATTCCTGATGGACAGACTATATATATGCTTTCATAGAATCATAGGTTGAAGAAGACCTCTAAGATCATGACGTCCAACTGTCAACCCAACACCACCATGCCTACTAAACCATGTCCTGAAGTGCCACATCTACACAGTTTTTGAACACCTCCAGGGACAGTGACTCAACCACATCCCTGGGCAGCCTGTTCCAATGCCTGATCACTCGTTCAGTAAAGGCATTTTTCCTAATATATAATCTAAACCTCCCCTGATGGAACTTGAGGCCATTGCCTCTCATCCTAACACTAGTTACCTGGGAGAAGAGACCAACACCCACCTCACTACAACCTCCTTTCAGGTGGAAAGTCTTGTGGGACTCTTTTCTGAACTCTTCTGCTTATACGGCATCAGCATGTATTTTAAGACTGGTTAGAATATCCTTCAAATTCTGAGACATGATATTGCTTCAAAAAAACTTTCAAACTATATCCTCATGCACTTGAGCTCCCTGTCAATGTAATGATAAGCTGGAAAAGACAGTTGTGTATTACTGTCACCTTGTCCCATGGCAAAATGTGTGATTACATCTGAAATGTGATTTAGAAAAGAAATGGGTTTATTAAAAATTAGATACTCTTATAAAGACCTTTATAGGACAATATGCCAGTGATGGCTTCAAATAAGTGAAATCTCAGGGACAAATGCTGGACAATGAAGAGAAAATGTGGGCAACCATATGGACATCTAAAGTGTTAAAGGATAATAAAAATGTTAACCCAGTTTTAGATTAATGAGAAACAGTTATCCACAAAATTAATTGTCCAGATTCAGAATTATTTGTTGTGTGTTCCCCATAATCTAGTTTCAAATAATTCTTAATATTTTTTGTACTCAAAATTTAAATGTGCTGACAAATGAAACACTGGAACATACATCACTATCCACTGTGGAGGTGTTACGGAAATCACAATAAAACATCAGTTAGCAATACTTAAAAACTTTGCAGTATTGATTTTGCTTTGTTAAAAAAAATAGAAAGCTCCATTTGTAAAGTAATACTCTTCTCTAAATTCTTCTAGGGAAACTTATGAAAATCCATTCGCAACAGAAAATATTGCTTATGAAACGAAAAAGAAATTACAAACTAAACTCAGGAAATTAACTGAACCATTACGAACCATGCAGCTGGAACACTTACTTTCCTAGTCTTCCTAAGCCCTAGAAACTAATCAATACAAAAATATGAAAGAATAAACTTTGTATAGCACAAGATTAATGGATTGTATCTAGACTTTGACAGTTGTCTAGGAAACTGAAAGGGAAAAAATTGGAACTTCTGGCTGAGAGGCTTACACACAATTCTCATCTGAACGTGATCATTACTACATAAGCAGGAAAATGCACAGAAAGTCAACATGAAAATAGAGTTCTTTATACCTGTGGTTTAACACAGCATATGAAAAATGTACATTGATTTCTTCAAGGCATTAATTCAGGCATCATGGAAGTGCCTAATAAAACTTAAGCAAGCCCTAAGTTTGGAATGTTTTCCAAATGAATTACGGAGGTATGACTTTGAGTCACTACTTCTATGTAATAAATCCAAATGAGCAAAGCCTATGCACCTCTTTAAAAGGTGTCTTGTAATATTGAAATTGCAAGTATATTAACAAAATATTGTACAGATTAGAGGCCTATAGCTTTAAGTAATATACACTACAGAATGATACCTAATGCTATAGCAGCTACTAGAATTCTAGTATACTTCCTATTATAACACAAACTAAAGCAAACTGATATGTAGGAAATACATGGCAAGTAACTTAAACTCGTGTTAGTAAAAATTGTTCAGGAAGACTCTTAACACTCAGTTACAGCTTCACTTGGTAGGAAGAAATTCCTTCCTAACACAGGTTGAATTTTTTTTATACTGCTTTTGGTCTGAACTTCTGTCTCAGATCAGACTTCTTCATATGAACATTTTGGCCTTAAGTATTAGTGACAGGCTTTTCTTGAGACATTTCATCTGAATGAAAGTAAAAATTAGGATTGCCCTCTCTTTTCTTTCAGTTCAATCTGACCTTGGAGTCTTGGGCCTTTTTGAGATTAACTACTTCTTTCTGTCATCAAGTTTATTTCACTTAGACCTAAAATAACATTATAAATTGATTGTCTTTCTTACTGTAAACCCTAGCACTTTTACTTTCATCTATCATACACAAGCTTTACAGATGATTGGGCTTTAAGTTAAAATGAAGTAAAATGGAATTTTTAAAAAAGATTATAAGCTGTTTGTGATGAGGGGAATTTGCTTTGCTCCTTGATAGGGTCCAAGAGTGCAAGTTAGACATATGACTTCACTCATCATTTAGAAGTGCACTCTCTCTCTGTGTAACATAAAATTTATCACAGGAAACTTGAATTTTTGGACACAGTTTAGATTTAGGGAATTCTTGTAATCTAAAGAGTGCTTTTCAATGAAGGACACACTCAAGTATCTGTTCAAATAAGAAAAATCTCTCTGTGGTTAAAAATCTCTCTCTTTCACTGTGAAGTTAGGTCAACTTTTAGAAAATGTTTAGGGCTTCTTCATTCCTGTGACTTAATGTCCTAATTTTGTAGTCTACCAGCTTGATCCTTATTACTTAGCCACTGCACAATCACATATCTATTCAAAAGTAAAGGTTTTTAGCGCTGCTAAGTGTAGAGAAATCTCAGTGCTCAAGGAAATCAAGTTGATATCATGTTAATGGCATCTGAGAAAAAAAAAAACCTCTGTGGTTTCAGGTGGGACAGAGGTGAATTCACCTTCAGGTTTCCAAGATTGCCACACATATATTTCAAAGATGAAAAAAAAGGGATAAAAATGTTCTTGTATCAAAGTCTTTGTACAGTTACACAGTTGTATTTTGTGATTAGCTTTTGAGAAGACAAGAGTTGTTTGCTAAGAAAGTGCATTCTTTTTAGCATCTGAAAACTTCTTATTTTGACATACTTCAAATTAGACCAAGAACTTTGGTTTTCTGAGAGTATATTTTTAACCAGCATAAATTTGGAATTCCTCAGTGTGTCCAAATATTAAGAGTGCAATAGCACGTAACAAAGGGCAGACTCTTCAGGATACTTGAACCAATGTAGGCAAGAATCTGGGATATATGGGGCCAAATTCAGGCTACATGGGCTCAGGCAATCTCTGCTACTACCCCAGGACTACCAGACAGTGAAAGGACATGATTTATGAACAATGATGGCAGTTTTTTGTCAATGAATACAGTAGCCAGGCCACACAGTCCTATGTTGCCTTATATAAAAGGAACTATTTTTCCTGTGAATAATAATTTCCTTTTATTCCTTGCTTATTTTAATTCTTCATCTGCATTTCTGTATACAAAATTCTCACTTCTTAGAAACCTATATATAATTATACCTAATAATATTTTATGGTTAAGCAGAGCGTGCAACACTTTGCGCTAGCCCCAAATGTCACACATCCATAAAAAAGGAAGTTTCTTAACTTCACATTGTTCTTAAAATAAATGATGCAAAAAGACCAGAAACATTGCTCCCCTCTCATATCAAAAAGGAGGGCCTAATATTAAATAAGCAATGTCTAATTTAAGCATAAATCATCTATAAATGGAAATTGCCTACTATGTATCTCTATCCGAAGACCTTCCTGTTAAGTGGTAACACTGGAGAATATTAAAGGGGATCACAGAGCCAACAGTAGTGATACCCTTCCAAGCCATTTTTCATATTGGCATCTGTGATAACCTTTCAGATTTACTACTGTCCCTCATACTTTCATTCAGGAAATCCTGCAAAGAAATAGGAGGATGTGCGTGATGCAGTGCAGGTGCAGGGAGTCAGCTGTATGTGCTGTGCAGCTGATCTATACATACCCAATAACTTCAACACATGTGAAGTGCATCAGCTTTGCCGAGCAGGTAGCTCAACAGTACAGCATGTATGCAGTCGAGGTATCTGGGATGTGCCAGACTCACTGCATGTGGACTACACAGTCAATGTATACAAATTCCAAACATGATCATTTGTTAGCGATATATGACATCCAGCAAGCTGACGGATCATCGGGAATCCAGAGAAGTAGCAGGAAAAACAGTTCCAGGTTGAAAAAGGGACCTGTGCACGTGGTAGCTTCGTGATTACACTTGCGTAAGTAAAATTACTCAGTAAGAAAAGATCAATAACAATAAAGAATGAATGACTAGACAAATAATTAATCTGAGCATAAATAACCCTTTCCTTAAGGTTATTACATGTGGAAGAGCCTCATAAAAGCTTAAGCTCTGTAATCAAATTTTAACTTTTTAGCTGCATTTTTTTACTCTAAAACACATTCCATGATCTGTCTTAGTTGGTAGAGTAAGTGAACAGTAATTTTTTGGAAGTGACCACTTTAAAGTTTAGCAACAATCTGAAATTATGGGTTTTGGGGTAGGTTGGCTGGTGCTTCTGGTTTGGGGTTTTTTTTGTTTGGTTTGGTTGGGTTTTTTTGGTGTTTGGTTTGGGTTTTTTTTGTAATGGAAAGGAATCATTTTGGGATGGATAACGAGCAAATGAGTGACCAGATACTTTTGTGACCGAGAATTTAACTTGCTTACCCCTGTTCAGGATTACAGGGATAGTATGCACACATTGTGGTTACTCAAGAGCATATGGTGCTCCTACTCTATATTTATATTTTGAAGTAATACAGTCCCTGCCTGAGCTGCTTTTATCGCTAGTCACTCTGCTTTACCTTGTCATAAGACAAGGGAAATCAAGCAATAACACTATCACAATGATATACTAGGGATTCCCATTGTCCATAAAGAAAATTTTGATGAAAGCAGATGAACTAACTGGTTGTAAGATACCAGCTCCAATATCGGAGTCCTATGGGAGGGCAGTCAATACCAGACTGAGAGAGAGATGCCATTGGCAATGTGCTTCAGAGCTTTTAATCAGGAGTGGTAGCTGTAATGGGTAACAGCAGCTTTCCACTGAAGAGGATGCAGTTTCCTATAGATGGATTTTATGGTGGCTGACACTTGATTTGATGGGCCCACGGAAGCCACAGCTCAGACTGTGTACATTTGTTCCATAAGCAGTCTGAAGAAGTGAGCATCACTTTTATTATGATATTTTAAACCTTTTATTTATTCAAGTGAGGGTGAAAAAACAGTATTCCCTGCAAATGGCAACAGTATATATCACTGATTAACAGCTGTAAGGTAAAAAAATATAGAAGAGTTACACTGAGGGGCAAATAAGCTAATTAGACTTTTGACTTTTTCATCTGTCACCTAATAGTAAGAACAGCATATGGGTAAAATGGGTCAGGATTTGCACTTAGAGAATGAGGTCACAACTTTCTTGCCTTGTACAAAGAACTCTCTTAGTATCTGCTGTTCTCTGATCCATTAAAAGTTGTGGGACTCCTGCAATGTAATTAATACACAGCATACACACAGCAAATTGTACAGGGCTGAGAACATCAGCAGCAGAAGAAAATGGATACCATCAGTCAGAAAGTTCCCTCTTACATCCTACCACTCTTTTTGCTTCTAAAATCCATAGTCTTTTGAGGGCAAATAAATTTATCTCTATGCTTAATCTTCATCAGGTATAAGTTAACTCATCTAATGCTATCTGATGAAGAAAAAGAGGTGAACACACAAAATGTTCTATCAGCATATTGATTAAAAACCCCATACTGTCTATACTTTCTCCTTTCCCTTGATCCCTCCCCACTCCCAGTTACCCGATAATAAACGGAAATGACCAAATTTCCCCTCTGGCAGAATCTGAGAGGGCATAGGGGAATTGTTTTGTGTTCTCCAACGAAAACATGAAAACCTTTACCTCTGCTAACATCTAGCATTATCTAAACACAACTTTACAATACCAAGCTTAATTGGCACAGCTAAGATCAGTATGGGCTCTTCTGCTTATTAGAGGGAAAAATCGTAAGCTAACAACACAAGCATAATTTCTATAAATATCAGGGCCTTATAAACAACATATTAGTTTAATAGGTGCTGTGAAGCTTCAAATGACTGCAGCAGCTCACATTCTAGTCTTTAACAATCTTTCCTCCCAAAATCGAGATGTGTAAGAGAGCAAAAATTAAACATTGAACTGGCGGAGTTAGAAAGTCTTCTTCTGAAACTGTTTTCTTGACAAATCAAATATTAAAACACAAACATGGTATGTTTTTAAAAAAACATCATCATTATTATTATTTGTTTTGAAGTTACACAAGGATGCCACAGGCACATTGATTTGGCACCATAAAAAATACAAATTAAAAACTTCTTTTTGCATATCACTGCTTCAGGTACAGGCCTCACTTGCTACTCTGAGTACCACCTGAGACCCAATCCTGCTTTCTTTTTCTTACATGGATTTAGATGGTGATTTGTAAACAGTAGACTCCTTATTCTGTTGTACATTTTTTTGGCATTTTTTATTTCTACTGTTTTCTCTTGGAAATAATTTCCAAATTAATACTGTGGTAACATACATAGTTTTAATGTGAATGTGTGTCTGTAGAACCACTAATGAAAAAAGAATTCACATATCAAAGTAATCTTCAACAGATATTTTCCTTTTACCTTTAATAACTGACTGCTTTAATTATTACTGTTAACAATGAATGAGACAATAGATAAATGGAGAATAACATGAAATATAATAATTCTCGTGCTGATTTCATCAAACAGCTCTATTAATAAGCATATATTAAGCTAGACAGTAATGTTACAGACAAAATGTGAACTGTATTGTTGGTGTGGACCCCTGGTTAATTAATGAGCCTGTTCTCTCATACACACAGACACACAACCATGCAAAAAATGGCACAGAAAGAAAATATTTCCTTACATATCTTTCACAAAATCTAGCTAATAAGGGAATTTCTTCAAACACCATATCTATATATATTGAAAATAGCAGTAACAAGCCACATAGATTTTATTCCCGGATCATCAGAATCTGAGATGCTCAGAATCTTATGAGACCTGGTGTTCCCGAGCTTGAATATCACCAGTTTTTTCTTCTTAAGAAAGAAGGTCACTTCTATAAAATGCTAGGAATTAATTTAGTATGCCTTGATTATAAAATGATCTGATTTTATGAGACTACTGCATCACAACATCACATGAAGAGTAAGAGGCCAGATATCAGATTTAATGAGGTTAGAATGAAAAAAAATCACACCATCATCACAATCAGTCAGTACAAAATGGCTTTGAATTCCCCATTCCATCTTTGACTCTACCTTAACAGCAAACCAGAGGGCACAATCCGATTCTGAAATGTGGAAAAGATCACATTGCTAAGATTTATTATGGGTACAATTAAATGTTTTTCCATCTTACCTGATTGAAAGAGAATGACAAATCACTGCAAATCCCAGCATCCAAAAATAATATGATAATATATGTCTCCTTCTGAAATAGTCCAGATTTCCATCCACAAAGCTTTACTAATTAATTATAATTTCTGTATTCTCGGTGGAAAAGAAAACACAGAGACCTTTCCAGAATCCTCTCTGATTCTGCCTCCGCTTCCTGTTCTCGGTCTCACTCTATGGTACCCAACATATATCAGAAAACAGCTTATTAGGAGAAGGGGGGGTGAAGGGTGGGGGAGAAGAAGTGAAAAAAATGCAGCACCTAACGTGGCAGCTCCACCTACTGGTAAAGATAATGAATACGTACAAAGCATCAGCTTATGAGGCATCTTTATCCCAGTTTATTCTGACCTACACTTCAGACAGCTCCTGTGTAGTGAGTTCCTCCAGGCAAGAAGCAGAACAGACCAACGAAACCACACACTATTGAATAAACCTTTTAAAGACTTTTTCTTAAAATAATTAAATTTGTAAACAGTTGTCTGTCTACATTCAGCTGAGCATTTAGTTTTAAATGTGCTGTTTCCTTTAAAAATCTATGGGAAGAGAGGAATGTGTAAAGGAGAGAGCATAGACACTGACTGCACCTCTAATTGGTGTATGCCGAACTTGCTGATTATCTTGATACTGTCTTATTCATTAAACACTATCACACATTTTTGGCATCATGTTAATTTCTTTTATGTGCATAAAATGTACCATGCTTACATAAAAACCATAGCTCAAAGTCTTGCCCTTAGACAGGATTCCTGGGCATGTGCAGATTTACATCTTCTTACCTAGGATTCCTCTGGCCATCCTGTGAAGAATTATTAGGGAGGTTGCTCCAACATCGCCTGGTCCACGGGCAACGGTATTGTGTGAATAAGGTGCTTCAGGCAACATATGATTTTGTCATATTTTTATTGTCAGTTTTTAGGAGTATTGTGTCTGTCGAAAGCAAGATGTAGAAATGCTGAGTGTGCAATATTTTGACTCATGGCCTTGGGTTAGAGATTACTCCTGCTCCCAACTAATTTAAACTCAAGCTACCAGCTTTGTTCGGTCACGTGGGATTTAAAACAAGAAAAAAGAGTATAAGAGAAAATTAATATTTTGCTGTCTGGTGGCTCCTGTATTTTCATTAGGTACCTCTTCAGTAGTGGCTAGAGGCAGCCCCATTCTCTGTCCCACTGGTCACATGCTTCGCTCTGGAAGTGAGGATGCCAGGGCAGCCAGCACATATCCAGCCTGATGGCTGCTACCGAATCACAACTACATGAAGCAGCAGTAGTGGCAACAACTGCCTACAACCGATGTCCCTTATCTCTGATATCATACAGATATCCCTATTTCAATTAGCATACTTAAACCACAGTCCTTAAGCACTTGTGTCAATTCGTGAGTAGTCCTGTTGATTTCAGTTAAGCTGTGTCCTTGACAGATACAAATACCAAATTCCTGAATGTGGCTAATAACAGCAAACAGAAGTATGTCTGCAGAGGATGTATGTATTCTGTATCTACAGAATAATCTTTGTATATTAAGTGAAAGAGATGTTCCCCCCGCTTGTAAATGCAGCTGCCTTACTTTCCTTGTTTGTTTTTGTAAAACTGAGGCACATGGGGACACTCCTGACCACACTGTTCTGTTCAAGCAAATCCCCCCTTTCATTTCAAAGAGAGTGTGAACATATACCACAGTTTTATAAGATTAAAAAAAAAGATTTGCTCTCCTTTTGATTTTAGTATTTACATTTTCAAACTTTCAGCAGTTAAGAAGGAATGTATTTTTAATAAAAGTGTTCATAGACTCTAAAGCATTGGTTCTGCTTTCATAGGATTATGTTAATTTGGAAAACCCATGAATGAACAGAAGCTGGTGTCTTGATTTTAAACTGCTTAGAAATATTGTTTTGCAACTGTATTGTGTTTTGAAAATCAAACCAGTTTTAGGACTTTTATTTGCTTACATGCTGCATTTCTTTTATTTATTATTTTTAATCTTAAAAAATTTTCTTAGTGGTCTTTAGAAGTTTTCTTTAGAAAGTCTTTATGTCATAGTCCAAATGCAATCATCCTCTAGTAACATGCTAGTTAAGGGTGAGTTACACACATTGAATCTCCTTCTCCTGGAAAAATAAAAAAATTCTAATCTAAACTGTAAACTAGTTCAAAGTCATTAAAACATAGGAAACATAGTCCTTTATATCAGCAATGTAATTCCAACAGAAAAGGGTGTATAAAAAGCAGTTTAGAACCTGAGCTGATTTAGAGATTTGATTCTCTGATAAGTTTTATAGCAGCATGTTCTTGGAATAACTAATTTTTGTGGGCTGATGTTCCAAATAATGGTTAGATTTATGTCGTACTACTAGAGAACCCCAAGTTCTGATTTTTTGTGGTAGTGCCCTTATATTGATTGCAATCTTCTGTGATGTACCAGCTGGCACAATGACTATACGTAATGTATTCATCCATACCAAGACAGCCTGCTCATAGATGTAGGTCTGATATTAGAGAATTGTTGGGTCACTGATTTAAACAGTTCAATTATCAACCCTCACACACAAAAAAAAAAAAAAAAAATCCAGAAAAGGTAAAGTTTTGATTGTAAAAATGATCATGCCACATAAAGTCATGGTAAATATTCATTTATAAATGTGGTGCACATGTGGCTCATATTCTTCTCTAATCAATGTACAGACTTGTCTGTATAGTGATCCAATTCACTGAAACCAGTCAGAGTCAGTCAACTGACATATCTGAAAATCTGAAGTGGTCATTTAAAAGACAACAACAAATAGACTGCTTTGACAAAAGTAATTTATAACAATGCCAGCCTGACACTTGTTTCAATTTAAATTATTAGTACAATTTTTAATGAATCATCACTGAAAGTTCACTTCAGAAATTACAGATAAAAATATAACTTGAAAAGCCCTGACATTTCTAAATAATCTGTTTGTCTGGGAATCCTGCCCCAGGTGCAGTTAAGCTCTCAGTAATGAGTAAAGAAATGCAAAGCTATTCAGTCACTTGTAACTGAGCAGCTGAAACAGAAAGAAATGTTGAAGTATCTTACTTGAAAAGAGAAAAATAATTTAGAACTGTTAAACATGAACGAATACAGCCCCTGTACGAGGTCTCATATCAGGGCAAACCCCATACATAGCTCACATGTAACTTCTCAGCTTCAATGCAGTCATCAGCTTGTTTTAACATCAAATATTTTGTTGGATTAATACCAATATTTTGGACAATAATTCTCTTTAGTGATTCTCAGGCACTTTTGTGAACACTATATATTACACTACTCATAATTTGTCAAATTAACACATATGTAAAGGCACCAAAATATAAGACATGCTGTCATATCTGTTCCTTTGATTACTTACCTGTACTAGCCTATGAAAGTGACCTAAACTGCAGTATTTAGCTAAGTGTGATGGATCTGACTTCAATTCAAGTTCAAGACTGGCTGGTATAACTGTATAAACACATTTTTCCACCTTTAGGTTCTTTCTTTTTTTCTCAGAATCAAAAAACCCTGCTTTTAATAAATTTTTTACCAGTCACTAAAGCATATTTACAAGCCATAAACCTGCCATATATAGTGCCACCACCAGCTAATAATGTGCACTTTTACTTGAGAATCTATTTTTATTTCACTCCCACTTAGAGTGGTAAGGGAAATTTAGGGAAGGCAATACACCCAAGTGCAGTGGAAGAATCTGGTCTAACATTTAAGGAAGATCAGTGGTAGGCTTGCAAATGAGTTTCTACAGTTTCTTTTTATTCAAAAACTTGTAGATTGAACACGTGGAATTTCAAAACTGAGAAAGAAAATACAAAATGTGGCAAGCAGTTAAACGCTATAGAACAGAACTGCAGAACTTCCTGGGGTAAACAGGAGCCTGAGGATATGCCTCAACTCCACATCCTTGCTATATCATCAGTAATAACATAATATTCTGTACAGGAGCACTTAAATGTATAAGGACTTCATAGTAACTTAAGCCTTTGACTGCTAAAATATTATAACAGGCCATAGAGCATACTATCTGAAAAGTTATCTGCTTTAAGATATTAATAATAATGTCATCGTCAAGATAAGTGATGAGCAATCTGTACTTTAATGGTTATAGCTTTCAATAATAACACAAAATTATTTTAACATCAATGTTACTAAATAATAGTTAGACCCTCTTATTCTTGTAGAAAAATAGTACAAAGGCTTTACCCAAATGGCCTTAGACAATGCGAACCAAATAATTCCATCGTTTTAGTAAAAATTAATTAAAAATAAATCTCCAAGCATAAACCACCCCAACCATCTTCCATATGTGCCTAAGTGCTTCCAAAATGTTGACCTCTAGTTACAACTTCCCTGTCATTCAGGTGAACTACAATCACAATTATAAAATTATTGAGCTGAACAAAATGTACACAACAACCACAGCTTAGAGATGTCTTAAAATATTCAATTTATATATAAAGTATATATGTATACACACACACTTTGTGTATGTATATAGAAAGAGTAAAGATCTTGTGTATCCACACTGTAAATAAATAAGATCATCATGTGAGACAGCTATCTGTTTAGTCCAGTGGTCTAACAGTGGCCAGTACCACCAGCTTCTAAGTTCAAGATAATTGGCAGCAGACAATAGTAAAATAACTGGTCGATAAAAAGATGTTCTCTTATGCCAGTGATCCTCAAGCTAGAGGTGGGTCTAGCTGGCACACCGCTTGGTTACAGAAGCTTCACAGCCAACTTCTCTTGGCATTGTTAATTATTTAGTGAGAGAGTTGGTGAAAAGTTCCATAGGTTAACTGCAAAGATGTAGCTTTCCCACCATATGTGTGCTAGATGTTTCTGTCCTCTAGCATGTAGCAGGCACTGCATCTGTTGCCACTACATAAGCAGTTTAGGAATTTCTAGGTGCTAGGAGAAATATTCCTTCTAATCTTGTTAATCTTCCATGATCAGACTTCTTATTTTATGTCTATTTCAGCATAAGACAGGAGAGTCATAGAAGGCAGCTAATTCATAAGGAAATACTTTTTTGCATGACTTTTAGTGTACCTTAAGAACTTACAGATATACGGGCCAACAGCTTAGGAGGATTCTGAAAAACACAGGATATTAATGTGAGTAATAAGAGTTAGAACAGGGAGCAGGCGCTGACTCAGATAATAAGGATTCAGTATCTAAGGCTCGCAAGCTTCTTGTGTAACTTCCAAAACATAATGTATGTATCTCAGTTCCTCATCTATGGAATGGGGATAATAATTCCTGACTTCAGAAGGGGCTATAGGACAAATTAATTTTGTTAGCCAACCGTGCTGTAGAGAACAAGACTGAAGAAGAATTTTAATATTCCCTGTAACGTCCAGAGAGGCCAGCCAGGCCTAGAAAGCTATTATTTTAGGCACTATACAGTCACAGGACACAGACCACATCCAAAAGAATCTACTCTCTACATATGACAAGACAGATAAACAGCGACGAAATGCAAGCAAGCAGTTTCAGAGCGAACAAATACAATTTCAGATAGACAGATTTTAAGAGGTGGACAAATGGATTAAATGATACCTCAGCAACAAGTGCAGTAGTGCTCTCAGAGCTAGTAGCAAAATCTAATAATATTCTCCCAGGACACCTATAAACAGAGAGATTGCATTCATATGTTTTCATTCCATTTATTGCTACTGAGTCATGTGGTTTAATTGGTCAGATGAAAGGTAATCATCACTTGGAGAGAGAGGAGGTTTTGTTAAGCAAACCTCAAGTTATGATTTATTTATTTGCTAGTCTTTTAAAGCTGGAATGCCTAGAAGAATTGCTCTGTTTAATAACACATGTGTGCCAAGTTGATTTTGCATTAGAAACTTTCTCTGCATCTCACAGTATGCCTAGCAGTTATCTGCACTGAAAATAGTACCTTTATAATTAAACCATGAAAATATATTACACTGAGAGAGATGATACAAAATTTCAAACAATTGACTTCAATATGTTTAAGAAAAATAACTTTACTTTGACCTGCTTTCGGCCAAGAATGATAACGATACAGAACGTGTAAGCTGTTTGGTGCACCGAATCGTGAAGTAAGCACAAGCTAATGCCTTAATGGTTCTGACTGTAGGCATACTAATGTCTCAGAAAGCAAAGATGGAAGTAATATGTACTTCCAAAACCTGTTGTACACATTCATTTCCAAATCTGTCTTCACTGTTGGTCATTAAAAGTGACTTTATTGTTAGCCCCAGGCAGCCAGAAATGATTGGCTTTACATTTTGAAAATATTATGCGTGTGATTTAAAATACTTCCTTATTCAAAAGTAATTATCGAGACCAAATAGTTTTCATTACATAGACAAGTGTTCAGAGATCTATTAAATATCAATGCTATCTTTCTTCTTAGGTGGAGGTAAAAAACTGGCAGCCTGCACTAATACACTGCAGATGCAAAGATTTTAGATATGAAATAAATGTAAAAAAATTAAGAGATTGCTGATGTTTAGTAATCACCAGAATAATCTATTAAAGTAACTCTGGAACAGGGAAAAAAATATGCTTCATATTTAGAATCACCTTAAAGATCAGTTTCACTTCAATGAGTAAGTTACAAAGGTGACTCTCAGACTTTAAAGGCAAGAACGATAGGCTTTACGACTTCATCAGAACTAAATAACAGAGGCTGATAACTTTTGCTTGAGATTCATTTACGTTTTTTAATAAGATGACATGTCAAGGAACCATGAACCTGTTCACTCTGCAGACATGTCTTTTGCCTTAGCAAATTTACAGATTCAGGTCTAGAGATCTAGAGTTTAAGAGATTTATGGAGAAAAATTATAAAAAGGAAAAGTAAGGGTTCAAAATATGTGAAATAGCTATTTCTTCGAGGCATGTAAAGGACAGGCGCAGATAAATGTCTGTTGGCCAGAATAGCTACTGGCATTCCTCCTTAGGCTTAACATCCCATGCTGTGTGGAAACTAGAGTTTGACCTTTTGCTCCATTTCTTCTGGGTAAATGTTTTTGCATGATTTAATAGAATGGTTATTTTTTATGCAGATGACTGTTAGCCATGCTCTGAGAGGCAAAGAGAAATTTCTGGTAGAAATGAGCTCTATCAGCATGGTTGAATAAACAGAAAGATTCTTCTAGCTATCCTAGTTTTAAGACACTTAAATAAAAAACCGAGATTTGTTCAATGGACATTTGTTTTAATTACTATATAATTACTATTAATATTATTAATTAAACCATTGTAAGCCTTGTTGGAGAGCTTTAGTAGATTTAGAATTAGCTCAGAGAGATTTACTGAATTTGTTGATTCTCACAGTGCTCCTCTGAATTTTCAGAGAAAAACTCTTTAGGTTTCTCACATACTGGTAACTAGACAAGTTTGTGCCACTGACAAATGCATTTTTTGGTAATGAAATGTAAACTTAGCAAATTCCTATGAATTTCAGAATTTAATTTTTTTATTGTCTTTGACTTATTTTATTGTGGTATATGTGAGATATGGTATCTCATTTTCATTGTACTTTTCACAGAGGATACAGAAAAGCAAAGCTAGCTTTGCCAATGAGCTTTACCGTTAAGATTTTATTGTGATATACCTACAGATTAAAGAAGTGAGAGAGTGATAGACTGTAGAAGGATGAAGATTACACAATGAAAAAAAAAAAAAAAAAGAATAAATACTTCTCTGAGTTTGGGAGAGAGAACAAAGTGTTTACAATGGAGCTGAAACACATCTTTCTTCCCAGTAGTCCTTTAACTAAATGGTTACTCTACAGCTAAAAACTATATGTTAGTACTAGTAAAGGTAATAAAGATTCATACAATTTCCAAATCTCTTGTACTACTTTTATGTCATTGGTTTTATATTTCAGATTTTAATTCAAATGATCTTGTTGTTTTAGATAGCATAGAAATTCTTGTTTAGCTTATGTAGCAGGTCAAATTAATACTCAGAATTTTGATGTTACATATTCCAATGCAATTACTGTTTTGTGAAAAGTACATTCAATAAATGACTTGATTAAAGTAGGCTGTGGAATATCAGCTTCACGAATTCAGGCCTATAGTAGGCCTACATTTATTCCTGGTGTATTTATACCAAACTGTCCAAGTGTGCTCCGCAGTGTTTCCTGTTCCACGGCCTGGCACGGGCAGGGTCTCCGGGCAGGCCGGGCCGCGCGTCAGCACCACGGACAGCGCCGCTGCCCAACAGCTCACAACGGGCCGCGCTGTCCAGGGACATCCCTTTCCAAGGCAGAAATAATATTTTTTATATAAAACAGTATTTTAGAGCAAAAAATCCTTAAAACAAGGTCAAAAGAGAGTGTATTTTTTTGTGACAACAGGATTTCTAAAACTCCCAGTCCGTGCTCGCACAAGAGGTATTTTGACCTATTATTGTCATTACTTGAACTATTTTAGTACTTTGGAGCTCTGTCATGGTCCAGGATACCACTGTGGGGACTGAAGAAGCATAGAAATTGGTCTTTTTCATGAAGAACTGACACTCCGAGGGTTTGTGATAACCATGATGAATCGCTTAAACTGATACAAGTATGAATTCCTACTGAAAGGTACAGTCTCTCCAGCAACTTCCATGTGTTGACATTAGTGATCTTTGTGATGAGCTAGATCACAGATCTTAATTAAAAATTACATTATTAAAAATTCCATGATTTTCATCTAGATCCATTCCTAACTAACTCTTGTGCTTTTTCCTCCCCAAAGCCCCATGTTTTGGTGCGATGAAATTTTCCTCCGCGGCCGAGAACTGTTGAGCCAGCCCTGTGTGCAGATGGCTGCTTGCTGTTTGACGTGGCAGAGCAGGTGTAAGCGATAGAATACTTTTAAGGAAATAGAGAGATAAAAGTAGACATACTCAGCTATACAGCATTCCAGTATAAGGCATCCTTTAGTAACAGTAAACCCAACATTGCTATCATGGGGATGGTGGCTAGAGACAACTGAGGTGAGGCAGTTGACTTAGTCTTTTATAACTAAAAGTATAATTAAAAAGTATAACAAAATATGAAGTTAGAAAATTCCTGTGAATTTCAGAATTTTTTTTTAATGTCTTTGATTTATTTTATTGTGGTATATGTGAGATGTTATATCTCGTTTTCATTGTATGCTTTAGGGAGGATACAGAAAAGCAAAGCTCGGAGTACCAAAGAGCAGTTTCAAGATGCTGTCCGATTCAGAAGAGAGCCTTGGATGAAACAAAGTAAAACAGATCACGATGAAAACTCTCCATTAAGCAATAATGTAATAGACCTGGCTAAATCCAAGCATCCGATTATTTTGTCTTACAAAACCATCCTTGTTCCTCTGGCATTCAATGAAGATACAAATGTAATTTACATTTTGCAGAATCAATGATGGAAGGGGGAAAAAGCAGCCCACTCCTATTTTCCACTGTTTTGTAGTGGTGGGTTCCAAATAAAGAACGACTTCTTTTTTTTTTTTAAAAGATGACGTGCATTAGTACATAGTAAAATAACAATACGTGGCAGAACAAGTTTGCTGATGACACCAAACTGGGAGGAGTGGTAGATACACCAGAAGGCTGTGCTGCCATTCAGCGTGACCTAGACAGGCTGGAAAGTTGGGCAGAGACGATCCTGATGAGGTTCAACAAGGGCAAGTGCAGGGTCCTGCACCTGGGGAGGAACAACCCCATGCATCAGTACAGGCTTGGGGTGGACCTGCTGGAGAGCAGCTCTGCGGAGA
>Ga0065711_1039409_pt1 | contig 17870 bp, 7 predicted proteins | sample Hoacrofraction12_FD_59098 | JGI IMG/M metagenome (GOLD analysis project Ga0065711, IMG submission 59098) | Hoatzin crop microbial communities from Cojedes, Venezuela - Epithelial fraction 12 v2 (version 2) | ecosystem: Host-associated > Birds > Digestive system > Esophagus > Crop | place...
CCACTGAAAAGAGTCTGGCCCCATCCTCCTGACACCCACCCTTCAGATATTTATAGGCATTTATAAGGTCCCCTCTCAGCCTTCTCTTCTTCAGGCTAAACAAGCCCAGCTCCCTCAGCCTTTCCTCATAGTAGAGATGCTCCAGTCCCTTGACCATCCTCGTAGCCCTCCACTGGACTCTCCAGTAGCTCCTCATCTTTCTTGAACTGGGGAGCCCAGAACTGGACACACTACTCCTGATGGGGCCTCACTAGGGCTGAGTAGAGGGGGAGGAGAACCTCCCTCGACAAATTGTTGACACTTCCAATTCTGTCTCTCCCCTTCCACGAAGTCAACTTTACTGCTGTTTTAATCTTATACTCTAATATTTTAAGTGTCCTACTATAAGAGAGGTCTGCTGTTCCGCTGAACTTTCACTTTTCTAACATTTTAAAGACTACATATATCACACGAATAACATTTTTATGACTGCCACACTGTGCAGATCCGTCCAGTTTGGGCTTCTTATGGATAAACCTCTCCCTTTTCTGAATTATTCCCTCTGATGCTTCACCAATTAAAAGCTCCTGTCCTCAAAACTGGGATACCTAATGCAAGCTTCTTTCTTCCTTTTTGTACGACTAAGGTGAAAAATAGGAAAAAAAAAAATAAAAGCAGGAAAGAAAACATACATAAGAATAGAAGGAAGTTACCAGACTAAAGGTAAGAGAACATCTACTGTGACTGGCAGCCGCTTCTCTAGATAAGCACTTTGGGGCTCTGCAATCAGCAACATTCACGTGCTATGGAGACTGCGTGCACACCCTGGCAGTCACGTGCTTTGCATCCTCTTCTTGTGCAAGCAACATTTCCATCCTCATCACAGGCTCAGTCTCTCTCAGAATCCCAGACTACCTTTTAAATATGACTTTAAATAAAGCTTACTCTGCATAGTTTGAACAATGTCTCAGGAAGCCTGTTTTGCATTGCATCAAACAAAAACTTTCATCACTGATTATATTCATTCTTGTATAGAAATACTAACAAAAGCTTGAAAACTGCTAATATATGTTAACAATGCCTGGGAACATTCTTAAGGCCTCCTCACTATTAAAAAAGAATAATTTTAGTTCAAAATGGAACAGAAACAGCACAAGATGCCATAAAATACCTTTAGGAACCGAGATCCAGTAAAGGTCAACCTGAGGCACAAACTCCTATCCTGCATAATCTCATGCAATCACATGATATTTATTTAGTCCAGAAAATATATACACTAACTCAAAATAGGGAGAACACGTTTTTCTCCATCATTTTTTTTTAATTGTGGATTTTACTCTGAGATATAAAGTTTTCATCAGGAGAACATAAACTGCTGGTGCCCTAAGCAAATGCTTTCTGTTTTCAAGTCTCCTACAGAACAACACGTGCTTTGAAGATCTCACAGGAGCTTGAGTAACACAACCAAAGGTATTTCATTAATAATAGCAGTAAGAAAAGGTAGGAGGTGCTTCAATCCATTACATCACTGACAACTTAAGACATATAGCACATTTCCTGTCAGTAACGTACTATAAATACAGGACTATCACAATTACCATTGTAATAATCTTTCTTAATAATATTAGTGATGTAAAGTACTTAGATCCAAGTGCTACGTTCTCAGCAAAACCACTGAGAATAACTCAATGGGCAGGCCTTGTTAAAAAAATACATAGAGACAGATGAGGCCTTCAAAGTCTACCTAGATCCACCGGAAAAAAAAATATATTTGACTAAATTTTTACTGGAAGCCTTTAAAGAAAACATTTTTCAGCTGGCACACACTCCCCCACATGCAGGAACTCAAGAGAACGATACACCAGCTGGGGACTAGAGACTACAGCACAATCACGTAAAACTCCATAATGGTGCTACACACCCACAATCCCATCCCCAGCAGAAGGGGCAAAGTCCCACTTCCCAAAAAGCACTCCATTAACTGCCACAAATTACACATATTTATGGTGTTTTCCAACACACACAACAAAACCATCCAGTGCCTTCCCCATTTATGCAAAAGAAAGGTAAGATTCTGACACAGCTTCTACTACCCCAGTGTCACACCTACGCTCTCACTACACCTGCACGCAGCTCTATCAACAAAGCTTCATGATTCTCCTTAAGTATTTATAGCCTGTAGCTGCAGATCCATCTAAGCATATCCATCTAGAGATTACAGACTACATTCACTAGGCTACGCGTTTCTGCTCTGCTCCTACACTTCTTTCTTCCCCAATAGCCCAGTAATCAAAATTCAACCTGGTAGGAACAAAGGAAGCGTGTTACTAGCTTGTGTGGCTGATAAAGAAACAGCCTCAGTAACAAAATTACTGCACGTAAGTCTTAGAGATAGGCAGTAGGGGCTCTTATCCATATCTCAAACTTATTTGTGAAACATATGAAGTTATTTAAGGCAGTCTTTCAACCTACCTTCTCCATGTGAACTTGTTTTTAAGCACGTCTACAATGCAGATTTTGTTTCTTGTTTAATCATCTGAAACAGCCTTATAGAACTTTGTTAACAGAGGAGTTCCTCAAACACGGAGCTACTGCATTCTGATCCTACTGTGACCAAGATTATTAAATGGTAGTCAGCAGCCTACAAGCATCTTTCAACGGTTCCTTCATGTGGACGAGACTGCCCCCAAACCACTGCTGATTAACAGGGTTCATCAGTCCTCTCACACCAAGATTACTGTGTGAAATGATCTTCTGCAACATACTGTGCTAGGTTTTTTTAATCCATATGAATCTTTACAACTTTTTTTGGTCCCAGTTATCAAGGACTGGACAAATACAGGACAGCCACCCAGGTTTTCCCACGTAACACTGATGCCAGCATAGTAGTGCAACACTACAGATGGACAGCTCAAAACAAGTGAGCTAAACAAAATACCATGGGGATATGCCTAATTCTTAACGAGAAGCCTATAAAGGAGCAAACAAAACCAGCATCACTTAATTCTGTAGGAGGTAAGCGAGGTCCTTCTGCTTCGTTAAACTTTCTTTAGATTTGGGTTGACTACTGCGACCCATCTGTGCAGAGAAGTCTCAGGCAGCAGTCAAATGCAATATCTTTTCAGTGATCTGTCAAAGACCTCTCACTTCCTAGTACGCTTATCAGAAAAGAAAATGTAGTTACAGGCAGGTGACAAACAGTAAGACAGCATCCTCCATAGTGAAAAAACGTACATGAACAAGTGAGTTTTTTATAGAGCGTCCAGGCTTCTGATTAAAATAGACTTGCTAAATTGCTGAATGCTGTGCAAATAACAGATACACATACATCTCCATAGCCACTTCTAGTCACAAGACATATAAAATGCAAAAATTATCATTTTTGTCCTTCCTCACTGTATCTTCTTAAAGTAGCAGAGCACACCCACAGCCAAAAAACCCCACCAAGCCAGAACTTGAGTATGAGCAACTCAGTGGCATAATTTGTACGTAAACAAACCCAAGGATCTGAATTAAGACTGAAAGGAGGGGGGGGGGTGTGGATTTCTATGTACGGAGTATTATTTCCATTGTCGAGGACAAGTTGCTAACCCTTGTTTCTGCAGGTACACAGTTGTTCCATGCACACCTGAGCAGCAGCTGGGAATAGACCGATCTTGTTTCACTTCCGGAAGAACATTATCCTGTCTGCTGCTTTTACGAAAAGGCAAATCAGCTATGCCACAAATAGATGAACTTAAGGATTAAACCTAAGATTGCATTTAACAAGCTAACAGATCTAACTTACTATTTCCACATTTGATGCCTTTATAAAAGGGAAACCAGGTTTTAGTTTTCAACCGTACATGTGATACGGAAGTAAACCAAGACAGCCGGCACTTCAAAAGGCCACCACTTTGTCCAAGCGATAATACCACTGCTCACTTTCAAAAAGCTGTGGTTACCCTGAACTGCAAACAGATTTTCCTCACACCTTTCTCTAAAGCTATTTCAGATCTTACCCCATTAAAAGTTAATTTTGCATATTAGAAATAAACAGAATGATCTAAGACATGGGAAACGGATATTGTCTTATTCACCACCGCACTTCTACAGAAAACTGCAGTCAGATCTGGCTCTCACCAAGTCATCGTAATTTATTCTATCAAAGAAGCCTTACTACACTAGAGTTTAAACAGCACACAATTAATTTTCACTGAGTGACAGAACCTGTTTAAGTAGATAAACTGAAGTAGATAACGTATCTTGATAAGTATATATAAAGTGACGTTAAAATCGGAATACTATGTTACTGAAAACCGAATTTTATATTCTAAAAAAATCACAACATGATTTCTTAAGAACACCCATATGTAGTTGTACACATGCTTAAGTGTCTAATAATAATATGTATTAGCAACACGTCTTGCAAATCAGTGCTAACACTGGCCTTGACATAAAACCCGAGTTTTGTACTGCCCAATAAAAAATTTCATCAAAAGATTCCTCAAATGACTGAAAGCTTGGCCAAGTGGATTGTAACTACTTTTCCATCATCTCATTGAGACACTATGCCTTATCAAAATGTCTGTACAGCTTTTTAGAAAGTCAGTATGTATAAGCTTAAATCCAAACAATTACTTCTGTTTCTCACAGAATGGGTGAAGAACAGATGAGTGTGGCAGAAGGAACACAGTGAGCTTTGTCAGTTGAGAGAGTGGAATGCTCTGGGGATTATTGTGCTAAATAAGAATCAGAATCACAGAATAATTTGGGTTGGAAGAGACCTTATAGATCATCTAGTTCCACCCCCCTTGCAATGGGCAGGGACACCTTCCACTAGACCAGGCTGCTCAAAGCCCCGTCCAGCTGGCCTTGAACGCTTCCAGGGAGGTGGCAGCCACAGCTTCTCTGGGCAACCTGTTCCAGTGCCTCACCATCCTCAGAGTAAAAAAAAAAAAAAAAATAAAATCTTCCTTATATCTAATCTAAATCTACTCTCCTTAGTTTAAAGCCATTACCCCTTGTCCTATCCCTACACGCCCTTGTAAAAAGTCCTTCTCCAGCTCTCTTGTAGGCCCCTTCAGGTACTGGAAGGCTGCACTAAGGTCTCCCCAAAACCTCCTCTTCTCCAGGCTGAACAGCCCCACATCTATCAGTCTTTCCTCATAGGAGAGGTATTCCAGCCCTCTGATCATTTTTGTGGCCTCTCCTCTGGACCCACCCCAACAGGTCCATGTCCTTCCCGTGCTGGGGGCTCCAGGGCTGGACGCAGGACTCCAGGTGCAGTTGCACGAGAGCAGAGGGGCAGAATCACCTCCTACATTCACTTCTTATTTCATATATTTCCCTAAGTGGCCACAGAAAATTTTACCAAGCCTGAGTCATTGCATCTTCCTATCTTACAGGGGAGATGTGAACAGACATATTCAGAGTATTCAACTGCTATTGTAAAAGGCAGCATATAAACAAACAACAACAACAAAATAATCAGAACTTTGCATGTGGATATTATTTGACTGCTGATTTCTTCTGCCATCCCCGAAATATTTTTTCTGAATTATTTTTTCAAAAAATATTTGGATAATATCAATTAAAAATATCCAACCCATTTTTTTGCAGCTGCAAGTCTTCCTTACTCACTACATGAACAGAACTAAAACACCACCTACAGTTTACCTTTGCACTTTGAATGAAGTGTACTTTTAAATTCATATTCCTAAACATTAAGAAAGAAGTTTGACAAAACCAAAATTTTGTTGTAGGCTGGTATTAAAATTGTGGTGCTATGAAAACATGTATTTCTAGAAATGTAACTAATGATCAAAGTTCAGCAGAATTTTATGTGATTTTATATATCTAATTTTATTATGTCAACAGTTCTTAGTCTCAACCAACAGAGCAGATGCACTTAAGCAGCTTTTAAAAATCCATAAACTGATTGCTCAAAGTTGTCCATCTAAATTTTTAACAGATACCGCTATTTTAATAAGTACCTATGCCAATCAGTCAGATTCCATTTTATGTCAAAGATTAAAACAATAATTTTAGTTTCACATATAGGGTCAGTCATCTATACATTAGCTTAAAGAGATCCCGCATCCTCCATGGTGCTAACACAGCTATTCATGCAGCAAACCAGATCAGGGAACCGACATGGGTGAGAAACAACTCTGCAAGAGAGAAAAGCCATTTCTGAACTGACAGATCCATTCACTGTATCGTCACACAAACATCTGTAGCAGCAAAACGGACACAGCAGGAACTGCTTAAGTGGCATGGCTACTGAAGTGCACTTGAAATCACAAGTTCATATTTAAAAGGCTCTTCATCTTCACACAACAGTCAAACAACCTTTCCCACCATCAAAAAGAAAATAATACTGAACCCTCAACTCCCCATTTCTTCTCTCCAAGCTGCAGATCAGCTGACTGCACATCCTACCCCAATTCACTGGCACTCTGAAAAGTTTTGCGACTCATTATATGCCACTTTTTGCAAATTCAGCTGTGTCCGTATCTCCAATGTCTCCATTTAGTCAAACATCACATCTGTTTCCACATACAGCAAAAGCCAAGCAACCATTTCAAGGACAGCTCCTGATCTGCTCTTCACCTCCTCAGACATGAGACAGAAGGTTCAGCAAAGGCATCACACCAAACCTTCACCTTTCAGTTACAAAACTGAAGACAGTGAAAAGTCGTCAATTAATTGGAAGAGGAAAACAGAAAAGACTGAGCAGGGTTGCCACGTTCTACCTGTCCAGGTTCCCACTTTCATTGCAGAAGTGAATCCAGTACCACAAATGCTCAGAACTATAGCAGTTAAAAAAAACCTCTAATACATTATTTTTAATCAAGTTTTATAAATTGTTCATACCAAGTACTAGCCCCTGCCTTTAAATTCTTACATGCATTATCTCTTCAAGTTATGACAAGTTGCTCAGATGAATACTTAGGTCATATTTAATATTACCTGTAATACAAGTCCTTTTCTATTCAACGTAGCCTATACAATTAAGACTTTCTATTCTGTTTTACAATGCCTGGTGCAATGAGCCTGTAACTAAGATTCCTGGGAATTCCTCAAGGTGAATGAAGTAAATTAACACAAAATTTCTATCAATTATGTGCAAGTATTATTGCAATACAGGCTACGCATTGTATACAAGAATTAAATCAATTGATTAGGACAAAACCATTGCTGAGGATAATGCCACCTAGTTAGATTATACACAATAACATTAAAATCGGGTAGAAACGTAACCTCAATCTACTTAGACTAACAAATTAAAGAATTACCATCCAACTGCAGGAAAGCTGTACTCAAATTTATGTCCTCCAAACCTCTTACAGATAATTTTTGTTCCTTTAAGGTAACACTAGAAACCTAGCTATGCACTGTACCACTTTCAAGCTTCTCTAGCCAAGGTTATCATTCTCCCTATCAACTTAGCACCTCACCCTCTAAAGTGACAGATTTAAGAGCAATTTGGGTATGCAAATACTCCTGCTATGGAAGACTTGAGACAAAAATACAGTCAAGGCCATATGACGTTTACTGATAAAATGTTAGGGGGAAATAAGGTTTTTCTCTAACATAAGAAAGAAGTTGTTGAACTTCCCTCAAAACAAAAAGCATTTTTAAGATTTTTCACACTAAAAAAACCCAACAACTTTTCTTTCCCTGATGTCTCTCCTTGTCTTCTACAACCTGTATCCTCTAAACATCACTTTGCTCATTCCTTCCCACTCTGAGTTCCATAGCACCTGTCTCACGCTGGAGCCAGAAGTTGAAGCAGATCCACTCCTGCAATTTAAGTGTTTTCTCCCGAGAGAGGCTAACAGGGAGGGACTAAGACTACAGCCGCAGTTACAGGGAGACAGGAGAAACAGTTCAGATTAATACAAAATAACTTCACACGAAGTGATTCAACAAAAAGATTACTTCAGTGGCAGCACTATTTTAAGGAGTTCTTCACCTTTCCTACCTTCCCACCCCCAAGACTCTCATTCCCACCCCAGTACTGCAGGTTTTCTTTGGATTTTTCAAACTGGACTACTTTCTTGAACCATCTCATTGCGCATCCTCACTGTAGTCACACCGGCGCAACTAGCAGATGACATAGGGGAGGCAGAACACTGCAGTGTTGGAGCACACAGTTAAAGACTCCTGAAGTTTGTACTTTTTGAAATTCCTGTATCAGTAAGCCTTAGCCTAAAGCACTTAATTTGGTTCACCCTCACCAGTTTCCCCGTGGAGACAATGTGAGCCTTTCAGAAGGTCTCTTTCCATGTCATTTTTATTAGGCAATTAAACTTCTAATACACCTTAGTTAAATGTCTGGAATTCTATCATATAAACTCAGGCCACCAACAAACAAGACACTGTACGCTGCTACTTTAAATTGCAGACACTTAATTCCGTGCTTCGAAGTTCTGCTGCTCCAGCCGAAGGCACAGTAAACGACAACAGTAGTCAGACCACATCACAGACACAAAATTAACTATAATGAGCATAAGCAGTTCACAGAAGTGAACAAACTACAGCTGCAGATCCTCTCACAACTGGGGTCTAAAGTGTTCTCCTCCCCCAGCAGATTTCAGTATCACCACAGTGATACCGTCAGGCGGCGCTTGAGGTTGTTGATGGGAGACACACTTGGAAAGCTGACCAATGAAGCTTCCACTGCATGTATTCCATCTTGTACCCTAGAGCATACATCCCGAACAGTTGAAAGCAGAGAGGAGGGATGAATTCATCACGAGAGAAGAAAGAATCTCTCTATAAATACAGGTTAGTGGAGGATAACAAAGACACTGCACTCTGAGCACAATTTTTGGAGATGTTAGAGCTAAGATTCCAAGGTAAGACAGAGGGAGCTTCAGATGGTTCACTACTCTGAGAATCAGCCCCACCATTCTGTTACACTTGAGCTCCTGAAGTCATTCATCCCATATACCAGAGAGAAGAGAAAAAATAAAACCAGAAGACTCCACCGTTTCTTTCTCCATCCTGCCTCCCCTCAAGAGGAGGCTGAATAAAGAGGGACAATTAACACAAACCATACATGATGGATTATATATAATCATTCCATAATGCTAATGCATTCCTAGAGTTCTACTACAAGAACATAAAGATGAGACGTTTTTTCCTCCCTTGCTCTAAAACATCAAAACATCGAATGAAAAACTGAAAAATTTGCTACCTCCTTTCAGCTAGAAAGATGACAACAACACCAAGTCATCATTGCCTTTTACCTTAAGAATTGTTCTCGCTATAATTCTTTGTCTTGTTAACCAACTGGGCAAAAGATTCTTACTCCTTTGTTTATTTCAAATACACATAGAGCTAATCAGGAAAAAAAATCATGAGTAAACACAGCCTAACAAACTCTTTACAAACTCTACAGTTCTGCGGATAGGCAAGGAAGTTTATTTCCTAATTCCTCCTCCTGTCCACATTTAGGAGCTTCCTGACCCTGTTTCTCATTGAACTAAGAGATGTACTTTCCCTGGTGGGCTCGATCCAGATTCACTCAAGTCATCTTTTTCCAACGACTCTGACAGGCTTTTGATTAGGCTGTAGGGCATACACATAGACTTTCAGCAGCTCTATTATATACACACACCCCTTTGGTTTTCCACAAATTCCATCTTGCAAACACACAGCAAACCATTTCTGCAAGGCAAAAAGACAAGGAAACAAAGTGAACACAGGACAAGTCAAATTTCTACATCCGAATTGCAGGATACTACCATCATTCAAAAAAACATGTACTCAGTTGAGCAATTCTCAAGAAAGAATATAGTTTTGTCTCTGATAACTGGAATATGAAAAGGTACCAAATGTAGAAAATGCCTAAGATACCAAATGTAGCAAAGTACCCCAGAGCAAAAGGGAAAAAGACCAGAAGGCAAGAATCACCACCATGCTCCCCAAACTGCAGTAAACACGATGCTGGCTGAAATCAGAAGTGCAGAGATACAGAATACCACAGGGCAGTGGACCTCCCTGGATCATCACCAAAGCCAATCCCCTACCACAGCTGGCAACCAAACAATTCTGCATCAGTAAGCTTCTCTTCAGGCACTCTCACAGTAGGGAGACTAAGAAAGGCAAAGGAAAGATGTTTCTCCATTACAATGCAGTGATTTGGAGGGAAGTGGGATAGGAATAGCATAGTTCATTTTTTTTCCTGCAAAATAAATAGCACCAGTTTGGAGCAATTCTGAATAACGCTCCCGCTACTTCCACTCTCCAGCAGCACAGAGAGAATTTGCATCACTCAGTGATGCCCTGTGATACAAAGGCAATGTGCTACCATGTGCTGTAACAATTTTGGCCAACTTATTTAATCCACTGTCTGCCAAGTGTCCACCATACTTTTTAAGGCCTATCTAAAAGACCACTTTTATGCAGCAACATGCACAAGGTATGGTCAGGATCGAGAACATCAGAAAATCTGACGAGCACATTTCACGCAGGTATGTTGGAGAAGGGTGAGAAGAGAAACCTCCCCACTTCCACATGCAGGAAGAGAGATTGGGAAAGCTCACAGTGGCAAATCAGAACGTACACCATGTGACAGAACACTGTTGACTTCACTCTTTTTTTTTCCCTTGAATGCAAGATAAGAAACAAAAGGAAAAGACATGATAATACAGAATCAGAGAATCACTTTTGTTGGAAAAGATCCTTAAGATCATCAAGTTCAACTGTAAAGCTAATGCTGCCAAGTCTACCCCTAAACGCCATGTCTACATGACTTCTCAAGACCTCCAGGGATGGTACTACAAGCACCTCCCTGGGCAGCCTGTTTCAGGGCTCGAGAACCCTTTCAGTGAAGAAATCTTTCCTAATACCCAATCTAAACTGACTGCAACTTGAGCCTGTTTCCTCTTGTCCTACCACTTGCTGCTTGGGAAGAAAGACTAACACCCACCTTGCTACAACCTCCTTCCAGGTAGCTGTAGAGAGCCATAAGGTCTCCCCTCAGATTCCTCTTCTCCAGACTAAACAACCACAGCTCCTTCAGCCGCTCCTCATAAGACTTGTTCTCTAGACCCTTCACCAGCTTCACTGCCCATCTTTGGACACGCTCCAGTATGTCCTTCTTGTAGTGAGGAGCCTAAAACTGAACACAGCATTCAAGGTGCGGCCTCACCAGTGCTGAGTACAGGGGCACGATCGCTTCCCTAGTCCTGCTGGCTCACATTCAGCCGCCTGTCAACCAGCACCCAAAGCTCCTTTTCCGCTGGGCAGCTTTCCAGCCCCTCTTCCCCAAGCCTGTAGCGTTGCGTGAGGTTGTCGTGACCCAAGTGCAGGACCCAGCACTTGGCCTTTGTTGAACTCACACAACTGGCCTTGGCCCATTGTTCCAGTCTGTCCAGATCCCTCTGCAGAGCCTTCCTACACTCAAGCAGATCAACACTCCTACTCAACTTGGTGTCATCTGCAAACTTACTAAAGGTGCACTCGATCCCCTCGTCCAGATTTTTGATAAAGGTATTAAACAGAACTGGCCACAATACTAAGCCCTGGGCAACACAACTTGTGCTCAGCTGTCAACTGGATTTAACTCCACTCATCCCAACTCTTTGGGCCCATCCATCCATCCAGTTTTTCACCCAGCAAAGAGTACATCCGCTCAGGCCATGAACAGTCAGTATCTCCAGCAAACGCTGTGCAAAACTGTGTCAAAGGCTTTACTGAAGTCTAAGTAGACAACATCCACAGCCTTGCCCTCACCCACTAAGCGGGTCATCTTGTCATAGAAGGAGATCAGGTTAGTCAAGCAGGACCTGCCTTTCACAAACCCATGATGGCTGGGCCTGATCACCTGGTTGTCCTGTATGTGCCGCATGATGGCACTCAAGATGATCTGCTCCATAACCTCCCTGGGCACCAAGGTCAGACTGACAGGCCTATAGTTCCCTGGGTCCTCCTTCTGGCCCTTCCTGTAGACAGGCATCACATTTGCTAACCTCCAGTCAACCGGGACCTCCTTGGTTAGCCAGGACTGCTGATAAATGATCGAAAGCAGCTTGGTGAGCACTTCTGCCAGCTCCCTCAGTACCCCTGGGTTCACCCTATCCAGCCCCATAGACTTGTGTGTGTCTAAGTAGCGTAGCAGGTTACTAACCATTTCCCCTTGGATGATGGGGGCTTCATTCTGCTCCTCGTCCCTGTCTTCCGGCTTAGGGGGACTGAGAACAACTGTTCTTACTATTAAAGACTGAGGCAAAGGCGGCATTAAGTACCTCAGCGTTTTCCTCATCCTTTGTCACTATGTTTCCCCTCGCATCCAAAAAAAGGATGGAGATTCTCCCTAGTCCTCCTTTTGTTGCTAATGTATTTATAGAAGCATTTTTTTACTGTCTTCTACAGCAGCAGGCGCATTAAGTTCTAGTTGGGCTTTGGCCCTGCATATCTTTGTAGCTATCCTTGTAGTCCTCATAGCTGCCTGTCCCTTCTTCCGAAGGTCATAAACTCTCTTTCCAGAATTCCAGCCAAAGCTCTCTGTTCAGCCTGGCCGACCTTCTTCCCCGCCAACCTCTCTTTCAGAACACTGGAATGGCCTGCTCTTGTGCCCTTACGATTTCCTTCTTGAACAATATCCAGCCTTCCTAGACCCCTCAGGACTGCCTCCCAAGCGACTCTTGTGCACCAGGTCCCTAAACAGCCCAAAGTCTGCCCTGCCGAAGTCCAAGGTGGCAGTTCTGCTGACCCTCCTTCCTTACTTCTCCACGAATTGAAAACTCTTATTATTTCATGATCCCTGTGCCCAAGATGGCCTCCAACCACCACATCACACTCAAGTCCTCCGTTTGCAAGCAACATGTCCAGCGGGGCGCCTTGCCTAGTTGGCTCCCTCACCAGCTGTGTCAGGAAGTTCTTCCACACACTCCAGGAACCTCCTGGACTGTTTCCTCTCTGCTGCACTGTATTTCCAGCAGACAATATAATGCTGCTCTTGTAGTATTCACTACATGTATCAGATAACCATTACGTTAATTAAAAAAAAAAAAAAAATCACATACAGTGTTCCCACTAATCCAAAATTTCTACTTATAGGAAATACTGTTGGACAAATCAAATCTCACGGAAATTCAAATGTATCCAGGCATTTAACCAAAGGTAACAGCAAACTGCAGATATTGAATTGGAAGCTGATTACAACATTTCATTATGGTGTACAATGGTTTATTCCTTTAAGTTCTGGCAGGTGTGACAGCACACATTTTTCTTTCAGCTAGTAAGTCTTAGGTATGTTTTTCACAGTCATTAGCAATGTTGTATATGGCCACAAGCCATCTATAGTCAGCTCTGCTAAAACCAAGTCTCTAGTTTAGTTAAAAGCTATTACCAAGACAGAGTTTGCAGCACGTATTTTTACAGGGAAAGTGATATGAACAATATTCCCAATAACCCATGTTAAAGCTTCTAGCATAGTAGCTCCCCATACAATTTCTAGCTAAGTACTGAGCTCTTATCAGAACTCATTGGAGGGTTCTGTTTATGACTTGCAATTTACTAGCAATTAGATGACTGAGTTCATCCTAGTGAAATACTTCAAAATAAATCATCATATTCCAACATAGAATACACAACGATTCCATATGCAGTTATTGGTATGAACACAGACATGCTGCATGCTTAGAAAGAAGAAGGGAAAAAAAGTCATTTTCCTAGCTTTTTTGTATTTGTTGCACCACAATGCAGGAAAGAAATAATGGGCTTCTCAAATGGAGAACAGATCATATCTCAGAGGGACTCAAGCCAGGGCCTCCAGACAAAGAACCTGGTAACACTTTTTCCACTCTTCCAATATCACCACCAGTTATAAACACTGTGGTAAAAAGAAGAAACACCAAGAGCACTGGGAAATGTACATGCATATTCATTGTCACCAGGTCGAGCAGACAAGAGGAAGCATGTGCTTTGTTCTACCAGTTCCTAACTCTGTGCTTGAGGAATTGCTAGACAAGAGCCAGGAAAAAAAAACAGGAGTTTCACTGCAACATGAATGCTTTGTTGTACCCAGGTTAAAACTGGAGGTTCGCTTGTGCTGTTGTTCACAAATGCAGCACAAACAAGTTCAAGAGTGGGTAGAATTTAATTTTCACTTTTTTTTTTTTTCTTCAAAGGCAAATAGGCAGCATATCACAGACTCTAGAACATCCTGAACTGATCTTATCCTCCAACAGGGGTAAACAGAATCTGCTTTTGATTACACATCAGCCTCAACTTTTGAGTCTTTGGGTTTGGCTTCTCCCCCCCCTTAAAATGAAGGGAAACCCATGTACATGCATAGTGAAGAAAATCATGTTTTTCCAAGTATCTCAAAACAAACCAATACACAATTCAGTGGCAAGCAGCGGCAGAAAGGCTCAGCTGAAGAAATCAAGGAGTAGTGTAGCTAGACACCAGTGTGACACAGATGCACCAGCAGTGCTGCACAAGGCTGCAAGACAGAATCTTCCATTTTTCCAGTCAGTCAAGGCTGAAGTCTAGTCAAGAACCATAATGGAGGGGACCCCAGTCAGAAGTATAACACTACCAACTTTTTTTTTTTAAATAAGAAAAACTTGATAGAAACAGTCGCACATTAAGATCCTATTACCAGAACACAATAGCCTCTCCCGCATGATTTCAGAGAAGTACAAACCTCTGCTTATATCGTGTTTGTGTCCTCTATCAGTAGTACCAAATAGTTTTCTACAAAGAAAGGTCTACATAGCATATCAACGCTATCAGAAGTGGTTAAAACTACTAAAATAAAAGTAGTCTTAATAAGTCCAAAAGCTAAACCAGAAATTCAAATTTTATTTAGAGAGATCCAACCAAAAACACTGAAGAAAAAACACCTTTTGCTATCAGACTGCAATTTAATTACTTGAATTGGAAGAGCTGGTTGGTCTCAGTCCAGTTTCTACCAACAAATCAGCATGTTAGCTGGCTCCTTAGGAACTGTTGTACATAATCTTTCCTGTCTCAGAGGCCAATTGCAGGATTAAGAAACACAAATTCTCACACAGCCAGTTAAGGTACACAGTGAAGCCTGAGAAGCTAGCACTGCCAAAAACGTTTCTAAATCTTTGAAAGTTATAAGGACTCAGGTTCCAAAAACATTAGTCTAATACCCTTCGTAAGTATAAAATATATTTATTTTTTCATACCTTGTTCAATTCTATGTTTAATTAAAAAGCTACCCCACCCAAATGGAGATCTAGCATACCCTGTGTCAAAAGGGAAGATATGCATAAGCCAGCTATAAACTCTTAAATATACCCTTATCTCAAATTATAGGGAAGCCAAGCAAGCAGCATGAAATTATTCAAGTTTATTACACATTATGCCCTCATTCCAGATAGCAACCTGCCAAGCTGGTAGAATAGCAACAGGAATTGTGCAGTACAATTCCTATGAAGGGACCCTTCTAAGAGCAGCATTATTGCCATTTTGCTGTGCTTCATGGGTGCTTTAGTTAAACATGACCTAAAAAGGAAGGGAGAAAGGGGACAGGCAATTATTTTCTTTTTAGCATTGTACCAAGAGTCCAAAAGGAATTCTTTGCACACATTTCCACAACAGAAAGGGGGGGCGGGGGGGAAACCCCAAACCTAGAGATTTCATTCTTTTTCCCACAGACCATATACACATATCAATCCTAGACAGAATCACGTCAAGAACATTTTCACTTATACTGCTTTAAGTCTAAATTTAATCCGAATATCATTTAAAATGCAATAAAGAAGAGGTTAATATCTCCCCAGTTCCTCAGCTGAAGGTTAAGAAAACTTCTGACAATAAAAAGTGGTCTCCTTTACAACTAATACACAAACAGGTTTTCTGTCTCATTTGAATAACCTTCAGATATTATTTATACATTATAGAAAGAGATTTACTCCTTTAATAAAAATTCACCTCAGGCCTTCTTTATGAAGCATTAGTAACTAAAGAAGAGGACCAAAAAAACAGTAATTCCTGACCTCCTGTTAAAGGCACTCACAGCCAAGTTGCATCTAGTGTTTACACACAGGTAACCAGGCTTAACCTGCCCCAGGCTGCAAAGGTATATTAAAGCATACATTTCAGAAAAAATGCAGTTTTCATCAATCCCAAAGCCTCTGAAATCTGATTCAGACTTCAAAGCCCAAATTGTGTCAAAACACGTACTATTCTATTAGAAAGGACACTAACAGATTTAAAGCTAAGTAATCTGAAGAATATCAAACTTGCAAGAAGGTCCAAAATCCTCCCCTAGACATTTAAGTCTATTAATACAAAGCCCAAAAGCCATCAGCTTGTCTGAGGTCATTCCCAAAACTACAAGCAATAAAAACATACAGTAGCAAGTCATATTTTCAATATGAAAGGTGCTGTCATAATCCCAGTCAGAAGGCACAGTAGTTTGCTTGCCAATTTAACCAGAAAACACAAAAACACACATTTCATGTACCAGCATTTTACAGAAATGGGCAAATACCACTCTCCTCATAACACTAACAAAGTTTAAGTCATAGATGACTAAACTAATAAATATCTCTCTCATTTTTTTTAACATAACTCTTTCTGCAGTACGCTAATGCAGCTGTCTTTTTATATGCCAAATGAACCTAATGCAAAGACAACAGAAGAAAAAACACAAACTCCAGTTGAAATGAACTAATATGGAACCCCATTTAAAGATGTAGATTTAAGAAAAAAAAACACAAACATGTCCAAATGAAAACTCACACATAACAACACTAAAAACTATTTATCACGTACACGTAACCAAATGGACTTAGTTATGCTACGCAATACCCATCTATAAACCTCAGAAACCAAAGTCATCTAACAAAAAAGCAGTCTAGAAAATAGGTGGGGAAAAAACAGCTCTTCCTGAATTGAGTTCAGCCAACTTGCTACAAACCTAACCCAGGGGTTGCTGCATCTCCATCATCCAGTCACTTCATTGTTCTACACAGCCTGGGTAAAGGTGAGCCAACCGCTACGCACACCCCACTACCGATCAGGAAGCACGCTAAAATCCAAACACTCCAAAGAATTACCCATGGATGAATCAACAGATGGCAACAAGTGACACAGACATGAACAGCTTTCAAAATGCTAACCTAAACACAGAACAGCTCTGAAACAGATCCTCAGTCCCCTTGCGGGTATCTTTCTTATTTTTTCTTTTGTTTTCAAAGGAGGATTAAAAAAACTGGAACGGTACAGGAAACAAAGCTGCAATTTAATGAAATTGTCTGCCCTTCTAATGAAGGGGGGAATGTTGTGGATAAGACAGTATACATGAGAAAAAGGACGATGATGGTGCCAAATCTACCCACAGAGACAATCACTTGTTGATTCACACACAAATGTGCTCCTATTTTCAACTTAATGACAGAGTCCCAGTATCATTAGACAGCTCTGATACATAGGTTAAAACACTTACCTTACATAACTTTCTCTTATTCCTGCCTTGAAGGTAAGGAAAACCAACTCCCAGCTGCAATTCCAAATACAACTCCCAACAAAGCAAGCAGCTTTAACAAAAAGACAACCTGATCCCCACAGCAGCCCAAACACCCTGTAAACGAGCAACGCTACCTCGACCCTCCACAAAGAAAAAAGCACTGCGAACCTCAAGCATTCACAACGCAGCCAGTCCACCTACCGCAATCCGAGCAGGGGGTGCACCCACCTCCCCCGACATTTTTAATCGTTTACCCCTTCAGCGGAAGCTCCAATCCCCACACCCCCGGAAAAACTTCACAGTTCTTGCAAAATACCCTTCTTTTGGGACGGGAACACAGGTGGGCACCTCACCACGGAGCACGCAGGCCTCTTTAAACACACGTAAACACAAACATGTTCTTATTTAAAGACGGGGAAAAAAAAGGGGGGGGGGGGGGGAA
>Ga0065711_1039410_pt1 | contig 17869 bp, 13 predicted proteins | sample Hoacrofraction12_FD_59098 | JGI IMG/M metagenome (GOLD analysis project Ga0065711, IMG submission 59098) | Hoatzin crop microbial communities from Cojedes, Venezuela - Epithelial fraction 12 v2 (version 2) | ecosystem: Host-associated > Birds > Digestive system > Esophagus > Crop | place...
GTTCTCCTTCCCCTCTACACTGCCCTAGTGAGGCCTCATCTGGAGTACTGTGTCCAGTTCTGGGCTCCCCAGTTCAAGAAAGATGAAGAGCTACTGGAGAGAGTCCAGCGGAGGGCTACAAGGATGGTTAGGGGACTGGGGCATCTCTCCTATGAGGAGAGTCTGATGGAGCTGGGCTTGTTCAGCCTGAAGAAGAGAAGGCTGTGAGGGGACCTCATATATACTTACTAATATCTGAAGGGTGGGTGTCAGGAGGATGGGGCCAAGCTCTTTTCAGTGGTGCTCAGTGACAGGACAAGGGGCAATGGGCACAAATTGAACCATAGGAAGTTCCGTCTGAACATGAGGAAGAATTTCTTCCCTCTGAGGGTGATGGAGCCCTGAAACAGGCTGCCCAGGGAGGTTGTGGATTCTCCTTCTCTGGAGATATTCAAGACCTGCTTGTACAAGGTCCTGTGCAGCCTGCTGTAGGTGACCCTGCTTCGGCAGGGGGGTTGGACTAGATGACCCACAGAGGTCCCTTCCAACCCTCACCGTTCTGTGATTCTGTGATTCTGTGATCTTCAAGGAACTTTATTCATTGGAGAGAGATGTTCAGCCTTTTTGAAAAGGATCGCTTTGATTGTTTCAGGATTAGTATCTTGCGTTCCTAGTTACATTTACAAGCTACCTATATTTTTTTTTCGTGTGTTAACTTTACTTTTTTTAAATGATGAAGGCAATACAAAATTCTTGAATGAAAATGCAGTGTTCAGAAAGGAAGCCTTAGGATCTATTATAGATATTTGTATGTATTTATGATTGTATTTATAATTTTTCTCGTTTATGATATTTTAATTTAACATTATAAATTGAAGCTATCTGGGCAAAATTTTGAATATATGAGTAACCTAAGAAAGCAGATTCAATGACCTTTTCTCATCAGAACACTCATTGACTTCTGGGTGTGCTCAGTAATAGCATTTCATATGTTTAGGTCCTATAGTATTGATATGTAAAAACACATAAAGATAAGCCTACACAGTTGAAAAGGATAGACCTTGGATTTAAACACCTAGTTTTCATCTTGATCTTGTGAAGCACAAACTTTCTTCATGAATATAATGTTGAATGGGTTTCAGGATTTGGATCTTTAGCTGTAGAATATCAAACTGCCCAGTGATAAAAGGGAGTCAGTGAAACGTGTAATGTCACAGAATTTCTTTCTCATTTTCTTTACTTCATCTCTTGCAAACACTGTGTACCTGACCTGCAAGCTGGCATCAAATGTAAAACTGAATTAGTTGTGTTATGTTAGATCAGATTTTGTTCTTTATTTTTTCTATTTATTATCACTCCAAATTGAATTTTGCCAGATTCCTTTGTAGCGCATTCTAGAAAGCTGAAACAGTGCAAAGAAATGGTTTCTAAATGCTACTATGAATCTTAGATTCCTTCAGTTTCAGTTTCAGACAGGGATGTTGGATAATTTATAAGACAATCTTTTATTCTGTTGTATTTTATTTGCTTAATTTATTTGATATCTCTTTCTGATATGGGTGCTGAAAAACAGTATTTTCCAACATGTATGAATATATCCCATCACACTGTTGTGTACTTAGCATAACAATACCCCTAGTAGCACCAGATAGAAAAACCCGTAAACAAATATTGAACTATTACAAATCTTTCAATTTCTAGCAATTCTGTAAAAATAATCAAGAAAATTGATTTCATTTTTTAATCAGTATTAGATAGATGCTCTAAAGGACAAATTAATGTATTTATACTGCATTTATGCATTTGACATTCAACTGCCTATTTTCACAGACATAGTATTCCACTTTTTTTATAGAGGAAACTGAGAAACACTGAGAACTTTCATGAGCATTAAGTCTGATGTTTCAAACTGAAACTGATACAGGAAATTGTCTTCTCATAACTTTTTTTTCAGATGTTATGACTTGATTCTATTTAAACAAATCACATTAAGTATATGAGAAGAGATTGCCAGAATCTCAGTTCTCAGCTTGCGCTCATGTGCTTTGATTTGGACATGGGGATGAAAAGTACAGTTAGCGTATTTTCTTGATAAGCCTACAGAACAGTGGGATTCTCTTCTGAAACAGGAGATACAAGATTATGAGAAATTAGTTTCTATATACTTAGAACTCTATACATCCCAACATTTAGTGAACACAACCTTGTCAGGTGGTGATTACTCTGTTGTTTTCTACTGCATATGATATGCTTCTCCTGCAGCAAGGGTCTGACTGTACAAAGAAAAAAGTCATTTGCTTGTGTTTAACAGTCAAATGACCCACTCCTTTTCCATTTTTCTTTTCTATTGATTGTGCAGTTCCCTTTGGAGTGACACAATATACAGGACTTTTATTAAGGGCTGCTGAATCAGCAAGTGTTTACATTTCTAGATCAGGTGTGAGTGATAGTAAGACAAATTGCATGGTTCATACTCAGTTGGACTTCTGTGACACTGTGCAGGCTATTTTTTGCTCAGTTACTCATACCTTTACCTTTATTCAATACTATGCAATAGCCTAGTCTGATACATTTTTGGAAACTTTTCTGTGCCTGTACTTCTTCAACTCCATGCGTAAAAATTAGGGCTGCTCTTACTCTTTATCATTAAAAAATTTTTTATAAAAAGGAAAAAAGCCAAAAAAAGAAAGCCAACACCCAGGTATACATTTCTTTCTCTTTCTACAAAAAACATCAAAAAAGTTGGAGAGAAGGGGAGCATATTACTTTACATTTCCGTATTTTGTACAGAAACAATATCAACATCTGTTTGTTTATTATGTGGTTTAGCTTTTGGATTCTGGCTCTAATAATATGCATTTTCTTTTTGGTAGTAAGTGAAGAATTCTCATGAGAAATTGCAATTGAGACCTGCAACAGTTGATTCCAAACTTCTTTGAAACATCCAGATGCATTGTGCCTTTACATACACCAGAAAGAAGAAGGGGGCATAAACTACTCAAAAGCTGTGGCCCAGGTATAAACCAGGAATGAAGGAGATAGTAGATATTTGAACTGTGTTTTCAACTGTGTTTAGAAAAAGTCATGATGCAGAATCTAAACACCTTGTATGACTGGAAAAGGCTTTCAGGCGTTTACTTACGCATATTTCTAAACCTTTCATTGCATAAGCAAATCTCCTTTTGCCAGGCAAGCCTAATTGTAACACAAGAACTAGATGACATTCTATCCCCATTTGTCAGTCCGTTGTTGACATTGTGAAAGTGCTCTTAGAACTAGCTGACAATGCAAAAGCTTTACAGCAGAATGCACATGTATCTCTTCAGTTTTAAGAACAATTTGAGGAGAAGATATTTCCAGTAAGAGCCAAAACCAGGTTGCAGCAGTCATTCAAGAAGAGGGAGATCTTAAGCCTCACTGTAACCAACCTTTCGCCTTCTACCAGTCAAGGAATTCTTACATGAGACTACGGTTTATTTCCCCTTCTCCCACTGAAAAGAGGAATATGAGCTTCCTAGTGTGAGAAAGGGAGTGTTAAATCAAAGTACATGATCTCCAAGGACACTCAGCTGCAAAGGGGTACACCTGGCTTTCAACATTAACCTTCAAAAAATTTGTATACAGTATATGTTAAGCCACTTAATTTGAAAAAATAAGTGATTCTACAATAAAACAAAAAAAGAAAAAGAAATAGCCACTCAGGACAAATGACTGCTATCCCAGCAAAGATCTGTTTACATATGTGCACTACCTTCATTCAGAAAAAGTGAAGAAAAATCAGACAGACTCGTTAATAAATCACATAAAAGATGACTGCTCTTGGAACAGAAACTGGGGATTCTTTTCTTCTGAGGACTATTAGACTAGTAATGTCTTTAGGAGTAATACCTTAGTAGTACCTCAATGAATAACCAGGAACTCATGCACTGATTTCTGTAATTATTTCACAGTTGGTTTATGTCTTCAATTTTAACCTACCTGAATTAAATCCAAAGAAGTAGAGAGGATGGAGGGCAAACAACAAATGAAAAAGAAAGCAGTACCAGGATCTATTTGTTGGTTGATGTCTCCCATTTTTCTCCAAGGAAAATAGTAAGGTATTACTCTCACAGATCTGGAAGGAGAGTAAGTCCACTAAGTCCCCAAAGCCTTTATCTAAGAAAGGGGCAAGACATATAAGGACTGCAAGAATTAAGTTAGCCATCCGAGGTGCCTGGTTGAGTGGATTCTGAAAGAGATGAAGAAAATTCTGGCAGAAAAACTGAAATGCACAGTTTCCTAACTGACAGAATGACTAAAATGACTGAAAAAATGTTATTAAAGGAAAAGATAAGGAGTTAGATACAAGGAAACAACTGCACAAGGACCTTTAAAAAAATCTTTAAAGTATTTTCATGAGAATGAATAATGTTTTTGGTTATTTTATCTAATTTAACAAGAGAGTTCCTTTTTCTGTGGATTACGTCAGTCCTGACATAATGGAACCTCAGTGAAAGCAAAAGATAACAATCTCAAATAGCTTCTTTCTTTATTTTCCCCAGTACAGGAGGTTATGACTTCAATATCATTGCTTGTCTTTCTATTGCTATCAGTGTTACCTGTATGCAACCCTAATATAGATGAGTACTTCAGAACTTGTTTATCTGGGGTTATCCACCCTCTGTACAGTTGGAAAATGGGAAATTACGTCCAACATGTGTGACTTGAATTCTTTTAACACTTTAGGTTTGCACTGTCCTCTTTTTCAGTGTTTAAACTTACCTTTTCTAAGGTGATTGTACCTTTTTGGTTGTTTCATTAGTCCAATTTGCGTACATGTGAGTAGGGAAATAAACATCAATTTAATGACTACATAATTTAAACAGTACAAAGAAATTATATAATTTTGAACCTATCTGACTGATAACATTATAAGCTAGCATGTAAAGAAGTCAAATTCATGTTATGCAGATTTTTGGAAGCAATTTGGCTTCTGAAGAATAACAAATGTACCTAATGACCTTTTAGGTAAGGGTATTCCAGGCAAAACACCGAAATCATTCAACAAACAGTGACTATATAGCACAAAGAAGAAAATGAAATACAGAGAAGGGAATGTGTTTTGACAGGCTAAATGCCCTTTACTCTTTCTTCAAAAAACTGTTCTGTTCTTATTTATGTCTTTCCTTAGGGAAATGTGTCCTTGTTGCATATTCCTTTTTAAATGCCCTGTAAAATGATTATGACACCTTCTGTAGAACAACTTGACTGGTTTATGTCCACACAGATAGAACTGCGGTGCTGTAAATCTAAAAGCTTCCAAACTGTCCACACATACTATGCTGGAATTGCCTGTGATCCTCTATTATTTGTCTTTAAATATTTTACGTTCCTGACACAAATCCAATATTGCTTGCTTGGCTGGATGATGTTTTCAGATTCCAAGGTCTTTTGCTGTGACCAGTAGTTCATGAACTCTGTACACAAACATTTTCTAGCTCTGTTTCTGGTTATATGCCATTGTATTAAAAAAAAAACTGAAACAGTCTCTCAAAAATATTCCATTGATTCTGACATGATCATGAAAAATATCAACAAATGAATGAAATAGAAACCGCCAGGTAGTCCTGAATTCTTGTTCTCGTTGATAAAGCTGTCACCTTTTTCACCTGTCACATGACTGTGTAAAAAACCTAAAGTTTTTTCTTTTAGATCCAAAAAGATCGCCTGCTTCACGTGCCGGTTTTCATTTATGTCACGCCAGGTTATGTTTTAATTAAACACTAACATCCAATCCTCTCCCATTCCAAATATTAAATGAATAAAGTGTTTGGTCTTAGATGACTCCAGCCATTGGAAAACAGTTTTACCCCAGTGATTGAGCCTGAATATGAATCTCGGCCTACTTTTCCATCTGTAAAACACACTTGATAGCAGAACTAGAGAATCACAGAATGGTTGATGTTGGAACAGAGGTCTAGAGGTCATCTGGTCCATCTTCCTGCTCAAACATTTACACCTAAAGCCCTGTGCCCAGTACCATGTCCAAATGGCCTTTAAATATGTCCATGGATGGAGACTCAGCAACCTCTCTGGGCAACCTGTGGCAGGGTTCAGTCACCCTCATAGTAAAAAAAAATGTTTCCTGATGTTCAGAGAGAATCTCCTGTGTTTCAGTTTGTGCACAGTGTCGATTATCTTGCCACTGGGCACCATTGAAAAGAGCCTGGCTCTGTCCTCTATGCACCATCCCTTCAGGTATTTATACAAGTTGATGAGATTGCCCCTAAGCCTTCTCTTCTCTAGGCTGAGCTCTCCCAGCTCTCTCAGCCTTTCCTCATAGGAGAGATGCTCCAGTCCCTTCATTATCTTTGTGGCCCTTTGTTGGACTCTCTCCAGCATGTCCATGCCTCTTTTGTACTGAGGAGCCCAGACCTGGACACAGTATTCAAGGTGTGGCCTCACCAGTGTAGAGCAGAGGGTGAGGATCACTGCCCTCAACCTGCTTGCAGTGCTTTGTCTAATGCAGCCTAGTATATCATTAGCCTTCTTTGCAGCAAGGGCACAGCACTGACTGACAGTTCATCTTACTGTCCACCAGGTCTCCAAAGGCCTATTCTGCAAATGTGCTTTCTAGCCAATTGACCCCCAGCGTATAGTCCTGCCTGTGGCTGTTCTTTTCTGGGTGCAGGACATTGCACTTCCCATGTTGAACTTCATAAGGGTCCTGTTACTCCTTTTGCTTAGGAACCTCTGGACAGTAACATGTCCCTTGTGTATCAGGCACTCATCCCCAGTTTTGTGTCATCAGCAAACTTTCTGAGGGTGCACTTTGCCCTGTCATCCAGCTCATCAATGAAGATTTAGAAGAGGATTGGACCCAGTATTGACCCTTGGGGGACACCACTTGTTACTCGTCTCCAACTAGGCTTCTTGCTACCGGTCATCATCCTCTGGGTCCAGCTGTTCAGTCAGTTTTCAGTCCACCTCGCAGTCTGCTCTTCCAGTCACTATTTCGTCAACTTCTCCATGCGAATCTTACAGAAGACCACATCAAAAGCCTTACTGAAGTCAAGGTAGACAGTATCCACTGCTCTCATCTCACCTACCAAGGCAATAATTTAATGGTAGAAGGTTATCAGTAAAAGTCTGTTTCTTTTTTCTTATGTTTTTTTTTCCACACAATTCAAATCACTAATTAAATTTATTTTAATTGCAATAAATAATGGTAATTTCCCTATAATGAATCTGTTTTGCCCACTGCAGTAAGTGCTAAGTGTCTTAATCTTGACCCCAGAGTTTTCTTGTTCCTGTTCTTCCTTTTTTCTTCCACCTGTCCAGCCGATTTTCTCCAAAAAAACTAGTATACAATGTTGTTTTTCAGACTGTTTCATGGAAAACTCAAAATAATTTTTGAAAAATCATATAAGCCATAAGAGAGTGTGATTAATTCAAATTTTATCTCAATGTGCATTGCTGCATTTAATTACTATGAGATTTGAAGTCCATCGTATCGTGTCTAAGTGAACTGATTGAACTCTATATCACTTAATGTATTTTTTGCTCCACTAATGCAAGTAGGTGTTTGTTCTCAACTTACTCTCTGTTATTTAAAGACTATCTTCCAAACTCCAGCATTACTTATTTTTAATAGTTTATACTAATTTATGCTTGTGCCAGCCTTGTCTCCTAGTTAAAATAGTTCTGATTAGTGGTGTACTCTATGAGTGTGTTTATAACGGTAATCACGTCCTCCCTCAGACTGCATTGTGAACACTCTGCCTCTTTTAGTCTGTTTCTATGTTTTCCCATACTTTCCCAGTCTATTCCAGTCTTTTCCCATACGAACTTGCAGAAGTTATATATATTAATTGGTATTTTATTTATATGTAGTAAGTTAAATTAGTTTCTCTAAATGTGGATTATCATAACTGTATTGCAAATACAATTCTCAAGATCATTAGGAATTATAATTACATGTATCTGTCTTTACATATTTGCATAATACATCTCATCTCATATGTCTTATGACTTTACTGTGTACTGATATCAACAATCAGATGTCGTTTTCTCAATCATTTCCAGATGATCAGATCCCTGTTTGTAGCAGAAATCTTCAGTGTCTGTTCCAGGACAGTGCCTTCTGTATTATTACCTTTCAATTTATTATTATATTAATTCAAGGCCATCATTAATGACATCATAGTCTTTTATTATATCAGTGATATCTTATAAATTGTTTTCAGCAAATTTACTTTTTAACTTCAGCAAAGTTACTTTTATGATAAAATAATTAATGAATTTATTAAATTAGCCCACATTATTTCTTGGGAAATTCTACTGTTTAATTCCCTGATGACTAGAAGTTCCGTTGTGTCATATGCTCTTTAGTTACTTTATCTGCATTGTATTAAAGTGATTCTAACTTTACAAATTTTTCACATAACATTGAATTAAAATGTGAATTTTAAATAGAAGGACTCTTTTCTATTTCCTGCATTTCTCAAAAAGTTTATAAAACATATTGGTTTCATTTAGCATAACAAATTTTTAATGCACTCAAAGTTGTGTTGTGCCCCGTTTCCACTTATTTCCCTTTCCTGCCTGATTTCTTCTAATGCATATTGGTGGTGGTCACAATGACAGACCTGATCCTTACCATTCTTTTCTCTTCTTACGTATAAGTCCTAAATAAGCATTTTTCAATTGTATACCTTTGTTAAATTATATACTAGTCTAAACAGTTCAGCTTGAAATACCTGGTACTAGATTTAAAATTTCAGGAGTGTTAGATGCAGATTGGTTCATTCCTGAATATGACTGCACTAAATACGGTGAGCTACGCCTCCATTTAGTTATTTTGACAGCAAGCCTTTGCATATTTATTATCATTAATCTTCTTCAAAACTGAGAAAGTAATTTATTTTGTTTTTGGACCATTCCTGATTAGCAATAATCCATCCTTCCTACAGTACCCCCCTCCTTTTTGTTTGTTTCCTTTATCCAGAAACTTTATTCAGAAACTTTTCGTTTGTTGCCTGACATTTTCAAATGATATTCCACAACTAATAAAGAGAAATAATTAAAAAAAATCCTGCTTATCCTTTTCATATTTCAAAGGATTTTTTCTTTCCGTGTTAAATATCTTAATTTAAATTCTTCTGATACTACTCCATATGGCTTTTTATACAAGTATGCATTTATGTCAAGTACTGGGTGTGTATTACAATATTGACCCAGTATTTTGGTCTCCATTTATCTGGGCTGGGCACCTGTCTGGGATGTAAAACAGGATCTTTTCAGCATGGGTACCTGAGTCAGTTTTCTGCACATTTCTTTAATGTCCACACAACTATTGATTTGAAACAGTGTGTATTTTTTGAGATCTCCTATTATCTTTTGAACAAATATTAACGCTCCTGGAGATTTACTGTTCTTAATGCAGTTTCATGTATTTACTGTCTCATTTTGGATGTCACAGTTTTGCTTTTTAGAGAAAATAGATCAGATTGCATTATAAAATCAGGTAGTTCACATATTTTTTTTTCTCTTTCTTACTTGTTCCTTGGCATTCACCACACAGAGGTTGTGTTGAGAGGTTCCCGTTACTTAGATGTTCTCTTCAGTTTGATAGATAGATTGGTCTATCTGTCCGTCTGTTCCCTCCACATTCACCCCTTTTACTTTACAAAATTCTTTTTCATTCTCCGTACATTCATCTAACATTTTACAGCAATCATTCTACTATGCATGTTAGCCATTATCTCATGAAAGCAAGTTTTTCACAATCTTCGTACGTTCAGCCAATGAATGTCACATTTATCATTTGCTATCAGTATGGGAGTGTTCAGGAGCAGCAAAGTCAGGGGAGCTGTGGGTGAAACCTGTCTGGCAGGAGTAGAGCTCCACCCCACAGCACCCAAGTAAGGAGAGCAGGGCAGTAGCACAGGCGCAGCAATAGCCAGATTTAACAGAGTCCGGATGACCAGGAAAGTCCCTACACATGGGGTAGGTCTGGAATGAAGTGATGAAGTCGAGCTAGTGAGCCATGGTCAGGTCCAGAAACACCAAGTGGGATCAGACACTGCAGTGGTCACCAGGCAAGTCCTTAATGCTGAGGCATGTCTTAGGTCAAGCTCGTCAATCTGCTGGTCACTCTGCTGGTCAAGGCCAGGTTCCAGACTAATGTGGTATACGACCAGGCATAGGTATGACTGCAGCACCTTTGCAACCTGGCTGAGGTTGGTAACAAATGTGAGAACCTCTGCTTAAACGTAGCTTCCAAGTGAAAGAATGTGGAGCTCTTGCTGAGGCTTCTTGGCAGAGCAGCTCAGTGGGGCCTTCCTGACCCTTCTTTTAATTATTTTTTTTCTACCGAGGCCAGCTGAGGCACCTGAAAGCTCTCCCTCACCAGCAAGCTGTCCTTCAAACAGGTCAGTTGAACTCCTTACAAGGGTGTACTGGGCCTGGCTGCGCTGGAGTTAACATCACCATTTTAGTCATTGCTGAGCAGTGCTTACACAGTATCAAGACCTTTTCTGCTTCCCAGACTGCCTCAACAAATATACCCAAGTAAGCCACCTGTTTTGTAAGAGCAGAGAGAATTAACCCAGAGAGGCAGAAGTTCAATATTATATATAGTCATTCAGCATAACCCAAATACATTCTTGGTCATCGCTTTTCATACTCCAAGAATTACTTTAGCTATCTGAATTAAATTTACTAACAAAAGTGTAACTTACCAGAACACTTTTGAAACTAAACATTTTTCTCTCGTTATGCATCCTAAAACTAGCTTGCCAGATTGTGTAACAGGTTTGTACTTTAAATTCATTTAACAGGTTCTAAATTCATGTGTGTCAGGTTTATTTAATGGAATCTTATTTTGCAAGACAATAAGACAATGCTGAAGTTTATCTTAAAGTTGTCTTTATTAATCAGCAGCACAAAGAACTTCAGGTTTTTAAATCTCCCTGATTTCAGGAATAGTTTGTAGCTCAAGGTTTATGAGTTGTTACAATATATTCTTTAACAGAAAAGAAATATGAAGTAAAATAATTCATAGAATAATGTGAAAGCATGGTATTGCATGTATTAAAGCTCGTAAAATGGACATGTCTCTATCATGTACAGCAGTTGAAATAAACCTGATTTATTTCCAGAGGTATCACCTTCAAAAAAAGTTTAGCAATGCTAAGCAGTCAATCAGTTCTGCTGAGAATATCTAATGACATCATAAACCATAATGGAACATTGTAGGTGGTTATTTAATCACTATTATCTACAGGTGCAATATTATAGTGAAGGAGATGAGACAAAAAAAGGGAGCTGGAAGGGGTAAGGTAGGAAGGATATAATGTCTCTCTATAGTCCCTCCAGAGACAGCAGAATGAAACAGGGTCATACAAGGAGAGTTATAGATCATTTTATACTATTTTTTGTTTCATTTTCCACTGTTTTTAGAAGAAGCCCAGGGATATTTCTGAATATTTTGGCCCAGTTTTGTAATAAATCCACTGATTGGGTACCACATTCAATTAATGGAAAAGTTTTGGTACATATGAGTTAGGTTCCTGTTGGAGGAAATGGAACTGCAAGCTCTTCTCCAAATGTATACAAAATGTGCTCCTCACCCTAATGGAGGAAACAGAGCTTTGAATCAATGACTGGACTTTTGACCATCTTTGGCCAAGTGTTTGCAGGATGTTCAGTCCTACCAATCAGACTATATCTAGATTGCCATAAAAGCACTAAACTAAAAATTGTGTAGATGTAAAGGCCTTAGAAGCAATCATTTCAATCTTTTCATCTCTTTCAGTTGAGATAAATTACTTGTCACTATATGCATTGCCTAGGATAATTCTCTGATAGGTTACAGGTACCATGTAGTCTTAAAGTTACAGATCAAGCAGGATCTGCATTCAGATCCGTGCTTCTACCCTTTTTCTGTTTTTAGCTACCACAGACCATAAAATGCTCCCCTTTCCTCCCCCTGCCTAAATATTTGTGATAATATGCTTCCACCTTGCTGACTTATCTACTCACTCATCAGTTACCCTGTTAATATTTCTGCCAAGAACTTCCTTTAAACACAGACCTTTGTGAAGCATTGTTTTCCCCTACTAAAGCAATTCTCACCTGCCACTTTAGAGACTCCTGCAAACCAGAATGGCTGCCTGCCATCTGCGTTCTCTCCAGTGAGGGAGATAGCATTTAATAATTCATAGGATGGATGACAAATACTGTTTGACATTTTTCTCCTGGTTGCAGTGTACTTCCAAATATATTTTGTGTCCATAGAAATGTTTCTATCATTTGGTCAGTAGGAAACTTTCACTTGTCAATCAAATACTCCAATAGCAATAAAATCAAGTGCATAACAGCCTTTTTAGACAATTGTTTTTTTAGCATCAAAAGCCCTATTAATACTATTAGCAGTGAACATTTTCAACTGCTAAACAAATGCAATCAAAGTTCACATAACTCAAAAGAAGAGGCTTAATTATATGCCATATGCCATGGTCGTGATCAAATACACAGAGATTCGACACGCTGAAGGGTTTATTGTCATAAACTCAGTAAAAGAATTCTAGCTCTTTTATTATAGCATTAGACTTGAATGGAAAACAGACAAAATGAAAAACAAATTCCAATGAAAATACGATTTTTCAAAATCAAGCCTGTGGCAACAAATCAGGATATATGAATTTCAGTAATTTTTCAGATTTGTGCATAGATTTCATCTTCCAGTGGCCATAAAATAATTGTGACAGTTTAATCAGCCTGATATTACAAAAAGAGTCTTGCTGGGGCATTCAATGAAATTTAACTACGGGACATAGTGGACCACGTCCCATAGCTGGCTGGCTTATTAAAAAGAAAATTCAGTTATGATTAAAATTCACATTCACAAATGTCTGTCTGTTTAAAAATATTTCTCTGGATCTTCTGATAGTCTGTGTTTCTCCAGTTAGCAGCTGGGAAACTGGCTTGAAATAGGTACAGTGAATAATTTCAAACTTCCTCTTTTGATTCTGTGTTCAGTTCAGAAGTCACTTGTCTTTATAGTAAGAAGAAATCATTTTCATACTCACCATTACAAAATATAAATGTTTCATATGTACTAGTCCTTAAATAAATAATTTTTATTACCTGTCCTGAAATGTGTATTCATATTATTTGCAAAAATTTAGGAGAAAAAGGACAAAGGGTGTGCAAGTCAAAGCACACATATGATATAGACAACTATCATGTAGAAAGTAAAAATGAGTTTGTTATTTTTTGTGTTTAATTTATGACTGGAATGCATATAGAATAGGAGACAGGAATCAACAAATAAATTGAAAAATTAAAAAATTAAGTCACTGGAAAAATGGATGATAGATGCACCAAGTTTCACAGAAAGGACAAGGCACTCAAAAATCACTGGTAGGACAAGCTTTTAACCTGTCAAAGTCAACTATGCAGCTGCCGAAAAAGCTTTTGTTTACAGATTAGACGAGATTTTGAAATGCTTATGTAAATAGTAGTGGCTAAATGTGGCCATATTTCGTTGTGATTTCAACCAGCAGTCTCTTGGTGATTCCTCTCAAAATATCAGGATAATCCTGATTTGTTTATGTTTTACTTTATATTCTTACAAAATAAAGTGTTGTCAACTAAATACAGCAAATTTTCCTGAGACCATTCTAAGATTATTTTTAGTTTCGTGGTTAATACATTTACTTAAGTGAACTATATTGTCAGAAAACATACTATAACTGAAATAGTATTCAAAGGAGTTCTGAAAGTGCTTGTTAGTTCAGACATTGAAAAGACTGAATTTGTGTAATTCTATATATGGGCAAAGTTGTAAAGAAACTGCTACATTGTTTTGTTTTGAAACATCGCCTTAGAAAACATCCTATTTCTTTACCTGTAAATTTTTACAGACAGTATCATCATATCTGAATTACTTATTTTTTGATAGCTTTGAATTTAAATCTTTTTGCTTCTGATATCACTAGATGCTACATCTACTGAAATATCTAATGATTTCTTATTGCTTTTCTGTTTCAGTCAGAATCTATTTCTACAGGATGCTCTTGGCTGCCTTATCTAAATAACGTCAGCAAAGTTACGGTGTTTATGACCATGTAATCTATACTCACAATTGTTCACAATAGGACAGCAGACATGAGCCTGCAGAAAGACAGAGCACATGGTGAGCGCAAAATTCATATTTTTCTGGTGTAAGACCAGGGGCAAAAATATTTAGCCATATATCAAAGGATAGTATTTTTACTGTGGTTTAAGCCACATGTCATCTTCCTACTGAAAAAAATCTTTTAAGATTATAGAAAGTCCATCATCTTCCATCCAGTTCAAAAAAGATGACTTAGCAAACAAAAAGCACTTGTAGGAAAAGGACAGATGAGCAAATGAACGTATTTTGCTTTCCTTATTGTTATGGTTGTTAATATCAACTGGCTCATGAGGAAATAATTTTAGCCAAAAAGAACTATAAATTTGCTCATTCTCTGCATTATCAAATGCACTTCATTTTGAAGAATAAATCAGTTGCATTTTAAGAATACGAGCAAGCTGTTAAACGATAAAAATAAATGAGATTTTATTTCTTCAGTTATAAAGGGCATTTCTTTTCTTTAGGGAATTTGCCCTTGATTTTGTAGCAGCCTGCTCAGAATGCAAGTTCCCAAGCTGGATGACCACTGGAAATGTGATTACAAAGTTAACTGAGTAGAATCTTGAAAATTAATAAATTTAATTTTATAGTTGCCTACATTCTGAGGCACTGCTGCTGAGAGGATATTTTTCTGGGTTTTTTTAGTAAAAGCAAGTAATCTTTTTACAGATCAATTTCTCCATTTTCTTTTTTTTTCATTTTTCATCTTTTATGAGATAAATGATCATTTCCTCTGACAAATTTTCTGATATATATAAGCTTACAATATTTTTCCTGCTTCACTCAAATGCTTATCTGATCTAATTAGGACACTAATATGTGTTGATTTAAATGTTTTACAGTTTAATCTTTTATCTTTTTTCCAGGACAAAGCAAGCCAAGTTTTCATAAAAAAATATCATCAATGTTATCATTTCCCCAGAAGTGATTGAAAAACACTGCATTTTAACATTTGTAATTCATATACCTACCAATAACCTGAGGGAAATATGAAATTGTTACTTTAGAATGCATACTGACATTAAGGTTTCTCAAGTGATAAATGAAAAACAGATCACTATTCACAGACTAACTCCATGACTTTAATGATTTTGGACCTTTGCATAAATTAGTCACAAGGAAGGTAAATATGAAGGCAAATGGTAATTTCAATATGTCTAAGTGAAGAAGGCAGACTGTATTTGTATAATGAAGAATTCTATCCTAGAAAGCAGTGGCTAGGAATAATATTTAACCATATATGGTAGGTAATTATAAGAATAACTTTTCAAGATCTACTGTGGAATTTTGAAAACATCATTGGAATATATGGGTTTTTTCCCCAAGATACAGTCTTTGTTAAAGAAATTGATTCAGGGAAGATAGATTGTACAAAAGCTAAATCAAATGTTCATTGTGTTTTCTTTATGCTTAAAATTCACAAGCATAGCAAACATTCAAAAAAAAAAAAAGAAAACAAACAAGCAAACAAAAAACCCCTCAGATGATATGCTGAAATCTTTATTAGTAGTATGACTCTCTATTATTATGTGGTTTCCAAAATGCTTATTTTTCAGTTTAATTAAAATCCATGTGAATCCATTGTCAAAATCACATTAACTAATCCCTGTACGTAATACTCTTCTTTGAAAGCATCTAAAGTTTCTTGTATTTTAATTGTGTAGTATTGCAGTCTGATAGGTCTTAATATTGTTTCCTTTGCGTTTAATGTGCTTTAATTAAAACTTGATTTCTTAATGGTATTATTTTTCACCATCATTGGGACGTTTTAGATGCTTGAATGATGGGCACACATTAAATTCAGTTTCCTTCTAAAAGAAGAAGATGCAAGATTTATTTTATATTTAATTCATAAAAATCGAGTATTATAGTTTCTTTCATGTTTTATGGTATTCCATATTTATTGCCCAACAAATACAAATCTGTTTTTAAGTGTCAAAAATATCCTGGGTTTCTAAACATGCAAAAGTGAGTTTGAACTGACCTTGTTTTCTTCTTCTTCCCAACTTTATCATCTACATCAATCACACACTGTCTTTTCTTTTTCCTTACAATCTTTGTATCCAGGTTAGTAAAGATTTCATCTGACACTTATCACTACTAATCTGTATCTTGCTGGGATTGTAAATATTTTTTATTTTCTCTATGACTATACCTTTCCACCTTTCTTTTATATAGTTTGTACTAATCTCTATTGACTTTGCAGTTATAAAAATCTTCTCACCAGGCTTCGATTATGCCCACAAGATCACAACCACCATCCTTTAGTGGCATTTTTTTTCCAGTTCTCTTTGCTTGTTTCTTATCCTTCCAGTATTGTGTACAGGCACGCCAATACTGATGTCTTTTGAATCTTCGTGTTTCATTCTTTTGACAAATGCATCTTCTGATTTATTAATGTGATGGCAAAAGTGTCAAAAGCCTAGCAGAACTCAAAGGACTAGATTTTTATAATAGATAATATTTAATGGAAAATAAACTCTACAGTCATGTAACATAGAAAAATAAAATCCAAGCCTTCTTGATTCAGAGCTTAATCACCTGTTATATATCTCTCATTAGAAATAAAATTCCCTTAACACAGAAGTATCTATTAGGGCATGTAAAATTCACTGCCACTCCCAATACATCCTGTGAGAGTATCCCAACACTATTGAAACTAAAACGTGTTTGGGTCCCTAACTTCAGGCACCTGTTTCTAAGGATTTTCACCTACAAGATGAGAAGTCCTGTTCTGAAATGCTGCAGTGAAATCAACTGACAGCATTATAAGTTGTGCTGTGACGTGGAAATAAGAGAAACTTGATACTGCATTTTCCTTCTCAAAAATATTCTCAAAAATATTCTCAAATATTCTCAAAAATATTCTCAAAAATATTGTTGGTGCTCCATGTCAAGATATAGTACCTAACAGCAAAAGGTAGTAAGAAATGAGAAAGACAGAAGCCCAAATTCTGCATTAAGAAGAGTTGCTCCTGAGCAACATCTAAATTGACCCTACTCAGTGATAAGGGTAAAGCTCTTATTTCTTTAATTGTATTCACCCTTTAACTATATCCACCCTTTGTTTACAATTTTTTTCTCAGGTATAGTATGAGAGTGAATTCATTCAAATGTGACTCTGCCAATTGTAAGTACATATATCTGTGTTCTGACTATATATCTCTGTCGCTTCTTCCACATAAATAAGCAGTTTTCACACTTTGAAATTCAATTCACTGTAGAATTTTTGCTTCCTACTGTGAATGTCAGTTATATCAAAAGAAGGTTTTAGCTGATAGTTCGGGTTTGTTTCACAGTCAACCTGTAGTAGCCATTCAAAGAAGCAAAAGCTTTTTCTCCATATGAATTATTTCATTTTCTTTCTTTGTCAGAGACCCTTCATTTACAGACAAGTGTGTCATAGGCATAGAAGCAACAAGGGTGGACAAGGGAAAACCAATGGACGTCATCTATCTGGATTTTTGTAAAGGTTATCAGGAGTAGTCAGCATGGATTCACCAAAGGGAAATCATGCCTGACCAATCTGATAGCTTTCTACGATGACATGACTGGCTGGGTAGACGAAGAGAGAGCTGTGGATGTTGTCTACCTCAACTTCAGCAAGGCTTTCGACACAGTCTCCCATGATATCCTCCTAGGGAAGCTGAGGAAGTGTGGGCTGGATGAGTGGTCGGTGAAGTGGATAGAGAACTGGCTGAATGGCAGAACTCAGAGGGTTGTCAT
>Ga0065711_1039411_pt1 | contig 17868 bp, 12 predicted proteins | sample Hoacrofraction12_FD_59098 | JGI IMG/M metagenome (GOLD analysis project Ga0065711, IMG submission 59098) | Hoatzin crop microbial communities from Cojedes, Venezuela - Epithelial fraction 12 v2 (version 2) | ecosystem: Host-associated > Birds > Digestive system > Esophagus > Crop | place...
CCCCCCCAACATAAAGATGTTGCAGTTTACAACCACAGGCCAGTCTGTAAGCAACATAGGCATCCTATACTATTGATATGTGCGGTATCCCAACCAGGAGAACAAGTAGAAAAAGAGCACTCCTGACTCTGAAATACTCAGTATATTATATCAGTATGCCAAAAAGTCAATTGCAAAAAATACATTAAAATTTTGGACAAGGAAAGAACATGGCAAGGAGTTGCAAGAAGCTGCACCCTTTGTCCATTTTCTTGGAAAGATGTGAAATTCAGGAGAAACACAGATGAAGCCTCCACTCTATAATAGCTAACAAGTGTTGAGGCTTTTGACATCTACAGTTCAGTCCACCATGAACACAAAAGAGACTGTAAATTACTAGACACAGCAATTCAGCAATCACAGTACTATGATCCATGAAAAAGTGTCAGCTGGCAAAGCTATAGGAGCTTCTGGATTTTTCCATGTTTTGTTTTGGAAACCCAGCAAATGTGCAAAAGCACACAAAAAGTACATATACTAATTTGTACTCATGAAAAATAACAAACACAACATGACAAGCTTATCTGCAAATGCCTGTCTACTGACGGCTGACTAATACATGTTCTTCAAAGGATATAATGAAACAGCTAATGGACCGAAAAACAACAAGGGCATTATGTATTGTACTAATACGGGTCCTTGTGCATTGCCAAAAATAATGATATAGTGCAAAATCCTGCTAGCAATCCACGATTAGGAAAAAGGTGATCGCAACTAGACAGTGCAATTTGCTATTATTGACCTACAATAGATGCCTTTTGGCTAACATAACAGTATGTCATTGTAATAAACAGTATCTTTTGTCAGCACTTCAGTTATAGCAACAGTATGACATGCAGGGATGCTTATGAGACACATAAGCATTTTTTAAACGAATTTCTGCAGACTCTGCCATGAAGTGGCAGAACAGAACTATTTCAGGTTCATATTCTTTTTTGATTTTGTTTTATTTTTAGAAGCTGCTGGTCTGGGAGGAGGTACATTTGCAGTCATGTTTCCTCCACCTTCTCTGTGCATACTGTTGGATAAATACAGTTTACTCTGCTGTTCACTTTCTCTTAAGTCCATCTAAATCATATTGCCTCTGAGAAAAGAAATTTTCTACAACTCAACTTGCATGGCTCTTTTTCAGAGACAGCACAGTGATTGGAGGCATGATTTGGAAACTGAAGGGTTTGGAAAGCGAAGGGTAGAAAGTGAGAGAAGAGGAAAGAACAGCGCTTTTGCAGAAGGTATTTAGAGAAGCCCAAAGCAAGTAATTGCACTGGATACATGAGTTTGAGTGCAGGACATTGGCTGGTGTTGAAGCTAGTGGTGTGTAAGAGAAGAACAGAAGTTTTCTGTATTTGAAGGGATTGTATAATGTCTATTCCTTCCTCTGTTTCTGGCACTTAACAGGAACAAGCTAACAGGGGGAAAGGGATAAACCAAGTGTTAGGTCTTGCCAGGGCTCACTGGTTAAATGCAATTTTAACTTGGTATTTCAGTCCATATATTTACTGTCAGGTTTGCTTAGACATCTTCAGTACAATGTTTTGATCAGTTACCCCTTTCTGAGAAGATGATAGAAAAACACTGTTTCAAAAGCAGAGAAGAAGAGAAGCAGAGATGCTCTTCTATTTGCAGAACTATAAGACAGCTTGTTTTAGAAACAGGCTTCCCTGTCGCACACCTCCAGACAGCTCTGCAAAATTGCAGTGAATTTTCTTTACTTACTAGACAGAGACAGGGTCTCATAAGGTAAATTCATGATAAAACTTTGATTTTAAATGAATCTTTTACTAAATCAGACCCTTTATGAGGCAGTTCAGATGAGAAGGTATCAAAAATGAATTATTAGTGATTGAAGCTGAGGGAATAGTTTTCTGTTTTATAATTTATTGTTAGTTTCCCTAGTTGCCAATAAACTGGGCTAGTGTTTCTTTTATGGTACGTTAGTTTTGCACTGTGCGAGGTGGGTAACAAACAGCCAAGATATTGCCCTCACCTGGTACTTTCTTTCTTGGCACTTTCTTACTTCTGGTTAGAAAACTGGAAATTTCCTTTTACTTACAGAAGGGGAGGGAGTTACATGTGGCATTATTAAATAATTGAATTTGTCACTTCATTAAGTAACAGAATTTAAAACCAGAGGGACCATCATCCAGTCTCACCTTCCACATATCACAGGCCATGAAACTCCAGGTTGTAGCTCCTGCAGCAGCCCAGCACGCCCGCAGCCCAGATCTGTTCTGTATCAATGATTCTCAAGCTGAAGTTAAGGCTCGCATGAAGAAATTGGCAATATTCTACACTTCACCAAAGCTTCTCTTCTCATATATTACGTATCTATCTTATTGTTTAGCATTATGATTGTCCTCCTGGAATTTAGAAACCTTATTAATCATGATGTTGTGCTTTTTCTAGGTCACTATGTTCAGTTTTGAATATCCTATTAGGAACACCTCCATTTGACAGTAATTTATAAAGTTCTGAGATTGCTTGAATTGCCATATGTTAGGCTATGTGATACACAGCCCGTATCTGCGCACAATAAGGAGCAGATGTGGGAACCCCAGTAACCTCACTGGAGAAAGGAAGCCCATGGCCCAGCTCCTCTCAGGGCTGTCCCAGGGGAGCCTTAGCCCCGTGGACCAGGGGGATGCCCTTCACTCTGAGCTGACAGAAGGGGCTGTCCGGAGCATGTTACAGACTGGGACAATATGGGACTCATTATGGGATTGCACAAGACTTATAATGGCATGTTTCGTGGAGGAATCAAAGGCAGGGAAAAGGAGGGACTGGGGTGATTTGGGGAGGAAGAAGCATGGGAAAATAGAGGATGAAGGGGATAAAAGGTCATATCTAAGCAGGGCTGGTCAATACACTTGTGAGCCATGATCTGAACCTGACCGGGACAGTCTGTCCTGTCTTCTCATTAAATTCCATTTCTAACTATTTTCTTGGATGAGGGGACTCTATTCTCTATAAACCAAAATAGAAAGAAAATACATGTATCAACTCAGAAAAAGAACTTATTTCCAGAGGAAAATGCTAAGACTGTCTATAGTTCCTGTCACCTGAAATGAACAATATCTTCATTACATAGAAATCATTTTACAAGAGCAAAATATTTCATAAAACACTTCAGACCACAGATAGCTAAAGTTCAATGGCAAAGACAAAGAGCAAGCCAGCAATAAATTATTGTCATTAGACCCAAAAATATTTCTGTCCTGCTATGGAGAAGCAGTTTCAAACACCTTTTAAAACAGAGAAATCTACTAGGAAGATAAAAAATACCAAATCTAAAGTAGTTTGTCAGAGGAAAATACTGTCATTTTCCAAAACCTGTCACTCAAAGCTTGCATATTTATTCCCTATTTCTTTCCTATTGTGTTTATCCTATGTGTGCATATTCCATGTGCACATTTATGGAAAAATAAAATCATCTGGAATCTTGTAAGGTATAACCCAGGGACTTTTAGACACTGATTGGAAAAAGATGCCAAAACCATTGATAGCTAATGGTTTTTGCATGTACTATTACTCTTATCCAGACTAAAGGTCTGAAAAATATTAACAAGATAATGAATTATACTTCAACAGAATACATTTCTACTATATTTTTAAATAAGAAGCAGGGGCTTGCCCAAAGTGTAGTAAAAGAGGAAATATAAAACACAGTTATAAGGGGGGGGTCCTACTTAAAAAGAAAAATAGAACTATTGCTTTCACCAGTCTCTCCTACTTCCCTTAGCCCTAACATAGGTGCTGCATTTGTCCATACTGGCTCTTGTAGCAAATTCCTGGCTAATAAGAAAGGTCAAGAAAAACAGGTTTCTGGAAGAGTTTCTGCAATCTTTTGGAAACGATGCAGCTCTTTTGATCCAGGTCAATGGTTATCAATCTATATTTTAAAAGGCCTTTCCCACTGTCCCTCAACATCCAATTGCACCCCACCCCCCTTGACATACATACTATCTTTGGGATCACTTTCCTTCATCCAAGAGAGAATGTCCGACGGTACGAAGGAGTGAAAAGGACAAGGCTCTGGAGAATATGACAGCGAGTATTCTGCCAAGAATAACCTTTTGGTTATAGCATTTTTGCTAAATGATACTGTAACCAAGCATTTGTACATGAAAATATCTCTCTGGAATAAGACAAGTAACTTACTTAAGTAAAGGAGTCTTTAACTTAAATGACATTAAAGGGAGATGAAAAGAACATCGGGGCCAAAGCCCTATAACTCCGTAACACTGGTTCAGCTAATTGTTAGCATCTTGCTTTTGTACACATGCAAAACTTGTTCAACGTACTTGGAAGTAAAAGGAGGAAATACATCATTACCGGTATTCTAACAGGAGAAGGGTAGAAGCAGTATGTCCTTGGTGATCTAGTTAACTGACCATTTGTAACTGAGAGTTAAACAGGATTTGTTGTCAGTTCAATAGACTTGGAGACAACAGTTTCTACCATCTAGGTGATGATTTTCATCAGATACATCTCAGAGAATCTTCCCTTATGGGACATCTACCCCCAGGCACGTTCTGTTTCAGGTAGGTACTGTTCACTCAGTTGCTGAGCTCCGCCAGGAATGCTAAATATATTAACTGCTTGTATAGAAAATGGCATGTCCCACTGGATATAACTAATAATGTTGTTGTTCATCAAAGCAGGAAATATCAAACAGACTAGAAATAGTTTTGTGGGAGAGCTGGGAGCTGGAGAAAATAAAAAACAAAAAGGCAACCCAATTCCTCTGTAGAGTCGATGCATTTTACTGCAGCTAATGCGAAGGCTTGTTGTGTGAATGATGTAATCTGGTATGACAAATTCACTGTTTGGAATAACCTTTCCTGCCACAACTATGAAGGAAGACTTTTTCAGACAATACGTGACACATGCCTGGGTTCTGGGTTTATTGGACACCACACACAAGAAGATTTTACTAGCTGAACTACTCTAGTGTTCATATGACTCCTTTATAACTTAGTTGAAAACACGTTATCATTATTATAAAAAAATGCATAATTTTATTTCAAAACTTATGATATAAACCCTGTCACACATCTTCTTTTCATTTATATGCATACTTCTCCTGACTGTTTTATAACTTTCCCAGCTATTTCTCAGTCACTGGAGAGCTTATTCTTCTGTAAATTTGACAAATCTCTGTGCACAGAAAAAAAATAAACCAAATGTCATTTCTTTAACAGCTACTATTTATACATTGGCTGTCAGAGTTCTCTCATTCAATTTCCAACAGTTTGTTTTTATTGTTTGCATGACTGACTTCCTCTGAGTACGTTGTAACATTGGCCTTTACTTTCTAAACGGTTTCCAAGACTGATGTAAAGTCTGCTACCTCCAGTACCTTCTCTCCTCCTCCTGATAATTCATCATTCCTTTTGTCGACAACTGTTTTTATAGGGCATTTTGGCATTTTAAATGCATTTTTCATCCCCATCTAGACAGAGCCTGCTATGAGGGCCAAAGTCTACTGTGACCTGCTGGGACTTCCTGAGGTATAGTGGCAGGGCTCTGGATAATTTCTCTGTGCCTAGCCCCCTGATCCAGCTCACCTGTGGGAGTTCTGCTTTTCTTCCTTCGATGCACATTGAAGACTTGGGGCACTCTGGCCTGCATTTCATAGAGGATGCAAGGGACTGTAGGAGTAACCATACACTCTCTGGGTCATCTAAGTCATTTCAGTAACAACATAAGGCTGGTTTCACATGCATAGCCACCTTTTTTTCCTTTATCAAGCAGGCCAAAATAGTGATCATAGTCAGTACCATACCAATAAAAACAATACCTGTTGCCCAAATTGTTAGAACCAGCAGATAACTCTTTGCGACCCAGCAGACTTCAGCAGAGGTCTCTTGCACACAGCAGCTACTGGATGTCCCTACTGCTTTAAGCAGCCCAAATGACTTATTAGCAAAGGGACGGTACAGTGGGTTTACTGAAAGAAGTTCATTATTATTTGAATATTTGGGTCTGAACTGTGCACTTTTAGGCAACAATAACTTTAATAGACTAAGCTTACACACAGAAAGGTGAACTGACCTAAAAGTTAGTGACCAACCACTGCTATCAGTGACTATTTTAACCATGCACTGACTTAAAAAATAGCAAATTTAAGTCTCAGTCATTGCTGAACAAAGCAGCATTCCATTTAGTCGGTACCTTATTAGAACTACATGAGTTTTTGACATACTGCTTACACTAACCTTTATGCTAAAAGACCAAGTTAGTTTTACACAAAAATAATCTTGTTATAACAACTGTTTGACTAAATTTAAACTTGGCTCATCTTTGTGTATGATTAAGGGGTTTTAACCTTTTTTGTTAAAGGATTTTTTTGCCAATGACTTGAATGATCCTTTTCAAATAGTTGGTGATAAATTTTTAGAAAAACAAGGATGTGAAAGCTCACTGTTAGTAAATCAGGCTGTATAATACAGAACCAGTAGTGTCACTGGAGCTAGTGGAAATACGTAGAATTTTGTGGGCAATTTTAACTTGTGTAGAAAAAGAAATAATCAGAATTCGAATTTCTGCATTGTTTATTGTAAATTAAGAACCTGAAAGTATCTACCAAATGCATGAATCTTCAAATGAAAGATACGAGTCATCATTTGTTTTTGGTGTCAATAAATCTTGCCTGGACTGAACATCATGGTGGGAGGCAGGAGGGGAAAAAGCTGATGGGGACACATTTAGGCTACTGTTTTTCATTTACTAATTTCTATAGCAAAAGTCTCTAAAACAAACCAGACTACAGAATTGTTGGAGGTACAAAATGTAAAAATCAGAAGATGGAAATAACCAAAGGTACTATAATTAATTTATAGATTTGTTTTGTTTCAGTCAGGGTTAAGATGATCAAGGACTTTGGATGGACATGAAAATTCTCAGTGTGTATGCTAGAGACAGCATTTGAATCTAGGAGACAAATCCAGTCTAATAAAGTGTGGAAGTCATATGACCTACAGCAAACATCTTTGACGTAGCAAATTTGTTTAACGGTCTCACATAATCATTATCTCAACTTCAAAATCTAAGCAGAAAACAGGAAATTCAGAAAACAAAGTAGAATTCTGAACTGCAGATAGAAGAAATGCAAATAAAGAGGTAAATATTACATTGTTTTTGTTCGTTACTAAGATGAAGAGCTAGATACATGTTACACACGTCAAAGATAAAAGAACAGAAAGCCAATTATAGAAATATCTCTATGGGTAGAAGTGGTAGAAATCTGAAAAATTTTTGGCATTTAATTTACCACAAAAAATGGTAAAGGAGACTCAGAAAGAAGCAGAAATCTGCATTTGTCGTCTATTTCTGAATTATGTTCTGCAAATCTGAAGTTTTACAAGGAAATACACACATGGTAAAAAAACTGATTCTGAAAAATTCCTTTTGCTGTTGAAAAGGTGAAGTTTTTTACTACTTACCTATGAATGCTTATTCTAATTTTGAGGAAGATGTCAGTGTCTTAGAATTCAAGCGGCAGATTTTAAACATGTTGGCGCAGAAGGGGGGAAATCACTTACACAGCAATTGCTGTGCAATTATATCATTTGTTGAAAGTAAGAGGTAGAAATTATATAAATAAGGAGTACTCTGAAGGATATATAACCAATAATTTCACGTGCTAGTGCCCAGAGGGTCTTGTTCCTCTAAATGTTGTACCAGAAGTAGGTAGTTTTCAGAACTGCATTTTCTATACCGAGAAAGTCAGAGTAGTTTTTGGACTGAAACACACCTCAGTGGTGCTCATATTCCACTTGTACTTTAAAAGCAGAGAAGGTACTTAAATACAAGCTAAAGCTTAGTGGAGGCCTACGGACAACTAAATGACTTGCCATTCTTTCCATTAAAGAAATCTTTAAACATTTTTACGAACAGTAAGTAAAAGGGAGGAAAAAAGGCACTGAAAGATGTTTCTACCACACACCACAAGGTAGCAGTAAAGGATAAAAGGAAAGAAGATTAAAAAGGAACCGCTAAGGCCAACGGGGGAAGGAGGGAAGAAATAAACAAAGCAGCCTAAGAATTTTGACAGATCCCCAACAGTCTAATTACATACACTTGCAAATGCAAGGATGTTTAAGTTGATATAAATTACATATTATCCAGTCAGGTAAAATTTTAAAGTTGTATCTGTGTGTGGTTTCAATCAGATGTTCAGCTGCAGTCCCTCTTTTCTTAGCAAATCTTTGGTTTTAGCAATTTGTCATGTTTGATAGCCTAGCTAAGATCATGCGCATGAAAAATCATTTATTGGTGATTAGGACTGAGAGAATTGAGCATGTTTATTGCTGCATTTTAGTGAATATCCCTCTTTCCCTCCATGATAGGAGAGCAGGGAAAGCAATCATACTTCATTTTAAAAGACACATGATCTAAAGATCATGTTTCAGTACTTCCAAGTGTATTCAAAATTGCAGTCATTAAGATTACGTCCTCTGTGACTGATATCAGCTATTCGGGGTAACCAAAATTAGATGAACTTTGCAGACCTGCTCCAAATGGGGACTTCTGTGTCCCCACTTAATAGCATTTGCTTGCAGACGATAAAGGCAACCCTCAACGTCTGAACATCTCATCGTTCTTCTTTAAATGGCACTGCACATTTAGCCACCAGGTGGCAGATGCTGCCTGTCAGACTAGCAGCCAACATTAATATTCAGAAATATTTAAAATATTAAATGAATATCTAAGGTTTGTCAGCTCTGTTGTCTTGGGTAACTTTTGTTAAGCATACTATTCTGTCTATATTAAATAATATCCTGCCTGATTGGACAGGGCAGAATATTTTCTTATTCTTTTCAAGTGAAACTTCTTAGTACTTTCACTGTTGCTCTGAATAACTTCAATTCAAAACACTTTTTCCACACAAATGTGTGTCACAACATTGACTCATTAACATGAAGGTAGACAGGAGCAATAAATGACAGAATTTCATCGACTAAAGCAGAAGTGCCACTATCTGCATTTAAAAAAAGGGGGGGAGGGATGACATACAGAACTCAAAATCTGCTAACTACTCCAGAAGCCGATACTAAAGGATTTATTTGTTGCTTTTACGGTCTATGATTTCTTGGTAAATCACAATTTCTAATACTGTATGTATCATCTTGCTAGCAGTACAAACGTTGATCCTTTTCTGAGGTGATTACTCAGTTATGACTACTTTGTTAAAAATGGGAATAGGAATTTGGTGAAAAATATTGTTATAGGGACATAGAGATATATAATCTAGCATAGATTATTATTAGAGTGTAATCATACAGTGTAACATGGAGAAACTGAGTATATGCTTAATCAGAAAACCTCTCTTGGGCAGGTAGGTCCTAAATAACAGTAATACACGAAGCTTCTCTCAGAAACTTCTGCAGATATGTCAAGTGTATATACAGACTTGCAGTATGAATTTCTGATAATGAGCTGTCATTTTCTTCACCATCTTCAGTTTTCTAAGTGATTTCACAGACAGCTAGTATCAAAGCTGTCATAACGACAGCACAGTCAGCAAAGCGAGGCATCCTGGTCAAGCAGGCAAACAAATCTGAGCTTCCAAACGAAACTAGATCTGGCAAAGGAATCACAGCAGACTAGAGGCAAAGGAACAAGAAGGTATTTTCCTTTTCGTCCTGCCGTTATACATTCTGCAGCGTATGTCCTTCAGGTAAGTCCTCTCCAAGGTTTAATATCTACTCAGTACCAGGCAAAGAATGTTAAAGTAATGTGTACGTGAAAGAAAACATGAGTGTCCAACACATGCTAACGATACAGTGGGCCAGGATTCTCACCATCCTTTTTCATTCCTGTTTTCTACATTGTGCCAAGTGAAGTGCTTCACTGATGCCCTGCAGAGTGAAATAATCAAGATTAAAAGTACATGAACTATTCTATGGGCATTTCTACAAACTGGAGAAAAGTATACCTTTCTCTATGTTTTTTCTTTTTCTTGAAAATTCAGAAAAATATCATGAACCTTAGACAACTATGTCTATCATAGTCACACAATGACAAGTAGTTCGGCACTTCCCAGTGCTCATAAAGGATGAAAGAAGGTGGAAATCCTCTAGTCACATAGTACAGATATTAAGTGTACAAGAATTCAACGTCAAGTTATTCACCATTCAGATATTTCTTGCTGATGTGGTCAACTTTTTGCACTTAAAAAAATCATAAGGGAATAAAGACTTTTACTGTGAGTTTTCCTAAAGCAGCTTGAATAATTTTTAGTTGCACTGTGTAACGAACCTTTTCACTGCAACTATTCAATATTTATTATTCATGGTATGGGTGGCTGAAAAGTTCTAGAGTAATATATTATTGAAGAATTTTTCATAGGTGTTAGCTGAATTATTTACTTAGAACTTTTTTTTGTAATGTGTATCTTACCCTAAATTGTGGCGTATATTTTAAATAGAAGGAATTGGTTGAGATAACCAGTGGGGGACATAAACTCAGCAAGTTAGTTGTCCTTCAGGCAACAAAATTATACTTATCTCTTGAAGTCTGTAAGGAATCAAAACCACTTCATTCATTAAAGGAATGAAGAATATTGCACTACTCCGTCTCTCAACAGCTTAATTCACCAATACCTATCATCCCAAACTTCTTGGGATCACAGAGTAGTAAATTACCCCCACAGTTAGTACAAGGCTTGAATCAGTATTGAGCTACATTCATGTGGCCAGATGTTTGCATCTAGCACATTTGATCGTGTGCAATTTTATATACAACAGGAAGTCCACATAGGAAGACATTTCATAACAAATGACTCTTCACACTGAAAGTTAAGAAAAAGATTTACCCTTTGTGGAACGAAGAAATCATTACACAGAGATAACCCAAATTCTGGCAAAGTGATGCTTGTCATTCCAGGTGAGCTACACATTCCTCGGTTTATTTAAAAGGGTGCTACGTTTTTTTTCTGAAACATTTAGATGTAAATATATTTCAGGACCTTTTGAAGGTTTCCAAGGAAGATTTTTCTGTAAAATTCAGCATGCATAAACCAGGGCACAGCCTGAGATAAGGTAAATTGAAGGACAGAATCTCCAAATAAGAGCGTTAAGGAGTTATCCATAATGTCAGTTAAATTCTAGAACCAAAACCCTGCTTAATAAAAGGGATCTATCTTTTCTTCATTGATGTCTTTTGTAAAGAAATATAAATGCAATGTCAGTTTGAATGCTGCATTCAAATAATTTATTTAAATTTATCTTTATCTGGCATAAGTAAATAGTGGTTTTGAAGGTAACTGATTAATGCATCTCATTTCATGTGTGAAATTCAGTAACTGGAACACTTACTGGAATAGCAAATTGATTTCTTAGTAAGTGTCTAACCTCTCAGAATATTTTACAAAACTTTCATAAGGCAGTAGTATGTATTCTTAAAGAAATTATGCAGGGCAGGTTGTGGAAACTAGTTAAGAAAACCCAGCTAAACAGCATCCATTTTGCCGCTCTCTCCAAACACTCATTTACCATGAAACACTGTCTTCTCAGCAGCTATATTCCTATCATACAGCTGTTGAAAATTAGAAGCCAGTTCCTCTTTTCACTCGTTCTGTTCAGTTTCCTTTCGTGAAATACTTATATCCAAACGAGGTACTTGATTTGGAGGTCTCTGACACCACCAAAGGTGGTTGGATTAGGTCACTTCTCTGAAAAAATTAAATATCCTAGTTCCGCTCACATTGGACTTGGACAGAAATAGATCCAAAACTTCCAGAAAGTCAGCAAATTTAAAAGTGTTGTAGCATCTTAGGAACATACGGCTTATCCATATGTATTGTTCTTGCAGCTCTCCCCAAGAGTCCCACGTCAACTGCTTTCTAAAAAAATTTTTTTTTAGTTGGAATATACCACAATAGAAATACCTGAATAAACATGTCTCTGAAATTAAAAGCATTATCTTAGTGAAGAAAAATAGAAAACAAAAATCGAAACTGTTATTTTTGAGACTACAGAATAAAACACACTCTCAGTGACATGTGACATGCAGGTGTTTGCTTGAATATTCCTGTAAAATAGGACTCCAGAGATGAAGGTGATTATGTATAACTATGCAAATTTTACAAAATAATTCCTATTGTCTTATTCACTATACAACCAGCTTTAAAAATAATAGAATTTGTTAGGTTTCTGTCAATTTCTGTAGTAAAAAATCTGAAAAGGGAGAAGTAATTGTAGCCCCACTTAGCTGGTTTTTTAGATATTTTTTTTAATTGAGCAGCTAGCAAATTGTCACAATTTTCAGACATTACAGCTTGACCTGGCCTAGCCTTGCTTAAATAAAATTTCTAACAGTATTCTGCAGGATTTTGCTACATCCAGCTTTCACCATTCAACTAGATGTTATTTGCAACATCAATCTTCCTCAGTGCTGAGCGTGATCCCTGTGTATAACTACCCAGAAAATGAGCTGCTTTAACAGAACTTATACATTATCTTTGTCTTACTGCCACTCTATTAAGGATAGAGCACATAATGAGAACATACCAACAAACAGGTTAAATTAAATTTGAAAAAATATACCAGATATTTTATATACTAAAGATTAGAAAATTAAATTGGAGGACAATTTTTAAAGCTAGAAGTCAGTCTAGTTTAACCTTCTGATCTCACTAGTGGTTTTTAGATAAAAGGGTCAGAATTTTAAGGGCACTCAACACCTAATATATCCTTTAAAAAGGATGAAAAGTGCTGAACATCTTGGAAAAAATTAAACCACATATATTTAAGAATTAGTTTGCAATCTTCAGAGCAGTCATCCAACATTTGAAATTCTGGTTAGCCTTCTTAAAATACATAGTTAAATAAAGTGCTATTTTTGTCCTTTTACTAGTAAAAAATCCATTTCACTCCCAGATACATCCCTCCACAATGCTTAAAAAGGATGGCAGAAAGAGCCCCAATGCAGCATTATTTACATAGCCCAACAATCCCATTCTATTACGAACACAAGCACAGAACAGAAACATTTTTCAAATGCATTGACAAAGCAAATCCTTTCACAGACAGAAGCCAGTCTTTTAAATATATACCTGCGTATCTCCCCAAAACAGTCACCATTTACAGTGGCTCCATCCAAGCAAAAAGAGAGCATCTGCATCAGGCAAATCCTATTGAACTCAATTTATGCATAACATCCATTAATATAGAGAAAAACCTATAACCATTAGGCCATTTAAAATTTGATATTAAAACCAATGGCTGCTTTGCAGTACTCACCATCTGTCATACAGGGCTGCATATATTTTTTCCACAATGTCATATTTTCATTTTGCCAAATAAAAATGCTTTTTGTTTCCCTCATAGGAACTGCACTCTGCTTCAAAACATGAAAAATTTTAACAGTCTGACATTTAATGGGATATGAGACACAAAAGCGCACACTAACTCAGCTTCAGACACAAGTTCATGTACTGGTTTTGGTTTACCAATAACTAAGTTGTCTTTTCTGTCATTTGCATATTTTTCTAGAAGATGGTTTGGTTTCTTTATATTTGGTGCTATTAACAAGTACTGAAATTTTATCCTGGAGCACAAATTGCTACAGTTTTTCTAATAAAATTCTATATGTTAATTTATTTCTGTGACACATTAAAAAACATATTATGAGAAATGCACCCCCTAAGAAATCATAAAAAATTAAAAAGCTGGATGTGGAAGTGTCTGCCCGAAAATCCTGGGAGGTACTTGCTAGTTTCTTCTCCCCTTTCAAGGTCTAAAAAGAAAACACAAGTCAAATGTACTAAGTTTTGTCATAGTTGGAACAATGAAGAATGGTGCAGATAAAACAGAATGTAACTTTCATGAGCTGCTGCAGAGGATTGGAAGTGAATACAAAATGGTAATAACATATCTTGTGGGAGATCTGTAGGCTTTTGCAGTTACTGGCATCCTTTCTCGCTAAGCATCTCACTCAGTAACTCCACACCAACCACAAGGCTACAACTTCCACATAACACAGTTCACAGTACCTGCAGAATCTAGAAAGACTCCAAGATCCATTTTCTCCATTAGCACTATTTCAGCTGCACTTTCTATTCCTTTAGCTTGTCTTAGGTAATAAATCCAAGTCAGACTGTCAGTTCTTCGAAACACCAGGCCGCTTCTTCTATCCTCAAAAGCCACCAGGCTCCCATTTGTAAAAGGCACATATTTTCTGCCTTCGGTGGATTTACCCAACCAGCATAAGAGTCGGGGAAGCTGGAAAGAACCTGTTTTACAGGAGACTCCTGGACAGCCAGAGAATGCCAAAGCCACCATTAAGCCTGCTTCTCCTTGTGTACTTTCACTGTATCATTAATGGAATGCTGTAAAAACTTACCTTAGCAGCGGAAAGAACAAATTGCTCTTTCATAAGACATGAGTGGTAACAGATGTTACCACAATATTCTATATTTAGAGTCTCAATGTTTGCTCCCAGTCCTTAGAAACTCAGAGTTCACACTGATTTAAAACAAAATAAAAAGAAACACTTTGTCCCACTTCTCCCTCAGCACAGACAACAATTTTATTCATAAGTCTCACTATCTAGCTATGATAATTTAAGTTTCCTATGACCCTGGCCTTTATCACAATGTATATGGTCAGTGTTTTCAAGTTTACCAGCAAATCTTCAATAACTTATTTATTTACTTCTTCATAAACAGCTTCTGAAGTACTAAATGAACTCAAACCACAAAGCTGTAAGTCAGGTCCATCCAGGATTCCACTTCTTGGGCAAAGTCATTTACTCATTTAGAGTACATACAGAAACAGATATCTCCTGGTCTTTCATCAAACAATTAACATATGTCATTCTTCTGAAGTGAAATCATGGCTTTAGGACATTTCTACCATACTCTGTTGGTTTAGACAATAAATAATAATACTCCCATATTTTGCTACTTTTATGTTACTGGTGCAGCTGCTAGAAAGTAATAAGTTTAAAACTTACAGAAATTTTAATATTCCTGTCGCTGGTATGCAAATTCTCAGTATACCATCTATAAAAAGTATTAATTTATGGTGCTTCTATAGTTATTGCTCTCTCACAAAGTGCACTAGAAAAAAAATGGGTGGAATACTATTCCTTAAAAGAGGCTTGTTGGAGAATATGTCAAAATAATTTTTAGTCAGAAAAGTTAAAAAAAAAAAAAATCCCACGGCAAAAAAAAATTAAAAAAAAAAAACAACAACAAACCCACATTATTTTAAAAGGAAAGAGATACACTGAAGTTATAGCCCAACGAAAAGGTACTCTTCTTTTGTAAGAAAAAGACAGGAAATCAACCCATGCTTTCTCAGTATATGACATAAGTATTCAGCTATTAGATACTTTGGAATGGTTTTCATGCCTGTATTTTCCCCTTTAAACCACAGAAAAACACAAAGGATTTGATTTCTGTTGATACTGATAAAAAAAAAACAAAGCTGTCAAAATATCTCAGAACTGTTTGCAGCCTTCTGTTTGAGCTGCAGCACTAGAAAAACTGCTGGGCTGCCGTGACATGAGCAGCTTTTCATAGGCCTTCTTAAAATATTGATGTGCAGAAAAGGTGAAAAATTACATATTTTGTAATTTCTGTATATAAAGCCATCAAAAAAACAGAAAGAGTGCTGCTTTCATACACACAGCTAGAATAAAAAAACACTACCACACTCAGATAACTTTGAGTGTAGAAGCATGATTTATATAAGGGTTACTATGCAAAGAACTCCCCACAATTTCTAGTGCTGCTTGATAGAGCTTTCAAGGTACTGTCCTCTGCTGTGGATCTGCTTTATCAATTTAATGTTTCTGTCTCAATTTGTCACAGTTCTGATGTAGTATACTTTTTTATTAGAGCCTACTGCAGAGCTGAGTTGCTTGAATAATGGATTTTTCATTGTGCTGGCTGAACCACAAAAAAAAAAATCTCATATCAAATGGAACATTTCCTTTTCTGTTTGTTTGGGGGCTTATTGCCAAATTTTCCCCTTTATTAACCAAGTTTCTGAATAGATTTTTTTTTAAGTTATGAAAACATGAATACTTTGGCTTAAAAAAAAAATTATAATGCTCTTTCTCCCCTAAAATATTGAACTGATTAATTAGAGATTTACATTAGTAAATATTTTGCCTGGTTTTCTTGCTGAGAAATCTCTTTTCCTCATACTACTTGACCTAGCTCTGGCTGTGAACCGAAATAACTGCTATTATTCTTCCACTAACATCTGTTGCTATAAGCTACAATTTTTTAAACAACCTTGAGATATGTTTATTTTTGTTTCCTTGTCTTACTTATTATCCACACAAAGGGAAGTAAGTTCTGCAGATACAACTTTCCAATTGGTTTTGTTAAAACATTCTTCATTTTCAAATTTAGCACTTCATTCTTGGGACAGTTTAGACCTGGGTGGAACAAGATAGTAGAATATATTGTCTTGAAAAAATGAAGTAAAACAACAACAAAAATCTGTTAAACACTCTCCATACTGTCTGGAAGCAATTTAGAAAAAGTTGTCACCCAAACTTAGCCACTTCGTGCTAGTTACATGGAGAATAACTACATGTTATTTCATATATTCACTGAATTCCAGATAAACTGTTTAAGCAGAGAGATTAGAAGATTGGATGCAATGTGCTCTTTCCCACTCTCCTTATTCTGAAATCTCAAAAGCTGGGAAAAGAGGGAGTAATATCAGGAATAGAATTAAGCATTGTGGTCAGACAGTTAATGTATTCTTCCCTCTTGTGGTCACATACAAATCTTCCTTTATTTATTTTTTTAAATGACTGTGTAAAATTAAGCTTTCAAAAATTCAGAATTTACAGATTTTTTTCAACAACCAAAATTATAAAGATCAGTGACACTGCTTGTCTTGGAAAAAATCAATTCAAATCCCTCTTAGATGAATCAGAAGGGAGAAGAGATATCAGGGCTGCAGTTTTCCACACCTGAGGAAGTCTTCCAGCCACTGGAGACTTACACTGCTTCTATGGACTCATAACCATCGTGAACCAGACTGCAGCCAGGCACCTCGCTCGCTGAGCGGAGAGCATGACTCGCTGCCCGGATAAGCTTATTCCCTGGAGCGAAATGATGATTAGGAGAGGATCATCTCGATGACATACTCCCTCAGTTTTCAGACTCAATTTCTCTTACTCTCTCCTCCCTGTAATCATTGCTTTTGCCCTCTCTGCATTGATTGGAAAAACACCTCCCCCCTGGGCTGCCTGTGTCCATCATGGATCGGTTTGTCCTCAGACACCCAGAGCAACCCAATGTAACAGCAGTGCAGTTCTAGATCAAAGCATACCCAGTACAGGCGGCATGTTTGAAGGTACACATACATATACACAAACACAAAACCCCAGGCACTGTTCCAAAGCAATGACGTTGCAGAAACTATGATATCTCAAAATTCGTAGCTTGTCTGGATGAGGTGAATTTAAACAGAGAGTCACCCTCTACTAAATATAGTGTTACTATATTTTTTACAGAAGGATCACCAAACGCCTTAAGCAATTGAAGTTGACACCCAGCAATTTTCAGCAAAAGATGTCAGTTCTAAGCATCTGAAAATATAGCCTGTTTTTTTTAAAACTAATCTTTTGGCAACACAGATCTGTAATCAAGACACAAGCTGCATCCCAAGACGCTGAAAACCATCCTAAAAATGGAAAGATCTTCAAACTTCTTGTGTACATTTTTGTATTCCCCTTTTCCGTGTCTCACCGAATATAAAGTTGTTCAGGGGAGAGAAGACATTAAAACAACTGGACCTTGACTCTGACCAGAACCTCTTAGAACTGTTGCTGCACAGATTATCCATTGCACTA